>Ga0316190_10003112_pt1 | contig 12049 bp, 17 predicted proteins | sample Eddworburrow2_MG_FD_204929 | JGI IMG/M metagenome (GOLD analysis project Ga0316190, IMG submission 204929) | Coastal sediment microbial communities from Maine, United States - Eddy worm burrow 2 | ecosystem: Environmental > Aquatic > Marine > Coastal > Sediment | place: USA: Maine | collected... | reverse complement strand
TTGTGGCAAAAACTTCGAGGACCTCGCCTTCGTGATCTACGGTGCGCCAGAGGTAATGCGTCTCTCCATTGATCCTGACGAAGACCTCGTCCAGGTGCCAGCGCCAGTGCGAAAACGACCGATGATGAAGGCGTCCCTTCCTGATCTCGTTGGCGAACATCGGACCGAAGCGATTCCACCAGAACCGTATCGTCTCGTGGCAGATGTCGATGCCCCGCTCGAACAGAATATCCTCGACCTGTCGCAGCGACAGCGGATAGCGGATATACATCATCACCGTGAGGTGGATCACCCCAGGCGAGCTGTTGAAATAACGGAAGGGATTGCGCATCGCCGAAGGCTAAGCATCCTCGCCAGGAGGCTCAAGCCAGTTTACTCTGACAATGCCCGGAATGCCTATATGGTGGTGAGAACACCATCCTCAACCGCGGTTCTGATTATGCGTTGGTCTCTGACCGTGGGGTCGATCGCCGGCACGGCGATCCGCATCCACATCACTTTTCTGCTGTTTCTCGTCTGGCTCGGCACGGTCTATTACCGCCAGGGTGGCGCCGAAGCCGCTTGGCAAGGCACCATCTTCGTCGTGTTGATCTTTCTCTGCGTGCTGCTGCACGAGCTCGGCCATGTGTTCGCCGGGCGGCGCTACGGTGTGAAGACCAGCAACGTGACGCTATGGCCGTTCGGCGGAATCGCCAGCATGGAGCGCATGCCCGAGAAGCCCCGTGAGGAGCTGATCGTGGCGCTCGCTGGCCCCGCCGTGAACGTTGCGATCGCCGGGGTGCTGCTGCTCTGGCTTGGCTCCCGCTTCGATCCGGCGAACCTCGCCAAGATCGAGGACCCTGCGATATCCATCGCGGTGAAGCTCGCCGGCATCAACATCATCCTGGTATTGTTCAACATGCTGCCGGCTTTCCCCATGGATGGCGGCCGCGTATTACGGGCGCTGCTTGCCATGCGCATGGGCAACGCGCGTGCTACCGAGCTGGCCGCCACTATCGGCCAGGGCTTTGCCATCGTGTTCGCCGTCCTCGGCATCTTATACAATCCGATGCTGATCATCATCGCTGCCTTCATCTTCCTGGCGGCCTCGGGCGAAGCGACGCAAGCCCAGCTCCGCGCCGTGGCCCAAGGCACGCTCGTCTCAGACGCCATGATCACCGAGTTCCAATCGCTTCCCACCTCGGCGACCGTCGCCGACGCCGCCGACGCGCTGATCCGCACCACTCAGACCGAGTTTCCCGTCGTCGACGGCGCCGGGCACTTGCGCGGTGTGCTCACCCGCGACGCCATGATCAAGGCGCTGAAGCAGCGCGGCCCTGACACTCCGGTACTCGAAGTGATGCAGGCCGACATTCCGATGGTATCTGTGCGGGCCAAGCTCGATACGGCTCTGCGCTTACTGATGCAAGGAGGCCGCCCTGTGGTCGGCGTCACCGATGGGGAGGAGCGCCTGGTCGGCCTGCTCACGGTGGAGAATCTCGGCGAAATGATGATGATCCATTCCGCGCGGCCGGACACGGATACTGGGCCCAGCAGCACGGCCGGACGCTAGATTTAAAGGCCTTAGCCGGGCCTTGGGCCGCCCTATCAGACGAATTACGCTCAAAACCGATATTGATCAGCAAGCCACCTGACCTCGCGTGCGCATTGTTGCGCATTGCGCCCGAGAGCGAGCGGCTGGACCAGTCAGGCTCACCAGGTCGCTCTTACCCTTGAGCGCCGAAACATCCGGCACGGAGAATTTGTCCCATTTTGCGCGGATGTCTCTGAGAACAGTCTGCTTGTTCTCTGCGTTATTTTAATAAGTTGCGCGATTTTTTTGCTGATGAATGCTGTATTATTGTTTTCTATATGTACAATCGCCTTTTATCAGAATAATCATAATTCAAATTACATTCGCTATATATCTTATAGATCGTATAAATAATATACATGCACAACAATATAGACCTTTGTCTGGACTTATTATCAACACATGGCGCGGCTAATCTATTAATCGTGAAATTTTGCAGCAGGGTATAATAAAAATGACCGCCACAGTAAGTGATTTCAATTTCGACAACCCTTTTCCGTACGTTCTAATTGTGAGCACAGTGCTGACAATAATTAGTCTCGCTTCGGTATATATCGCCTCCTCGCTAATATTAAACTAAACACCTCTCGCTCCTGCCTGGCCCGGAGGCCGGGGCCCAAGCAGGCTAATGAGGGGTGTGTTTGCTAGACATGCCCCCAACCCGTGGACAATCCAGATCCGCGGGCCGGCTTTCGGCCATTCTCTTAAGGGGACTTAATTCCAGTGACGCAGCGGGCCCATCAGAGCGATCGCGCCATGCGTGTAGTGTCGGTCGATTCGAGGCGCGCTGGTCACAAGGCCTGTGGCCATTCTTTTGGAGGCGGCCGGTCACGCCGCGGCGGCGTTCGACGAGGCATGCGAAGCGCTCAACAAGATCAGCACACACGCTAAGAGATTGATGCCGTTATTACCGGACGACTACACTCGATTCCGCAGCATTCGGGCGTGAGGAGGGGAAGCCTATGACAACACCAGAGAGACGTACGGTGACGGTTCTCCTCACAGAGATGCATTTGCGCAAGATGATCGAGAACCACCTCCTTAAGGAGGGCGAGATTAGCGATCACGCTAAAGTCGCTCGTGTGGTGCAAAAGCTTCTGGACGGCGCCTTGGGGTTGCCGGAAAGGCCGTGGCACGACTGGGATGCTTGGGTGAAGGGCCTTGAATGATCTCAGCTTCGTTATGTGCGACAATATCCGCTCCTGGCACCAAGCGGACATTGCCGTCAGCACTGACTATGCCTGCTCCTGGCCGGAAAGCGGCCGTGCATAATTTCTCACCCCCTGCCTGCAACACTGCAACAGCGCAACGGTCTTGCCGATGACTAACGCAGAAGTTGGGACCAGCCTATCGGCTATCGCTGGGTCCCCATAGCCCCATGGGGGAAGCACACCGCCCCGGACCCGCGGATCACTTTAGCTCTCTATTAGGTAGAGAATAAGAAGTTGAAGCGAAGAGGGGGCTAGACAACTTTTGAGGTCGCCGCTCGCGACAGTGTACTGAGTGTCGCGGGCGCCTCGCGGCAGTCGAAGGGAGCAAGCCTCTTCGGTTTCAAGAAACTCAGAACACTGAAAGCTCACTGAAGCTTGTAGGCGGCTACTTTGTTGTCGAGCATCATCGGTATTACCACCAGGCTTTCAGCAGCGATTGCTTCAAGATCCGCACTGCCCTTGTTGAGGTCCATGAGGAGCTCAGCGTCGCCGTCGGCCGTAATCTGGTAAAGGCCGCCATTGAACCAGTCGGTAACGAGGAACCCGCCTTTGCCATCCGGCTCAAGCCCGTCCAGATTCCCCACCGGCTTGTCACCTAATCTCTGTATCTTTTTGGACTTGTAATCGACCGTCTTCAGGGTACCGGGCACATCGGTAGAGAAATCTTCCTTGGGGACTCCCCAGGAGGCAACAATTAGCCTGCTGTCCTGCGCGAAGAGGCCGTTCGGATTCTCCAATTCGTCGTTGTCCAGCCAAAGGGAGAGTTGGCCGTCTTCAAGCAACCAGATCTGGTTCTCCATCATGTCTGATACAAATACGCGGCCATCTTCATGAACGCTGACGTCGTTTAGGAAAGACGACCCTGGCGCCTCGTGGGTCTGCAGTATTTTGCCGTTCTCGGTGTCTATCACCGCAACTTTAGTTATGTCGGCGGCGTACAGCTTGCCGTTATGGAGTGCGAGCCCCTTGGGCGCATCAAGGCCGCGCACCCAATCCTTCTCTAAAACATCACCGTCGAGCGATAACTTGGCGATGTAGCCGTTGCCGTCGACATCAGTTGGGCCACCGTTAATGTTGGACACATAAAACACTCCTACGTTTGCATCGAGAACAACGGACTCGGGGCTGTCAAAGCCGTCAGCCTCCCAAATCAGTTTTGGTTGAGCGGTGGCGACGCTGACGCCTGCAAGTAGAACCAGAGGAAAAACGCCGAGGATCATCCATCGTAGGTCAAACATCCATCTCTCCGTTTCCCGACCTCGGCTTCTTCACAGAGAGTCGTCGGCTGTCAATTCAAGAATCGCAATCGGGACTGTATACCGCCTTTGTTGAAACAGCAGCGCCGAAAGGTATTGCGCATACGATCCGCGGCAGCGTTAGAATGCGGCTCGTCCACGGATGCTGAGAAAGTAAAGCTCGTCTTGAGCGACGCTGAGGGGTGGATCCTGAAAGTACTAAACGCTTGGCGCCGAAACTGTTCGTCGGTGAGAGAATACCCGACTTTCGCAGCTAACCTGCCGGGGCTGTTGTGAGCTAGGTGACTGCCTGGCGCTCATTCCACGCTATGAGTTCCAGGCGTTTGCAGAGGAATGAGAGAAGATGTTCCGCCGGCTGAGAAGTGGCGGCATGTGAACCGACACGCCGCATTTCTCTATCTATCGTCTCTGCGAATGCTAGAGGATGAACGGCGTTGGAGACTTCCTCGAACCATTGATGCAGCGGACTTCCGTTTAGCCTCGGCAAGTCTTCTGCAACCGCTATGCCTTCCAACGCTTGCACTAGGGTGCTCATTGCATCGATTGGCTTTGGTTCATCTTTGTACGTATCGAAGGAGCCTAGTAAGGCATCCAATTTCTCATCAAGCGGCATTGTTCGGTGCCTCGGGCTGGTGGCCCCGACGCCCGGAGGACGTCGGGCGCAGAACACCGCTTTGGAGTGCAGGGGAAGGACGGATCGCGATGCTTGTGAGGCTACGCTTTGGCGGTGGCGTTGGATCACCGCCTTAAGAAAATGGAATACAGGCGACCAGTCTCAGAACTTGGCGAAACTTAGGGGTACTCAAAGCCGCACCAGGCACTTTTCGGCGGTCAGCGCCTTCAGACGGGGCTTGATCCGGTAATGTTGCTAAACTGCCGGACTTGTTGGGCTCTTGAACGCAGGGAGCCGTGTGCTTTGGCTTGGCTATGTACTCATAGGCGCGGCTGGTCGGTGGACCGGGACGCAGGTTCCCGTTTTCGACGAGTATCAGCAAGGGCACGTCTGACGTTCGACGAGGCCCGCCGCATTGCCGCTTGACGACCGCACGGGGTCATTAGCTGGCATTGGGTGCCTCCCCCTCTAAACGCCAACAAGCCGCCCCCCGAGGGGGACGGCTATCATTTTTGTTAAAGCCTGTGCGGGTCCGTGAGGACTAGTCGGCTGTAAGAGTTGCAACAGCGGTCTTGCCGCTGCGGCTGTCTACTTCGGTGTCAAAAGAAACCTTCTGGCCTTCGACCAGGTTACTGACGCCGGCGCGCTCAAGCGCGGTAGCATGAACAAACACGTCTTTGCTGCCGTCTTCCGGCTCAATGAAGCCATAGCCACGCTGATCGTTGTAGAATTTCACAGTGCCCTTTATCATAAGGGGTCGTCCTTTCGCTGTAGTCAGTTGCAGTCCATTTAAGGTCGCACGAGAAGCGCGGCCGAAAAAGCTTTTCGTCGATGTTTGGAGGGTCTGAACGTACGCCTGGCAGTCAGCGAAGGCGAAGCGGCCATATTGTCCGGCCAAATGTCGATGAGTATACTTAAGCGGTAAGCATGGCATTTACAAGCCCTGCCTCGTCCATCGCTCCCCGAGGGAACGTGCCGTTTTCCACCACCTCGGACAGTCGAGCAGATCGACGGAGGATACAAGGTGCTCGATGCTTCCGGCCAGTCTCTCGCGTATGTCTACGCGCGGCGGCGCATTGCAGAGGAGGGCGTCGGCTTGGATCTGCGCCCATTCTCATACAGATGCTTTTTCAAACTTGGCTCATAACCGCCCGGTTGCTGGCCCTCTCTGGGACATGTCTGCTAAGCGGAATAAAGCGGACATCTCCAGTCCACGATCCAATGTCTGCATGACCCACCAATCCGCAGATATCCGAGAACAGCGCTCAAACTGCCAACAGCTTGTCTATGGGTGCGGCAGCCACTTCATGTGCCGGTCGCGATAGGTAAAACTCGGCCAGAAGCTGGCCTTCGGATTCCTTACCAGTCGGATTGATCCCGTGATGGCGCAGTTTATGAATCACGTCTTCCTGTTCTTCAGGCGTAGCGAATCGGCGTTGTAAAAAAGTTTGGCCTTGGAGCTTTTCGGTGACATACCCCCACCGTCTCATGGTCTTCGCGATGGCGTCGAATGGGAACATCCGCAGCACGAAATTGGCGATCCACGGGGAACGTCCCTGTGTGATGGACGGCAATAGTTTTTCGAAGCTCTTCTCGGTCAGGTAGCCGACACATCCGGTCGATGTCACGAGGCTGACCATCGTCAGACTCTCTGTGGCCGTATTGGGCAAAGCGCCAGTTTCAAGATTGACGGCGAGTCCTCTATCCAACAGACCTGCTGCGACGCCGTAGGCAACGGCGGATTGAGCCTGGTCAAGGCCGGTCACTGAGATGTTTTCGTGTTCGTCAAGATTGTCGAAGAATTTCCGGTCGCACGCTGCCACCGCTCGGGGTGAAGCCGCTAGAAGAGCACTCTGACTCCAATGCTCATATAGCGTGGGCATCGAGAGATTATGTTTCAACAGTGCTGCGTTGACACCGTAGGAACAGCCTAGGTCGAGAACGTGAATGGGGTCGCCCTGCCGGCGCCGCAGATGGGCGATCAACTTCTGGAAAACCGGCTTGGCAGCGCCTGGAATAGCATAGCCCAGCTTCTTCAGCTCGCGGGAATAAGCCCGTGGATCAGGCTGATCGTAAACATGGTCCATGTTGATCTTGGCGTCATTGATCGCCTCGAAGACGGTATCACTTAACATACTCACCTTGTTGGTTGCGGTTGGGGCGCCCATCATTTGGGCTGCGCAGGTTGCAGGGCATCGAGCGCAAGACGCTGGGCCAACGCACCAAGCAGGAGCTGGCGCGGGGCTAAAAGGAGCATTTAGTTGGCTAGAGCGCTTGTCCTAGCATACTCGGCCCGAAATCAGAAATTGAGACCGGGACGTGAGGGCGGAGAAAATTCAGATGTCTGTTTTGGCACTTAGCGGACGTCCGAGCGCTCGGAGTTCATGTCCGGTTTAGCTTCTTAAGCGGAACTCCGAGCCGCCTTCTTAGGTGCAGATAATTCGTAGGCAGCTGGTTACCGCCACACGGGCTTCAAAATAGAGGACGCCTAGGGGATGCATCCGGTGAGTAAAGCTAGAGTCGCGACGGGGCGCCAGCCGTCGCTTCGGTCAAGATAGCTGCCGGTGTAAAACTCGACCATCTCCGAAACGAAGCTGCTCAAATCTACCGGAGTTACTCGCCTAACAAGATTGAGCATCTTCGGGCTCGATGAGCATCTTCGTAGGGTAGGGGTCTGCGCAGATCGAATTGGCGGAAACTTGCTTGCTCGGCTTGAGCATCTCCCGGTAAATTGAGCGTTCGCGCAGCGCTTCCAGATCGGCAAGCACGGCTACTTTTAGAGATACAGGCTGACCAGCCAGCCCACCAGCAGGAGTGAAGCAATCCAGATGCAAACGATGACGACCGCCGCCGCCCGGTTTACCGGACGCTCTTGTGCTCCCGCCGCTAGTTCGCGGTGCTCAGCCATGATGCCGGGTGGGATCAGCCAGACGACAAGCAAAATGCCAAGGGGGACGAGAAGCACGTCGTCGAGGTAACCCAACACCGGGATAAAATCGGGGATCAGATCAATCGGCGAAAGTGCGTAAGCCGCGACTGCAATCGCCAGCGCTTTCGCATACCAAGGAGTGCGCGGATCGCGGCTCGCGAGGTAAAGCGCATGAACGTCTTGCTTGAGTGCGCGCGCCCACTCTCTGAGACGGCTTGACATTCCCAACGCTTACAATGTTCCCCCTTCCAACAAAACTGTAAAGCGCGAGCGCTCGGGCGGCGGCGGCCGCGCGTTGCGCCTCGGTCTTCCGTTTTCGGGTCAAGAAGATGAAGGTACTCAACTTCACCGAAGGCGCTCAGCTAAGAACATGAGCATGTTCGTGCCTGATGAGCGTTTTCAGAGCTACGATGGCTGCCGATCCCGTGGGCTAGGCGCCACGTTTCAAGAACTTCGCCACCCGAAGTTCTGGTAGAGTGGGGCGAGCTTTCCCACATGAGTGAGAGCGACCAGCAAGAGGCACAGTCTTGGAATGCCCCAACCCGTTATCGTCACCATTCCCCACCGACTCGGCAAGGACGAGGCCAGGCGTCGCCTGCAGGTGGGCTTGAGCAATGTGCGCTCGCATGTGAGTGACAGTTTCGTCATGCTGAAGGACGCTTGGGTTGGCGATCATCTGGATTTTCAGGCGAGCCTGCTGGGTCAATCGACCACCGGATCGGTAGACGTGGCCGACGATCACGTGCGGCTTGAAGTGCAGCTTCCCTGGGTGCTAGCAGTGCTCGCCAACAAGGCCAAGGCGTTGGTGAAGCGGCAGGGGCAGCTAATGCTGGAAAAACCGACGCCGAAGCGTTGACGCGGGCGTCCGCTGGCACACTCGCACCAGAAAGCATAACAATCCTATGGGAGATCGAAGGTGCTCAAGTCTAGTGAAGGCGCTCACCTTAATGGCTTGGGTATCTTCGAGGCTGATGAGCATCTTTGTGGGGTAGGGGTCTGTGCAGGTCGACTTGGCGGAAATAGCTACTTAGTTCCCCCGCCGTTCCCCATCCATACCCGATCACTCCCGCGAGAAAACCGCAGCTTCACCAGCGTCTTGGCTTACCCGCGACCTTGACATCGTAGGGGTCACTGGTTCGATCCCAGTGCCGCCCACCATTTTCGTATAATTAAATCAGTAACTTGGGTTTCGCTTTTGCGCGATGTTTGCCGCCTGGGCAACGCCTCGGGCAACGTTGTGCAAATTTCGATCTGGATGCAGGTGCCGCCGGCCGGGCCTTCTCATCGGTCGGTGATCCAAACGCCCAGAGCCCGCGTTTCCTTATCAACACGTTAAGGCTGCCCCCCTGCGCCCCCCACGCAATGGCCTTGGCGGTGTACTCTCCTAAGCCCCGGTGCCCCCGCGCCGGGGCTTTCCCTTTGCCTAATGCCATTCATCCCTATCAAAGCCATGGCCCAGCCTTCAGAGGCCTAATGGTGGAGCCGCGCACGGCGGAATTTAGTTCCCTTGCTCGGCGACGCCTAAGCGGCACTAAGGCCCGGTCTTGCATGAGTACGCGGGCCGAGCCCTCGTGCTGGGCGGCCTCATCCGATCATTTGGAGCCCGCGACAAGTGGCACCCAAGGGAGGTTCGACACGACATTCCGGCAGTTTGCGACATCACGTGGCAGGCTGGCATTTGCCGGGCTCGCAGCACTCGTCGTGTGCGCTATCGTTTCAACTAAGCCCTCACTCGCTCAAGAGGCTCAGCGCGAGGTGATCGAAGGCGTCGGGAAAGCAAAAGACGGAGATGGCATCTTGGTCGGTGATCGAGAAGTCAGGCTCGCGGGCATCGATGCTCCCGAACTCGGCCAAGAGTCTTGTCACACTAACCTGGTGACCGATCTCTGGCAGCGCAGTAGTGTCGTGGGATGCAGAAACCCTCGTATGCCCGATACCGATTTCCACCGGTAATCATTCGACATGCCGTCTGGCTGTATTTCAGATTTTCCCTCAGCTATCGCGATGTTGAAGATATGCTCGCCGAGCGCGGCATAGACGTTTCCTATGAGACCGTCCGGCGCTGGTCGCTGAAGTTCGGGTTAGGCTATGCCCGCACGCTCAGGCGATTGCGTCCCCGGCCGGATGGGCGTTGGCACCTGGACGAGGTATTTGTCTTGATCAATGGCAAGCGCGTGTACCTCTGGCGTGCAGTAGATAGTGAAGGCGAGGTCCTGGATATCCTGGTTCAACGCCGGCGGGACAAGAGAGCGGCACTGAAACTGATGAGAAAGCTGCTCAAAAACCAGGGCTTCGTCCCTGATGCCTTCGTCACCGACAAATTGCCATCTTACGGTGCTGCGTTGGGCGATCTCGGTTTATCGAAGCGGCATGATTTCGGTGGCAGGAAAAACAATCGAGCGGAGAATTCCCATCTGCCGGTTCGACAACGAGAGCGACGAATGCAGCGCTTCAAATCGCCCAGTTCAGCGCAACGTTTCCTCTCCATCCACGCCGCCATCTATAACACCTTCAACCCGCCACCGAGAAAACCCAGAAGTCCACCTACGACTACATCGCAACGCTCAAGCGGCAGAAACCAAGCGGCAAACAATTCGAGTACACGTCTGTCAACACGTTTGTGGTTGCCTGGCTCGCCGAAAAAGTGACCGGAAAGCCCTACGCTGAACTGATCAGCGAGATGATTTGGCAGAAAATGGACGCGGAAGCGGACGGCCTTATCCTAGTGTCACGCGAGGGGGCTCCCGGAGCTCATGGGTTGATCAACACGACACTGCGCGACCTGGCGCGTTACGGCATGCTCTTTACGGGCAACTGGAACATGATGGCCAAAGAGAAGGTCACACCAGATAGTCTTATTCGGAAAATTCAGCAGGAGGGCCATCCAGCCATTTACAACGCCGGTATGATCAAACCCAAGATAGACGCCTATATGGGCGAACCGACCGCCTTCGAAACGCGCCAGTGGGACTTCGTCCTCAAGGACGGCGATTTCGGCAAGTCCAGTTTTCATGGTCAAACGCTATACATTTCGCCCTCAAAAAATCTTGTCGTTGCCTCGTTCGCTACGGGAAAAGAATACGATACCTGGGCCTTTGCTCGCGCCATCGCGACGTCACTCCCATAGTGCCGTACGTCCGAAACCAACCGGCGCTATGCGAGGCTCTCTGGGCATCGCCCTTCAGCACTTAATCCGTCCCATTGGTTCCCCCCAGGGGCACCTCAGGCCGCGTCACGACAAAACTCGCAGCGACTAAGAGCACGACGATCTGAGTGCCCAAAGCCCAAAGCGGCGCGCCGATGATCCATGTAATTAGCGGAGTGAAGATCATGACCGCAACGGCGACCAGTTTTGTTCGCCGATCAATGGCTTCGTAGAGCCTCCAATTCCGTATTGGCGGGCCGAATTGGGAATGGCGGGTCAGCCACCGATGCAGCCGCGGCGAAGACCGCGCGAATGCGTAGGCTGAGAGCAAGAGGAAAGGAGTAGTTGGAAGCAGCGGCAGTACGGAACCGGCCACGCCGCAGCCGAGGGACAAAGCACCGAGGCTTAGCCAGAACGGTCGTAATGCGATGTTCTCTTTCGGCTTCGACTTCCTTGCCCCAAATTTGGTTTGCGAGGGAAGCCAAAGAGGGACGCCCCCCAATGACAGACGACACTGACGCCAACGCGCGCCACTGCCCACTCGCTCATCGAGTCCTACCTTAGCCCGGACCAGAAGGTGGTCGCCCAGATGATTCTTGCCAACCCGCCGGTCTTGTAGCCAAGATCGCGCAAAAACCGAGCGAGCGCCAGGGTACCCGGACGAAGGTATGTCGGACTGCCCGGTAGCTGCGGTGGGATCAAGCCGGGACCTTCCAGGATTTCTTGGTAGGCGAGATGACCAAGGACGGCGACGCCATGGGAGCCAAAATCGGGTTTTTGGGCGCCGATCACTGGCAATAGGCTTGCTTCACAAGGCCCGCCCGGCAGTTCGGCCTTGACGGGAGGCGTGCGTTGGCCAAGGTTCGCGCAGCCTTTGGTGCCCGGTTGCGGAAACGCATCTGGGTGAAACGGGAATTAGGTCGGGTCCCTTTTGGGCCTTAAGCTTAGCCGCCCCCGCGACTGTATGCGGTGAGCCGCCTTCCAAACATGTCACTGGCTGGTGCTAACGACGAGCACTGGCTGGGAAGACGGAAGCCGGCTGTGATCCGTGAGCCAGGAGACCGGCCATTGGCGATTGAACCAACCACGACGCCGTCGGGTGAGACGGCAAAGGAGACATGACATGCATATCGAACCGGGACTTGTCGCAGAGGGCAAGATTTGGCTGAGCTACGCGACGGCCGCGGGCGCGGGCGCCTACACATTGAAGCTTGCTTGGGACGCGGTGAAGAAGCGCGGCCCCCTCTCGCTTCTTGCCAGAGCGACCATGACGACGGCGCTGGTTTTCTTCTTCTTCGAGGTTCTTCCCCACTATCCCGTGG
>Ga0316190_10003110_pt1 | contig 12053 bp, 10 predicted proteins | sample Eddworburrow2_MG_FD_204929 | JGI IMG/M metagenome (GOLD analysis project Ga0316190, IMG submission 204929) | Coastal sediment microbial communities from Maine, United States - Eddy worm burrow 2 | ecosystem: Environmental > Aquatic > Marine > Coastal > Sediment | place: USA: Maine | collected... | reverse complement strand
CAGTCCGGCACCTTGATCAAGTCCATCAGCGGACAGTTGCTGCTGTTGATGGGCGCCACCTGGCTGGTACATCTGGTGTCGTCCCTGCTGAAGGCGGGCAGCATCGGTATTTCTACCTTATTGACTGCGGGTGCACAGGGCGCCGTCGCCTACTACTCCACCTACGTGGTCGGACGTGCAGCCGAGCGCTACCTGGCTGCCGGCTGCTCCTGGGGTGAAGCCGGACCAAAGCGTGTGATCCGCAACATTCTCGACAGCATCGACCGCGACTCGATGCTGGCCAGAGCCCGCCAGGACATTCTCAAACGGATCCGCACCACGCGTGCCTGAAACAGCAACGTGCAACAACACGTTGCTCATTCGCCGCTTGTAGTTGCAAGCATCGACATCGGGTACTCGGTCTTCAGGTCACGTTGCTCTCATGCACGCGCTGTCATGCAAGGACAGTATCGTTATTACATTTACAAACAAGCATTATGCACTAGACTGTGTAGTGCTTATGGGCTGCATATACACTCAACCGGAGGAACGGGACAATGGCAAAAAAGGGAAAAAAGACTGCGCAGCGGAAAGCGAAGGCAAAACCAACGGTAAGCCACGCCATCAGGAATTCCGCAAGTGACGTCATCGATGAAGTCGAGAGTGCCGGCGAAGTCGTGCTCGGTGAAATCAGGAACAGCTTTGATTTCATCAGTGGCAAGGTGACCGACACGGCGAAGTTGGCTGCCGACACCACCAGGGCCGTCAGCCGCAAGATAAAGAGCAAGGAAACGACCCGGCAAATCCATGCCCTGCTTGGCGAAGTCGAACAGGCCGGCGAAGGCCTGCTGAAAGCCATTGGCGAACACTTTGACTCGTTGAAAGGCACTGTCCTGTCTGCAAGCGACAGCGCCAAACCGGCAGCGAAGAAGAAGGTGACCCGCAAGAAGACCGCTGCAAAGAAGACAGTTACAAAAAAACCGGTGGTACGAAAAAAGGCCGCCACCAAAAAAGCGACTGCGACGAAGAAAGTGGTAACGCGGAAAAAGGCTACCACCAAAAAAGCGCCTGCCCCGCGAAAAGCCGCAGCGCGTAAAAAGACCGCGACGAAAAAGACAGCGACAAAGAAGACTACGGCGCGCAAAAAGGCAGTAACACGGAAGAAGGCAAGCTAATACGCCCGTTTGACAGTAATTCCTTCGGCATAGAGACGGTATGCCCGGCGCCGTTATGGATTCACGGGGTCGGGCATACCAGTACCGGAGCATTGAATGTCACTGATACATTTACGAAAAAAGCACGCACTTGGCCGCGCCAAGGCACGCAAGACGGCGGAAAAACTCGCCGATAGCCTGGCAGCAGAGTACAACGCAAAATATCAGTGGCACAATAACGACTTGAAGCTCACCGCAAAAGGCGTGCAAGGACTGCTGCATGTCGGGCACGACATGGTGGACATCAAGGTTGACCTGGGCGTGATGCTGCGCCCCTTCAAGGGAAAAATAGAGAGCCGTATCAAGGCACAGCTGGACGATACGCTCGACAAAGACAACTTTTCAGCTTGATAGCGCGCGGATAAAGAGCGTGCCTAGTCCCTGATCACCCACACGGAGCACGGGGCATGACGTGCAATATGACCGGTCATTGAGCCGAGTAAAAATCGTTGTAATGCCTTTTTACCCTTGTTACCGAGCATGATCAGGTTGCAGCCGGACGCTGTTGACTCCACGATGATTTCATGTGCACTGTTGCTGCCCTCGAGCATTCTGGAAGAAACGCTGCTTATGTGACCCTGTAAAGTCGCAACCGCACCGGCCAGTGCCGCCCTGGCTGCAATCTTTTTCTGCTGCGATATCGGGTTCATCAGCTGATGAATATCCTGACGAAAGGCAGTTACCTGGGTAATCACGCTGGCGACGATGACCTGGTCCTGTTTGCTGAATGGCAGGGATGAGCACAGCGATACCGCGTTTTTGGCCGGTTCGGAATCATCATAGGCCAGTAACACACGCCAGCCCCTGGCAGCCGGTAGTGTTTCCGCTGTAGCTTCCTTTACGATCAATACAGAACAAGGCGCGTATTCAAGTATCTTGATGGCGACACTGCCGAGCGGAAAATGCCGGGATTCCGAAAGACCGTGCGCACCCACGATGACGAGATCAACCTGCAATTCCCCGGCCGCCATCAGAATCTCTTCCGACACGTAGCCGGTCCGCACCATCGTTGTCACCGTCCAGCCATCCCGCGTTACTCGCCCGGCCTGTCTATCGAGGGATTGATTCACCTCTTCCCTTAGTGTTTCGCCGCTGTGACGCCAGGCATCATGCTGTTCGCTATCAAGCCCTACCGCGTCGGGATCAACGAACAAGTGCCCGTCGATCACGTTAAGCAGGGTGATTGTGCATTGCTCAGGGAACGGGAATTGCAACAGAAAATCCAGCGCTGCATCAGCATTATCGGAACCGTCAGTGGCCAGCAGTATCTTCATCCTTTTACACCTTCTCGGGTTGCATCACGCAAGCACGGGTAGCTACCAGGAATTTTATTGTACACAGTTAAGGTGATTACCTGCATTTCGAATCATAATCACCATTAGTATTGCTGTCGTCTTCCCGTCACACCGGGTGCGCACTACCGACATTCAGCGCATAACCAAGGATCACGTAGATCATATAAATACCCAGCAACCATACGCCCTGCCAGCGGTAAAACACGCCATTCCTGTTCATGGAGATAAACACCCTGAAGGAAATCAGGATGATGAGCATCGCCGGGAAATGGAAGGTGTAGAAATTTTGCGGTATTGCCAGCGGTACCGCGGCTGCGGCCGCGCCGATGACAAACAGCACATTGAGTACATCGGCACCGACAATATTGCCCACGGTAATTTCCGGGTGCCCTTTGCGCACCGCGGCGATAGCAGTCATCAACTCCGGCAATGATGTGCCGAATGCGACCATGGTCGCAGCAATGACGTCATCCGGCACACCAAAACGGATCGCAATTTCGGAGGCCGCCGGCACTAGCACACGTGCACCGGCAACAATCATGACAAGACCACTGATCACCAGCAGCCAGCACTTGCCGATCCCCATCAATTCATGGACATCAGCAGCGATCTCTGCTTCACCCACCATGACCATGGCACTACCCTGCCGTGCCCAGATATAGGTGATATACATATAGCCAACCAGTAGTGTCAGAAACAGGAAACCCACCCAGCGCTGCAGCGTCGGCTCTGCATCGCCATTGAACAGGGCGGCAACGGCAATTACGACCAGCAGGGTGGCAGCACCCACCTGTACCCAGCCGGTGCGGTTGAGAATGAAGCGATTGACCGGCACCGTTGCCAGTACGCAGGTCAAACCGAAAATCAGCCCGGTATCGGCGATGATCGAACCAACGCCGTTACCGAGTGCCAGACCCGGGTTGCCCATGAACGCGGCCATAACCGAGACAAAGGCCTCGGGAAGCGTCGTGCCCAGCGAGACGACCGTTGCACCGATGACGATCTTGGGAAGACCCGTGCGTTCGGCAAGATCGACCACCCCATCGATCATCCAGTCCGCGCCTTTTGACAGCAACGCAACACAAACCACGATAATCAGTAATAACGTCGCGGTGGAGAGCTCGGCAACAAATTGCTGCAAAACCGTTTCATCGACAAGCATGTGCAATATTGTGCTTTCCATGGCCTCTAGCGAATTTTAAATGACAGTGGAATCATGATGTGGCCGAAGAACAGGATTGTCTAACATAACCTGGCGATAACGAAAAAATGCAATTTCCTGCATTATGGCGTTACATGGGCTGCAATGATGCCATTAAATAATGTCGGATCGGGCAAACAGCGACTAATATCCTGCTATTTATTCCCTGAAATAGTTTTAACGGTTACGCGCTGGCACATTAGCAAGAACCTTCATGTTCTTGTTGCTCACAGCTGTATACAATAACGAATGCATTGCTGCAGGAATCACCAGTATCAATCATTTTCACTCAAGTTGATCGCACATGGACGGACAGGTTGTAACGACAGCATTCACCATGGGCATCATCAGCGCCTGCTCCCTGCCGCTGGGCGCACTCACTGCGCTGTTCTGGAAGCCTCGCGACAGGGTCGCGGCAGCGCTGGTGGCGTTCGGCGGCGGTGCCCTGCTGGCGGCCCTGACCATCGACCTGGTGGTCCCGGCTTTCGACCGTGGCCATTACTTTTCACTGGCGACCGGCTGCATGATTGGCGGTGTACTGTTTTTTATCCTCAACGAAATCATCAATGACTATGGCGGCTTCCTGCGCAAGGCTTCCACCACCATCTATCACCTGCGACGCCAGGAACACCGCCGTTTCAAGCGCATTCTTTCCAACCTGGAACGTATCGATATTTTCCGCAACCTGGCGCCTGAAGATTACAAGCGCATTGCCAACGCCATGCGCTCCCAGCGCTGCGAAAAAGGGGTTTCCTTCTATCACCTCGGTGATCCGCCCGATGCGCTGTACATCATCGCCGACGGCGAGGTAGAACTGCGTGACCCACAACGCAAGATGGAACGCTTCGAGGCACTCGGCAAGGGCAGTGCCTTCGGCCGCATGGCACTGCTGACCGGCATGCCGCATGCCACCCTGCCCGTGGCCACGCGTGACACCAGCGTCTGGCTGTTGCACAGAAAAGACCTCGACTTCCTGCTGGAGGGTTCGTCACGACTACGCCAGGCGGTACACACCTGGTTGCGCGGCGACGAAATCGCCAGCTACCTGAAACACCGTCAGAATCTGGATGATGACCAGTCACAGGACTGGATCGAAAGAGCGGTCGTCTGTCTTGGCAGCAAGGGAAATCTGCCGCCGCTGGAACATTTCGAGCGCCAGGAGTTCGCCTTCTGCAAGGGCAGTGCACGGATCAGGCGGTCGCCGGTACTGGATCACCTGCCACCCGGCGCGGCCGAGGATGTTGCCGCCCGCCTGCTCTACAAGCAATACAAACGCGGCGAGACCTTTTTCCAGAAGGGTGACCCGGCGGACCGGATGTACGTGATTGCCAGGGGCGAGGTATCACTGATTCACTCGAACGACCCGGTCAGCCGGCGCGAGACCCTGCGTGCACTGGATGCCTTCGGCGGTATGGCATTACTCACCGGCACCCGGCACACCTCCTCGGCCATTGCCACGCGCAAGACCAGCGCCTGGGTACTGCGCAGGCAGGACTTCCTGGAATTGCTACAGACGGTACCGGAGGTGGAGCGCCGCGTACGTGAATACCTGGAAGAGTTGGACGTGACTACCTACCTGGAAAGCCAGCAGGGCTTCGACTCCGCCCGCAGCCTGCGCTGGGTCAACACGGCCATCAGACAACTGGATGCCGGCCGTTTGATTCCCGCTGCCGAGGAGATGGCGGCACGACTGCAGACGATCAAGGGTGCGCCGCTGGCGATCTGGCTCGGAATCTTTCTCGATGGCATACCGGAATCGCTGGTCATCGGCGCCAGCCTCACCTATCACGAAATCAGCCTGGCGTTGATCGCGGGCCTGTTTCTGTCCAATTACCCGGAAGCGCTGTTCAGCTCCATTGGCATGCGCCAACAGGGATTCTCGGTGACCCGTGTGATGACCATGTGGACATCGCTGATGGTGCTAACCGGTATAGGCGCGGCCCTTGGCAGCCTGTTCTTTGTCGGCGCAGGCGACTTCTCCCTGTCGCTCGTCGAGGGACTTGCCGCCGGTGCAATGCTCACCATGATCGCACAGACCATGCTGCCGGAAGCCTATTTCAAGGGTGGCTCGGTTATCGGGCTGGCAACCCTGATGGGATTCCTGGCCGCACTGTTCTTCAAGTCGCTGTAGCTGTGCAACGGCCGTGACAGGCCCACCGTTATTACTGAGAACCCTCCGCAAACTCCACACGCTGGCCCTGCTCCATGCTGTAAACGGTAATGGCATCCAGAAAGTCGCTGCCGTATTTATCCAGCTTGTGTTGCCCCACACCCGTGATATTCAAAAGCCCTGCCTCGTCCACCGGTTTGTCCCGCGCCATCTGAATCAGGCTGGCATCACCAAAGACAATATAGGGCGGCACACCTTGCACATCGGCGATGTGTTTGCGTAAATCCCGTAAATAATCGAACAGCACCTCGTCATAAGGTCCGTGCACGGCATCCGCCCTGCTGCGTTTTTTCTTCGCCAGTTCACGAATACGGGGTTTCGCCAGCTGCAGGGTCTGCTCGCCGCGCAGCAATGGCCGGGCGCTCTCGGTCAGCTTCAGCACCGAATAGCTGGCAATGTCCTGAATCAGGTAACCGTGGTGAATCAGCTGGCGGATGATGGAGGTCCATTCCTGTTCGCTCCTGTCACTGCCCAGGCCATAGGTGGAAAGTTGCTGGTGATGCCGTGAACGAATGCGCTCGTTATCGGCGCCCCTGAGCACGTCAACGACATAGGCGACCCCGAACGACTGGCCAAGCCGGTAGACGCAGGACAGTGCCTTCTGCGCATCCAGTGTGGCGTCGAACTGTTCCGGCGGATTCAGGCAGACATCACAGTTACCGCAGTCCTGCCCCAGGTGATCGCCGAAATAGTTAAGCAGTACCCGGCGCCGGCAGGTCACACTTTCAGCCAGGCCCACCATGGCATTCAGTTTGTGCACTTCAATGCGCTTCTGTTCAGGGTTGTCGTTGTTCTCGATCTGACGCCGGGCAGTGCCCACGTCCTGGGCACCGAATAACAACAACGCCTCGGAGTCCAGACCATCGCGGCCGGCGCGCCCGGTCTCCTGGTAAAAGCCCTCGATATGCCTGGGGAGATCATAATGCACGACGAAGCGTACATTGGGCTTGTCGATACCCATGCCGAAGGCCACGGTGGCAACCACCACCTGCAATTCATCGCGCAGGAAGTCCTCCTGTACCTGCTGGCGATGGGCGGCCGGCAGTCCGGCATGGTACGCCTGCGCATGGATCCCTCTTGCCTGCAGTTTCCCGGCGACTTCCTCCACCCGCTTGCGGCTCAGGGCATAGACGATGCCCGCCTGCTCAACGCGGTTCTCCAGAAAGTGCAGCAGCTGATCGAATGGCTTGTGCTTTTCCAGTACCGTGTAACGGATGTTGGGGCGATCAAACCCGCTGACGTGGCGCCTGGCCTTGCCGAGACCCAGCACGTGCACAATGTCATCCCGGGTCTGGGCATCCGCCGTCGCCGTGAGGGCAACCAGCGGGATATCAGGGAAGTAATAACGCAACGCTCCCAGTTGCTGATACTCGGGACGAAAATTATGGCCCCACTGTGACACACAGTGGGCCTCGTCGATGGCAAACAGGGCGATGTCGATAGCGGCCAGCCGCTCCAGAAAGGCATCGCTCATCAATCGTTCCGGACTGATATAGAGCAGGTCCAGTTCGTGGGCATGCAGCTTCGCCAGCACCTGACGCGCCGCCTCCGAACCGAGGGCGGAATTGTAGAAGGCCGCGGCCACGCCATTGGCCTGCAGGGCATCGACCTGGTCTTTCATCAGCGAGATCAGTGGCGACAACACGATGGCGACGCCCGGTCGATGCAGGGCAGGTATCTGGTAACACAGGGATTTACCACCGCCCGTCGGCATCAGCACAAAGGCATCGTCTCCGCCAATCAGCTCCTCGATGATGGTCTGCTGTTGGGATCGGAAGGCAGCATAGCCAAACACATTCTGCAGCGTGTCATGGATACTCCCGCTGTGCGGGTATCGTGGGGTCGTCATCGCAGCCATTGTACCCGCACGTCCGATTAACCCCTAGCACGGTGTCCGTTTTTACCCGTAGCAGCGGATCGCATCCGCGAACGGGGTTAAGTCAAGCGTGGAGTCAGCCCGGAGTGCGCTCGTCGTAGCGTGCGGTATTGAACTTGCTGTCAAACCAGCGGTACACCGCGGTCACGCTGCGTGGCTGCTGCTGCCGGTTCTGAAAGACCCCCGGGTTGCGTGCCGCTGCCTCCGGGAAGAGTTCAGCGGCAATGGCCGTCGGATCTTCATCGAGCGCCTTGAGAAACATCACCGCGTCGGCCGTGCCTAGAAAATGCGACAGGTACAGATCGGTGCGTCCGGGCTCACGCCCGGTCAATTCGAACAGCACCTGCAAATTGCGCTTGATAGTTTCCGCCGCCAACAGGGTGGACAAGCGCGGATTGAGACGTAGCGCCAGCACTTCCTGCTGCAGCGGGTCCTGCATAATCGGCGTCTGCTCAGCATCCTCAACGTCGCTCAACGCGACCTGTTCGGCATAGTCCTGCAGGCCGTACTCGGCGCCAAAGGCCTGTATCGCCTGCAGCCAGTCATGGGCCTTGAACTGAAACAACCCGGTTGCCGAAGACTTCGGTGCGCGCGCCGCCGGGTTGAAGTTACTCTCGACCCTGGCCAGTTCCATGAGGAAGGAAAAATCCACGCCGGTGCGAATACTGCCAAGACGTATCGCGGCGAGCATATCACTGTCAATATTGAAACGTGCCGCGTCGGCCCTGGCAAGATCGGCCGAATTCAGGATCTGGACCACCAGCACTTCATTGATCAAATCATCCTGTGCATCACCCTGCGGCAGGTAAAACTGACTGAATTCCTGCAACGCCTGCCGGGTCTTGATGCCTGGTTCACCGCTCGGCTGCGACATACCCAGGTCGAAGCCCAGCGCCATCAGGCTGGCCTGCAACTCGCGGATATCCGGTGTAAAGGTCACAGCCTCCTGCTGCGGTGCATCCGTCGCTGGCGTCAGCACCTCAAGTTGCAGCGGCTTTTCCCCGAGCAGCAGCTGTTCGGTGGAAGTCTGCCTGTTGAGTGACAGCGCGAGTTCCTTTAGCAGCGCATCCTGGTTATCGATATGCAGCTTCATATAGCCGCGCATATCACGGATATCCCGCTCCACCACGGCAAGCTGCTGGTTGTCATCCTGCGAGCTCTGCTGGAAAAGCAATCCGGCCAGTGTACCTGTGACAAATAGCGCAGCGGCGATGATCACGAGTTGTAACAGCGAGTACCGTTGCCTGTTGTTCCCTTCCTGCATTGTTTCAAACAGGCGTGTGCTGACACGGTGAAAGGTATTGGCGAGTTCGGTTTGCCGTGTCAACTGGGTCTGTTGTTCGGCCTGCATATGCGCCTGGCGAGCTTCGGTGGCCTGCATGTTCTCTTCATGCCGTTTGCGTTCTTCCTCGAGCTTCGCCTCCAGCGTTTCGACGTGCGACTCGGTGAACTTCTGACGTTGCTCGGCATGGGCCACGGAGCGTTCCAGCAACTCAATCTGGTGGTGCGCGTTCCTGCGTTCCGTCTTGACCTGTTTTATCTGCTGCCGCAAGTCGGCAAGCAACTGCTCGTCGGCCTCATGGCTGTGCTGCAGCTCAGTCCGCACCTTTTCGAGTTCCGTGCTGACGCCCGCATGCGCCTCGCGGACCCCTTCCAGTTCCTGCTGCAGCGCACGCGTGCCCGGCAACCGGTATTGCCGAATGGAGTGCAGAGTTTTTTCCAGAGCGTTCATGATTTATTATGCCTTGATGGCACTAGACTACACCCGGAAGATAGACCGCTGCAAAAACCCTGGAGAATCTGTTTGTTTCTTCAATGAGTCCGCAACATTGCGGGGAACCGGAAACCGGTCTTGTAAGTGCCGTGGTCTGTCACCCACGGCGATCCGGATGTGTAGTCTGTATTATTGTTGATTGCTTACATCTCACTGACAACCCGGCCAAATTCCTCAACCTGGTCCCAGTCTGTAAACTCTATATTCGTGTTTGGGTCGGTCGGTCCCTTGGTCATCCACATAATAAACCTGATCATGGTGCGATCCCGGAAGCTGTAGAGTTGATAGTTAATTTTCCCTGCAAAAACAGCCAGCATCTTTGGCTGCCAGGTAATTTGTTTGAGGAACTTTTTCAGATACGGATTGGTTTCAGGTGTATTTTTCTCCGCCTTGCGGGCGACCACATTCACCGAGAAGAACGCATTGGGTTTGCGATCCAGACGCTGGCTATTTTCTTTTATAAACGCATAGATTGCAGGGCTGTGTTTGCCGTAGCGAATACTTGCCCCAATGACAATCTTGTCGAATGACTCCAGGTCGATGGCAGCGGCATTGGCGATGTCAACCAGCGTGACCTGGTTGCCTGTATTTTCAATGACTTTTTGCAAGCGCAGGCAGATTTCCCGGGTATGGCCATCCGTCGTTGAATAGATAATAAGAATGTTAGCCATTGATATTGTCCGAGCCCGTGTAAAGTTGCCTTCAGCAGTGGCCTGCCCGCAGCTTCACAGCCACCCCGGGTTCCCCTGCTTTCCTGCGCCAATCTTAACCAGCACCGCCCTACTTTTCCACCCGGGAATGTCTCACCCCGTCCGCTGTTACTTGTTATCATGCGAGGACCGTCCCGCCACACAAATCGACTATCGCAAGGCCGCTCGAGGCGTTTATGACCCCCTGGAATTTACTCGACAGCACAACCGTGCCCGGCAACGGCGGGGAACTGTGCCTGCACCAGCGTGGCGATGAATTCTCGATCAGGCTCGCGGGGCGTGGCGAGTTGATGAACAGCCGTGTCCATGACTCCGAGGATGCACTGGCGGAACATACCTGTGCGAGACTGGCGGATTGTACAAAACCGCGACTGCTCATTGGCGGGCTGGGCATGGGTTTCACGCTGGCCGCGGCACTCCGGCAGCTGGGCAGGCAGGCGCAGGTAGTCGTGGCGGAACTGGTGCCCGCCGTGGTGACATGGAACAAGGGGCCGCTTGGAAAACTCGCCGGTCTGCCACTCCGGGATCCCCGGGTAACGGTGAACGAAGTGGACGTCGCCCGCCTGCTGGTGGCCGGACAGCAAAGCTACCATGCGATCCTGCTGGACGTGGATAACGGCCCCGAGGGACTGACGCGCAAGAAAAACGACTGGCTCTACAGCATCGACGGCCTGAGCGAGGCCTACACGGCGTTGTGCCCCGGGGGAGTGCTGGCCGTGTGGTCAGCGGGCCCGGACAAAGACTTCCTGCAGAGACTGCGAAAGGTGGGCTTCAGGGTTGACGAGATGCGGGTGCGCACGCGTGGATCGAAGGGGGCACGGCACATCATCTGGCTCGCCAGCAACGCTGCCTAGGCAGCGCGCTGCTCATCAAGGTGCACCCCGCCAATCCCTGGAACTCATCACGCACGCGCTACACGGCCGCTTTCAGCAGCCGGCTGCAGCGCATCGCAAATGCATTCGGGCAACAGATCGATGTACTGTGCCCGGAGTCAGCGATCCGATCGCCAGCGGGGGTTATTTCGTCAGGCTGGATGCCTTGGTACGGACCTTTTTTGTGGCTGGCCTTTTGGCGCGTGTCGCCGGTTTTGCAGGAGTGCCTGTCTGCATCAGCCGATCATTGATTGTCTTTTCTGCCATGGCCCAGTCCTGTGCTGAATCACCACCCACGAAACCGCGACGCTCGGCAATCAGATAGGCCTCTTCTTCAATCATTCGCTGGCGATGCTCGGCATCTGTCGAGGTACCGTGCTGGGGTGATTGGCGTGACTCGATGCGGGCGCCCAGCCTGGTAACGGCCTTTTCCAGTGTGGTTTCGAGCTTGCGTTCCAGTTCCTGCTCCAGCTCCACTACCCTTGCGCGCAGCGTTTCCAGTTCACCCGACAATTTCTTCAGCGTCAATTTCTCAGTCATGCTCTTTCCTCGGTTTTCTGCCACACAACGAGGCAGTATGGTGATATATCATCGAACTATCTGATTACGTTACAAATTCACTATCTGGCCGGCATTCGCCGCTGCGAAGCGGCCATGGACAACCAAACAGGCGTGATTATTCATGGTAGGGCTTTGTGAAATCAATAGTTAATTTGAACTCACGGAACCTGATTTCTCCGTTCCTGCTGCGGGGCGAACTTACCAAGAAGCGCAAACAGCATGTAATTGTCGAAAATACGTACCCAGCGTAACGAGACGGGCCAGTATTGCTGTGCGCATGGCCTCGAGAAGTGCGTAGCTGTACGAGCGTGGATCACCTGCCGGAACTGCTTGGGCTCCCACAGCGCAGTTGTTAAGATCAATCCCATTGACGCCATCAACCATTTCACAACGGGGAATAC
>Ga0316190_10003109_pt1 | contig 12054 bp, 14 predicted proteins | sample Eddworburrow2_MG_FD_204929 | JGI IMG/M metagenome (GOLD analysis project Ga0316190, IMG submission 204929) | Coastal sediment microbial communities from Maine, United States - Eddy worm burrow 2 | ecosystem: Environmental > Aquatic > Marine > Coastal > Sediment | place: USA: Maine | collected... | reverse complement strand
GCCAGGGCGAATTATTCATCGGGTGCCAGTCACCATCAATACCATAGGCGTAGCGGCGGAACAGTTTCTCGCCACAGCGCAGGCCTTCATTGGAGACATTCCATATGCCTGAGGACGGAACCAGCACCACGGTATAACGCACCACGCCATCTTCACCGCGCACCAATGAGGGTTTGTCCAGGTAAACGGTATATTGCATGGCATCCGTGCCGATCCCGAGATCCATCAGATTCTTCTTTTCCGGGTAGGCAGGCAAGGTCACATCCTGCTCTTCCCAGACATCTGCTTTCTCGACATAATTCTGTTGCACACCACCGGCATCCTCCGCATCCAGTTCAGCGTAAACGGCGGGCGCACAACAGAGTAATACGAGGCTGACAACCCCGCGCAAAGATGCCTGAAACATATGTCCGCTTTTCATGGGGAGCGGAGTTTACCGCGCCGCATGCAGCAAAGCGAACCTGCCGTGAACCTGATGGGGAAGTGCTTGATTTCCGGGAAACCGGTCACGCAAGGTCGGCGATCAGGGCGTCCCGTATCGAGTCCGCAACGGGCTCGATCTCATGCGAATAGTTCCGATGGTCAATGCCGACTCCCAGGGCCGCACCCTGCCTGATATCCGTGAGCATTTTTTCAGACAATTCAAAACGCATAAAGTGTACCGAGGAAGTTTTCTCTTCCGTGTCCCGGTCCATGTCTTCATCTGCAATGGCGAACACCTGCTCGTTGCCATCGACCCGCACCCAGACACGGTCCTCAACCCCGATCAGGCTGGCAAGCAATTCGCGGCGCTTGTCAACATCCGGCTCCTCTATCATGAAGGTCGCCTTCCAGTTGCTGCCATCGGGAATCAAGGGGTTATAGGCATCCAGTTCTTCCTCGATACCGCTGACCTCGAAGATACGTTCAACGCGCAGCATTTCCTGGATCTGATACTGAATTGTCTGACGGTCTTCAAAATAAAGCGTCGCCACCGGACCAATGTGAATGATGCGGTTCTTCTTGTGTTTCATCACCCGCGCACGAATCTCCGCGCGGTTCTCGGCATACTGCTCCAGGCTGTAAAGGTCATTGCGGGTCAATTTATCCATATTCATTCCCTGTCTGTTCAATGCAAAGGAGCCAATGCATCCGGCAGGATCACTGTGGCCTGCGGTTTCCTTCCCCCGTGAAACCCTGATTTATATCCCGTACGCCATCCGTAACAGCGTCAGCGGATGTTCCGGCGCCTTGGCACCATCCAGCCCGTTCTCGATCTGGTGTCCGGCCATCGGGCAGTCACTGCTGTAATGTGCCGCTTCTGCCTTTTTCACGCTGTTGATGACGGGGCGGCAGATCTTCATGGAGATTTCATGGCACTCGCGTTTCACCGCATAGGTGCCATCGTGACCGGAACAACGCTCAATCGGTACCACCGACGTATCCGGAATCAGTTGCAGCACATCGCGGGTCTTCATGCCGATGTTCTGTACCCGCAGGTGGCAGGCGACATGGTAGGCAATCTTGCCCAGCGATGCCTTGAAATCTGTCTTCAGCAGCCCTTGTTTATGCCGCAGCATCAAATATTCAAACGGATCGAAGATGGCATCCCGTACCCTGGCAACGTCAGCGTCATCAGGGAACATCAGCGGCAGTTCCTGTTTATACATCAGTACACAGGAAGGGATCGGCGCCACGATATCCCAGCCCTCTTCTACCAGTTTCAACAGCTCGGGAATATTGGCATCGCGTGCGGCCTTGACGGCATCCAGGTCCCCCAGTTCAAGCTTTGGCATACCACAACACTGTTCCTTGCGGGCCAGCGTGACGGGAATGTCATTATGCTGAAATATGGCAACCAGGTCCTCGCCAATGCCGGGCTCGTTATAGTTACCGTAGCAGGTTGCAAACAGGGTCACCCTGCCGGTGGTCGGCCCGGCTGGCACGGCCGGGGCCGCTGTATCCGCACCCTTGCCAATCCGCTTGCGCAGGGTCCTTGAGTGGTATTCGGGAATAATTGCACCAGGATGCACGCCCAGTACCTTGTCCAGCACCTTGCGGCCAGTGCCGGTTTTATTGGTGGCATTAACCAGGTTGACCACCACTGGAATACCGGCCAGCCTGCCGATGGTATCGGTTGACGTCAGGATCCGGTCCCGGGTCCGCACCTTGCCGTTTTTAAACCTGACCGCCTTGGCGCGTAGCATCAGGTGCGGGAAATCCACATTCCACTCATGCGGCGGCACATAGGGACACTTTGTCATGTAACACATGTCACACAGGTAACAGTGGTCCACAACATCCCAGTACACTTCCCGCGCCACACCGTCGAGTTCCATGGTGTCGGACTCGTCAATGGCATCAAACAGGGTGGGAAACGAATGACACAGGTTAAAACAGCGCCGGCAGCCGTGACAGATGTCATAGACCCGTTCCAGCTCCTTGAAGAGATTCTCTTCGTCGTAAAACGATGCACTGGTCCAGTCAAGCGCATGCCGGGTCGGCGCTTCCAGACTGCCTTCACGTGTGCCTTCAGTTGCTGACGTCATTGCTGGCTTCCCTGTTTGAATGATCAATGCAAAGGGGCCGGAATAACCGGCCCCCCTTTTCAGACCGCGTTTTCAACGCAAGCCTTAATCTTCCAGTGTATCCAGCGCTTTCTGGAAACGATTGGCATGTGAACGCTCGGCCTTGGCCAGCGTCTCAAACCAGTCAGCGATTTCGTCGAAACCTTCATCACGGGCAGATTTGGCCATGCCGGGATACATATCCGTGTACTCGTGGGTTTCACCTGCAATCGCAGCTTTCAGGTTGTTCGAGGTGGCGCCAATGGGCAGACCCGTTGCCGGATCACCGACCTCTTCCAGGTATTCAAGATGACCGTGAGCATGTCCGGTCTCGCCTTCTGCTGTGGAGCGAAAAACAGCGGCGACATCGTTGTATCCTTCAACGTCGGCCTTGGCGGCAAAATACAGATAACGACGGTTGGCCTGTGATTCACCGGCAAACGCATCCTTCAGGTTCTGTTCTGTTGAGCTGCCTTTTAAATCCATAGTAGTGTCCTCGTATATTTCGTTTTAGTTTAGGAAGCGCGAGGCTCCCCGGAGCCATTTAGACCTAGTCTAATGCCCTGTACTCTATTCCGACTTGCTTGCGACGTCAACCCGGGCCCTCATCCATGACGCACAGTCGGTTCGATTGACCCCAATTGCCGCGGTGAGGTAACGTAGGCCGATTCTCGGAAAGATTCAAGTCATGGCAAAAAAAACACCTGAAAAACCCGATTTTGAGGCCTCGCTGAAAGAACTGGAGACCCTCGTTGAAACCATGGAAAAGGGTGACTTGAGCCTGGAGGACTCACTCAGCCACTTTGAACGCGGCGTGCAGTTATCACGCACCTGCCAGCAGGCATTGAAAGACGCTGAACAAAAAGTCGAAATCCTGATGCAGAAAAGTGGCCACGACGAAATCGAAACCTTCGACAGTGAAGATGCCTGACGCCGCCCTCGCAGCGTTCATGGCACAGTGCCAGCAACGGCTAGAGCGCTCCTTTGATACCTGGCTGCCAAGCGCCAGAACACATCCCACCACACTCCACGAGGCGATGCGCTACACGGTCATGGGTGGCGGCAAACGTATTCGTCCCGTGCTGGTCTATGCGGGCGGTCAGGCGCTGGGCGCAGACAACAACGTGCTCGATCGACCGGCCTGCGCCATTGAACTCATCCATGCCTATTCTTTAATCCACGATGATCTGCCTGCCATGGATGACGATGACCTGCGCCGCGGCAAACCCAGCTGCCATCGTGCCTTCGGAGAAGCAACCGCGATCCTCGCCGGTGATGCGTTGCAGTCTCTCGCCTTTCAGGTGCTTTCCAATGGCCTCAACGGCATCAATGAATCCACGCGCCTGCGCATGGTCAATACACTGGCACTGGCATCCGGTTCCCGCGGCATGGCCGGTGGTCAGGCTATTGACCTGGCCGCTACGGGCCAGCAATTGAATATCGCCGAACTGGAAGACATGCATATTCACAAGACCGGCGCTTTGATTCGTGCCAGCGTTGTGCTGGGTGCACTGTGCGGCAAGACCACGGAGCAATCCGACATCGACAAACTGGATCATTATGCCAAGTGCATCGGGCTGGCATTCCAGATACGCGATGACATTCTCGATGTCGAGGGAGAAGCCAAAACCCTGGGCAAAAACACGGGCATGGACCAGGCTAACGAGAAATCCACCTACCCGGCCCTGATCGGCATGGGGGCTGCCCGCCAGCGTGCTCTCGAATTGCATCACGAAGCCCTGGAGAGCCTCTCGGGATTCTCCGACAGCGCCGACCCCTTGCGCTGGATATCACGCTATATAATTGAAAGAGAACGATAATTTATTATCCCGGCCGTTTAACAAATTGCACCTGCGGCACCGCTCAGGTAATATTCCGACCAAATCACTCAGGAATACGAGAGTAGCATCCGCCTTGCAGACCGTGGCGGGGCACGAAAACTACCCCTTTGGGCGGATTGGCACCTTTTCCAACGGCCGGTAGGCTCTCACTCTCCGGCAAGTCAGCTACTTACAGGTAACACTCGGACCAACACGATGAAATCCAACGAACTCGCACACGACAAGCAAAACGGCATTGCGGATGTGCAAAACAGCGCCGATAGCCGGCGGATTCCCATCGACAAGGTCGGCATCAAGGACATACGACACCCGGTCCGCGTGAAAGATCGCTCCGTCGGCGAACAACACACCATTGCCACCTTCAACATGTATGTCAATCTGCCCCATAACTTCAAGGGCACGCACATGTCGCGATTCGTGCAAATCCTGAATACCCACGAACGTGAGATCACCGTTGAGTCGTTTCGGGAAATGCTCAAGGAAATGACCGAACGCCTGGAAGCCGATTCAGGTCACATCGAAATGAGCTTCAACTACTTCGTCAACAAGACAGCTCCCGTTTCCGGTGTCGAGAGCCTGCTGGATTACGCTGTCACCCTGATTGGTGAAATCATCAACGGCAAACCGAAAATGAACATCAAGGTCGTGGTACCGGTTACCAGCCTGTGCCCATGCTCCAAGAAGATCTCTGCCTACGGCGCGCACAACCAGCGCTCACACGTCACCGTCAATGCCGAGACCAACGGCTTTGTCTGGATCGAGGACCTCATTGACATGATAGAACACGAGGCCTCCTGTGAACTCTACGGACTGCTGAAACGTCCCGATGAGAAATACGTCACCGAGAAGGCTTACGACAACCCAAAGTTTGTCGAGGACATGGTGCGGGATGTTGCCACGCGCCTGAACGAAGACGAACGCATCAATTCCTATACGGTGGAATCTGAGAACTTCGAGTCCATCCACAACCACTCGGCCTATGCGCTGATCGAGCATACGAAGGAACAGAGTTAGACTCTTTACTCCTTGTCGCCTGTACAGTCGGGTTACTTTTTCCCCATCTGCTTCACTCTGAAGGGTTAAATACTTTTTAGACTCTTTGTTTCGCCCTGAAGGGCGAGGTACTTTCTCTTGCTTGCCCAAGAGAAAGTGCCCAAAGAGAATGGCACTCCGGTGCACTCATCGGTCTTGATATACAAGGCCGCTTCGCAGCCTTGCCCATGCGTTCCTCGCCCCTCCGGGGGCGCGCACAACTCGGCAGGTAAACCTGCCTCAAACAGGGCGCGCGCCTTTATCCCGGATTGGCTGCGGTACTCGGTGAGTGCAAACGGGTAAGGGTGGCAGGCGTTGGGGGATGGGGGTTGGTTTTGAGTTCCCCCGTCTGGCGCAGCCGAGCATCGCAGTAAAGACCGGATGACGCACGCGCTTGTTTGAGCGTAGCGAGTTGCGCGAGCGCCGGGCTTTTCGAGAAGCGCAGGGAACCCGCGTAGCGGGCAAGCCTCCGGGATCGCCTTTCTTTTGGATACTTTTCTTTGGCGGAGCAAAGAAAAGTATCTCGCCCGAGTGGGCGAAACAAGCAGACTAAAAACGGGAGCATTTATAACAGGTGTTCAACGTTTATAAATAAACACACCACCAACGATTAATACTTCTTCTTCAGGGTCATCAAACGACCATCATTACTGATTTCCATCCGTCCCAGATACGACATCCCCAACAGCGTCACCTTCGGCTGGGCACCCTCCAGCACCACGGCAGGCACATTGCGCACCTCCAGCTCGCCAACCTTTACCGAATCCAGTATCACCAACCAGGCACGCTCGACACCGGAGGCCGTCGTCACCTCGGCGGGACTACCGGTGACGTGATAATCGATACCCAGCCGTCGCGCCTGTGCGGCATTCATCGCTACCTGGGTAGCACCGGTATCCACCAGGAATGACACCGGCAACCCGTTGATACTGCCCACCGTGGTGTACATGCCGGTGGTATTGCGCCATACCTGCACCTCATCAGCAGCGGCCGGGCGTTTTGCTGCACTCACACGACCATCCAGCCGGGCACTCACCTGCTCGCCATCAATCAGTAAAATGGCCGAATCACTCGTGGCCGACACCAGCTTGACCCCTTCCGGACTGGTCTGCCCGACTTTCAGCAAGTGTTGCTCACCCTCGACCAGTACTACCGCCCGGTCTGCAAACAAACCAACAACACGCACATCCAGCCCGGCGAGAACAGAGGCCTGGTGTAATGAAAAACCAAGCACTATGAGACGCAGCAGATATCTGGATAATGACATGATTTCATCCTGCAGGAGATTGAAAAACGATTATGAGACCTCTGACTATATTTCGCCACATCGGTTGTGAAGGACCTGGTTACCTGGCAGACGTACTCGAGCGGCAGGATATCCCCTATCGAATCATCAAGGTCGATCAAAACCAACCTGTCCCCGACTCGATTGAAGACACGGCCGGACTGGTCTTCATGGGTGGGCCCATGAGCGTCAACGATCCCCTGCCCTGGATCGAACAGGAACTGGCATTAATCCGCATGGCACAGTACAGCGGACTGCCGCTACTGGGACACTGTCTCGGTGGACAACTAATCTCCAAAGCGCTGGGCGGATCCATCAGTGCCAACCCGGTAAAGGAAATCGGCTGGCACCCGGTCCGCAACGCCGGCACACCTGCCGCCGCCGACTGGTTGCGTGACATACCCGGCGAACCCAACCTGTTTCACTGGCATGGAGAAACCTTTTCGATACCGGGGGGTGCCGAACTCATTCTTGAAAATGACAACTGTGCGCACCAGGCATTTACCCTGGGCAATACCCTCGCACTGCAATGTCATGTGGAAATGACCGCACCCATGGTGAGTGAATGGGCAGCACTCTATAAGGATGAACTACAGGGCGTCACGGCAAGCGTGCAGTCGGCCGCACAAATGACGACAGCGTTAACAGCAAGAATCAGCGCGGCTCAGCAGGTCGCTGACAGGCTCTACCAGCGCTGGCTGGAACCCGTCCTTAACCTATGCTGAATATTCCACAGAAATCGCGGATGCGATCAGAGCTACAGATAAACCACCAGCAACTGCAACACTGCTGCAGCAAAAATACCCGCCAGCAGGTCATCGATCATAATGCCAAGGCCACCACCGACCTTGCGGTCAAGCAGGCTTATTGGCCAGGGCTTGGCGATATCAAAGAGGCGAAACAGCACAAAACCGGCAGCCACCCATAACCAGCCGGGCGGTGCAAACGTCATAGTAACAAGGTAGCCGACAATCTCGTCCCAGACGATACCGGGATGATCATGTACGCCCATGCGCCGTGCCGTGTGCATGCAGATGGGTATACCAACAATGAACAGCGCCGCGACCAGCGCAACATATGCCGTCACTGGCAGTGGCTGCAGCAGCAGGTAGACAGGAATGGCAACCACGGTGCCGGCAGTACCAGGTCCTTTTGGCACCAGCCCACTGCCAAAACCCAGCGCCAGGAAATCCAGCGGGTCTCTTAACAGGCGTGGCGACGGTTTCTCAGCCACTTCCCGTGCCCCCGAAATGCTGATAACCCTCAGTGGCAAACTGATACACCTCACCGTTTGCCCTGTGACACCGGATCCCGGACTGCGCCTCGATGACACCAATGGACGTGTAATCTATCGCCTGACTTGACAATGTGGCCTCCATTTCATCGCAGGATTGCGCCGGCACGGTAAAACACAATTCATAGTCATCACCCGCCGACAACGGCAATGCATAAAACCGGTCCGGTTGCGTGAGTCCCGGTTGCTGCATGGCCGTGACAAAGACCGCTGATCGAGGCAGCGCATCAATATTGATTGCCGCACCCGCACCACCCGCTTCCAGCAAGTGACCAAGGTCAGCCAGCAAACCATCAGAGATATCGATGGCCGCACTGGCATAGTCCCGCAACAGCTGTCCTGCAGTAATACGCGGTTCCGGGTAATCCAGTCGCTGTCTTAGTACAGGGTCCGCCTGATCGCCCAGCTGCAGTGCCAGTCCTGCATCACCCAGTGTCCCGGTCACATAAATACGGTCACCGGGTCGCGCGCCCTGCCGTCGCAAGAACTTCCCTGTGGGTACAAACCCGTGCGCCTGCACCGTAATCGACAGTGGTCCGCGCGTCGTATCACCGCCAACGAGTTCGACGCCGTAGCGATCAGCGAGGCAGAAAAAGGCCTGTGAAAAATCCTCAAGCCAGACTGGATCACTGTCAGGCAAGGTTAGGGACAGGGTGGCCCATGACGGGGTAGCGCCCATCGCGGCGAGGTCACTCAGATTCACGGCCAGCGCCTTGTGTCCGATGGCGGCAGCCGGGGTGGATTCAGGAAAATGAACCGCAGCGACCAGGGTATCCATACACACCACCAGATCGCTACCGGACGGCACCTGCAACACGGCGGCATCATCACCAATCCCGGCGATCACATCATCACGGTGCGGCGATTGCCGTGTGAAATAACGGCGGATGATTTCGAATTCAGTTGCGGACATCGCCGCCTTATCGGCCAGCCGATTGCTTGCCCGCCTTGAGGCATTCAGCGGCACGCAACTTGTGTGCGGCCTTGTCCAGCACCCCGTTCACGTAGGCATAACCCTGCTCGGCGCCGAATTTTTTGGTGAGTTGCACGGCCTCGTTGATGGTGACGCGGTAGGGAATATCGGGGCGATACAGCAACTCGTAGACGGCCAGCCTCAGCACCGCACGTTCTACCGGATCCAGCTGCACGAACGGTCGGTCAATATACGCCGATATATTGTCATCAATGACATCGACCTGTTTTGGCAACTCGCTCAGCAACTCGATGAAGTACTTCTGGTCCGCCCTTGAAAAATCCTCGGCCTCCAGGAACTGGCGACGAATCAGTGGCAGATCCGTCCCGGACAAATCCCACTGATAGAGCGCCTGCATGGCAAAGCGCCGGGCGCGGGCGCGTTCATGTGCCGAGAAATTCATTTGCGTTTGTTTTCCGCTAGCCTTCCAGACCACGCAACAGGTTGATCATCTCGATGGTCGACATGGCCGCCTCGGCGCCCTTGTTGCCGGCCTTGGTGCCGGCACGTTCAATTGCCTGCTCAATGGAATCAACGGTCAACACACCGAAGGCAATCGGGATATCGTATTTCAACGACACGGCAGACAGGCCCTTGGTGCACTCACCGGCAACGTATTCGAAATGCGGGGTACCGCCGCGAATCACCGCACCCAGTGCAATAATGGCATCGAATCGTTTCGATGCCGCCAAACGCTGCGCCGCAATCGGCATCTCGTAGGCGCCGGGCACGCGAATAATCTGCAAATCACGCTCATCGGCACCGTGGCGCCTCAAGGTATCCAGCGCACCCTCAAGCAGGCTCTCGACTACAAAACTGTTGAAGCGCGAAACCAGCAAGGCAATGCGTGCGTCACGCACCACCAGTTCACCTTCTACCGTCGTTATGTCACTCATGTATACATTCCTGAATTAAAACCAATCGGAGACTATCCTTTCCGTCGCACATGGGAACATGCACTACGACACATACTCCACCACTTCAAGTCCGAACCCGGCAATACCATGCACGATCTTGGGCGCACTCAGCACCCGCATCTTCTGCACCCCCAGATCAGCAATAATCTGCGCGCCGATACCATAGGTCCGTAACTCGGTCGGTTTGCCGGGTGCGACACCCGACCGTGTCTGCTCCGGCATATGATACGCCTTAATCTGATCCAGAAGCGCACTGGCCGACTCGCTCGGCCGCAAAATAACCACCACACCATGACCCTCCTTCGCCACGCGCTGCAGTGCCTGTCGCAACGGCCAGTGCTCACCTTCCAGCTTGATATCGACCAGGTCACTGAGTGTATTTTGCAGTTGCACGCGCACCAGCGTCGGTTGCTCCGGCAGGATCTCGCCCATGACCAGCGCCAGGTGGACGGCACCGTCAATGGAATCCAGGTAGGCATGCAGCCTGAAATTGCCGTGCTCGGTCGCCAGCTCTGTTTCGGCAACATGTTCAACGGTCTTTTCATTCTCGATGCGATAACGGATCAGGTCTTCGATCGTGCCAATCTTCAGGCCGTGTTCCCTGGCATAGATCTCGAGGTCCGGGCGACGCGCCATGCTGCCGTCTTCCTTGAGGATTTCGACAATCACAGAAGCCGCTTCCAGCCCCGCAAGACGCGCCAGGTCACAACCAGCCTCGGTATGGCCGGCACGTGTCAGCACCCCGCCCGGCTGCGCCATCAACGGAAAGATATGACCCGGTTGCACGATATCCGCGGGCCGTGCATCCGCTGCCGCAGCAGCCTGTATGGTACGTGCACGGTCCTGTGCCGAGATACCGGTGGTCACCCCTTGCGCCGCCTCGATGGAGAGGGTGAAATTGGTTGAGTGCAACGAGGTATTGCTCTGCACCATCAGCGGCAACGCCAGTTGTTCACAACGATCGCGGGTCAGCGTCAGGCAGATCAAACCGCGTCCGTGGCTGGCCATAAAATTGATATCCTCGGGGCGCACGTGACTGGCGGCCATCACCAGGTCACCCTCGTTCTCGCGGTCTTCATCATCCATCAGGATGACCATACGACCGGCTCGTATATCCTCGATTATTTCTTCTGTACTGTTGAACGACATGATAAATAGTTACGCCTGCAAAACATCATTATGTAAACCCTGACGGGCATGTTGTAGTTCTCTCATCCTGGAAACAGCCTGATCGCGCAGCTGCGACCCGGCTTGCAGGGCACGGCATGCGGCATCACTTCCCGGAAAACCCACAGGACTCGAGCAGTTCGCGGGTAATTTCTCCACCCGCCCCGGGCTGTGCCGCCTTGTCGCCCAGCAACAAACGTTCCAGGTAACGCGCCACGAGGTCCACTTCCAGGTTGACCTGCCGCCCTGCCTGGTAGGCCTGCATGGTGGTCTCGGCGAAGGTATGCGGCACAATATTCAATTCAAAGACAGCACCGTCGACCGCATTCACAGTCAGGCTGACACCGTCGACACAGATTGAACCCTTGACGGCAATGTAACGCGCCAGTTCCGCCGGTGCCTCAATCGAGAACTGTACGGAACGACTGTCCTCATTGCGCGCCGTTACCGTGCCCAGCCCGTCGACATGGCCACTCACCAGGTGACCACCGAGACGCGTTTCCAGCGTCAGCGCCTTTTCCAGGTTCACGGCATCATTCACTGCCAGTGAACCGATCATGGTGCGTCGCAAGGTTTCACCGGAGACATCGGCACAAAAACCGCTGGCGGATTTTTCAATCACCGTCAGACACACACCACTCACGGCAATACTGTCGCCAAGACTGACATCTTCCATGGCCAGTTTGCCGGCATGGATACACAAGCGCATATCCCCGCCACTTCGTTGCTGTGAGGCGACGCTACCAACGGCTTGTATGATTCCTGTAAACATTAACGTTCTTCTCTCAACCTCAATCTATTCGCAGGAGCGGTTCGCAACCGCGATTATTGTCCTGAATGCATTCGCGGTTGCGAACCGCTCCTGCACGGGTTAATTAATTGTCTATGGTGGCGCTGATCCGCCAGTCATCACCCACGGCACGTATATCGTTTACCGACAAATTAACTCGTTGCGCCATGGTAGCCAGTCCCGGCAGGGTAAACAAACCGCGCGCCGCA
>Ga0316190_10003108_pt1 | contig 12057 bp, 9 predicted proteins | sample Eddworburrow2_MG_FD_204929 | JGI IMG/M metagenome (GOLD analysis project Ga0316190, IMG submission 204929) | Coastal sediment microbial communities from Maine, United States - Eddy worm burrow 2 | ecosystem: Environmental > Aquatic > Marine > Coastal > Sediment | place: USA: Maine | collected... | reverse complement strand
CCGCGAAATTGCAAAAAACAGAATTATGGGACGCAGACTCTGTGTAAACGACAACAACCATCCCAACAACATTTATATTGATGCCATCAAACCCGATGGAGATAAGTGCCGTGTTTGCGGCGGTGATTTAAAGACCAGAGACGATGACCAGGATGGGGATGCCATCAACAAACGCCACGCCATCTATTACGACTCTGACACCGGAACCCTTGCATCCGCGTACTATTTCAAAGACCTTGCCGCCAAAGAAGAAAGGATTAAATACATCACGCTGGACGGCGAGCCTAGCGTAAAAGAGGTTACAACAGAACTCGTTTCAAAGCTGTAAAATTAAAGAATTGGCCTTTTTGAATATTCCTTGAAATTTAATCTGACCGTCATTTCAAACATTTTCATTTTGTGATTGACCCATGTGCCCGGGAGCTGAATGTTAGTCCGGGCACATTTTTTTACACCTTTTCCCGATGAAGTATTGTAAACGGTTCGTTTTTATCTTATGAGCATCTTTGAAAAAAAGACCCTTGGACTTTTTTTGCTTGCCAATGAAGTTATTCTTTGATATATAAATTTATTTATTATTACTTATGAAAATAACCGTCACAAATGATGATTTACCGCTGATGGAAAGAAGGGGGCGAATAATTTGAAAGATATTTCGGTCAGGGTTTTAGATAATGACCTTGAAAAGGCGATGCGAATTCTGAAAAAAAAGGTTCAGAATGACGGCCTTTTTAAACGATTAAAGATGAAAAAAGCATATGAAAAGCCGAGTGAATTCAGGCGTCGCAAACAGCGTGAAGCCTTGAGAAGACAGCGAATAGCGGCATCCAGAAACAGATACCGCAGATAAGACCAAAATTTGAAAAAATTTAAACCCGGCAAATGTATTAACCCTGCCGGGTTTTTTTTGCAACAATGACACCAATAGACCCTTACAACAGTTGCCTGAAGACCATATATAATCTCCGAAGATATGGCATAATACTGGGCCTTGACACCATTAACAATATTCTTCAAGACTTGGGAAATCCCCAGGACAATTTTCACACCATTCATGTTGCCGGAACCAACGGAAAAGGATCCATCGCATCCGCCATGGCCACAATTCTTCATATGGCCGGATATAATGTCGGTTTATACACATCCCCGCATCTTGTCAGCTTCAATGAAAGGATCTGTATAAACAACCGTCCTGCTTCTGATGAAAACGTCGTTGCCGCTTATGAGGCCGTTAAAAGCGTCCACCACGGCACACGCGAACCGACTTTTTTTGAGTTTTCAACTGCCATGGCGTTCTATGAATTCGGCAAAAACAACGTCGATTGGGCCGTCATTGAAACCGGCATGGGAGGGCGCCTCGATGCAACCAACATTATCGAACCGGAACTTTCCATAATCACCAATATATCCCTTGAACATAAAATATATCTGGGGAACACCATCGCCGAGATAACCCGGGAAAAAGGCGGGATTATCAAGAAAAAGGTGCCTGTCGTTACCGGAGTCAGGCAAAAAAACGCCGTTTCAGTACTAAACGCCATCGCGGAATCACAATCTGCCCCGATTTATCGATTTGGAAACGCTTTCCGAATTCGAAGAAAGCCCGACGGAACATTTAACTATTTTGGAATCGACAACGTATGGCGAAACATCCATACCGGGCTCATCGGCAGACACCAGATCAATAATGCAGCACTTGTCCTTGCCGCATGTGAGGTGTTGAACAAGAACAATCTTAACCTTACACTCGGAACCATCAAGGAGGGTCTGGAAAAAAACAGATGGCCGGGGAGATTGGAAGTTGTATCCTCCTCGCCCCTGATCCTTCTTGACGGCGCCCACAATTTCATCGCTGCCAGAAATCTTGCAAGATACCTTGATGAGAATCTCTCCCATCGTAACATAACCCTGGTTATCGGCATTCTGGATGACAAGCCCTATAAGGCCATGCTGAAAAACCTGCTTCCACTTTGCAAGAAAGTCATATTAACCCGCCCGAAAATCGATCGGGCCATAACCCCGGAAAATCTTCATTCAACAGCAAAAGAATTTATATCCGATATACAAATCATACCCGATGTCCAAAAAGCCATAGCACATGCCATCGAAAACGCATCGCCCGAAGACGTTGTCTGCATCGCGGGCTCGCTCTACGTGGTTGGCGAAGCAAAAGAAATGTTTGAAAAAGAGCCGATTCCATAAGGGAAAATTAGCGCCAAGGAACCAAGGTTATCCAGCTTGACATATCCACGTCGATGAAATATTTATTTATGTGCTAACAGTATAAACTATAAATGCGCCCGTAGCTCAGTGGATAGAGCGTCAGCCTCCGGAGCTGAAAGCCGCTGGTTCGAACCCAGCCGGGCGTACCATAATAAATACAGGGGGTTAAGACAGGTTTTTTATCCTTTCTTTCCCCACACAAATTCATTTTTCAACCATATTTCCAACCTATCTAAAGCAAAAAAAATCCGACTTCCTAATGGAAATCGGATTTTTGATCTTTAGGTGTCCTGACCTTTCTTGATAATACAGAATCGTAAATTGGGTCAATACATCACTTGACAGTTCGATCAACTAAAAATAATAGGCTGCGTTCCGGTATCATTGCTTTCCAAAAATTGAAGATTTTTTACCTAAATGAGACAAGGGATATCTTGTCAAAACAACAACCCGACGTCAGTTTGTGCTGATTACATCTATCTAAAATTCAATAAAAAAGCAAAAGAACAAACCCTTTTGGTGAATCACCGGATCAATCCGATAGAATGGTATGGATCAAAAAGCGGATCAGCGGTCATGGTTTTTTTATTTGACATATCACAATGTGGCATTATCGTGTATTAAGCGTTCAGGATACCGTCCTTATTAATTAAAGGTAGCTCGCGTTAATTTCACTATTAACAATGAAAGGAATACGATCATGAAAAGATACTTTATAGATTGTCGCCACTATCCTAGTGATGTGAAGTGCACTTTAGCTCTTTCAGCTGACACAAAAGAGGAGCTTTTAGAAGCAGTTGTTCAGCATGGAACAAAAGTTCATGGGTACGAAGACACCCCTGAATTTAGGGAACATATTGTAAAAGGATTTACAGAGATGGCGCCTCCTGTTTAGTATCACAGCATTTGATTTGCTCCAAACGTCAGCGCCCTTGTGCAGAATATGGAATCAGCCGCACGGAAATCGCACCTACTCAAAAAATTAAAGCCAACCAAAGATATAAATGGTTGGCTTTTTTAATCGAAAACTAACGATTACATCCGAGTAGTCACAGACTTTGAGTGCTCAGTATAATTATCTTGAATTAATGGGAACTCCCAAACCAAAGTCGAAAAGCTATATTCTCAAAATCCTTTTCGGAACTCAAGGGTGCCTGACACCGCCGTAAATATAAATGGTGATTCTCTCTTCAATGCTTTTTTTCATTCCCGGCCGGGAAATCCTGTCTGTCTTTGACAGTTCTATACGCTTTACGCTGTAGTTCTCTTCAAGATGCCTGGAAAGGGAGTTTAAAATGTCTTGTTGGGCATATGGCGTATTTGGATATGCGATATTTTTTCGGACAATCACATTTTCTTCGATTTCACAGTTGATTTCGGCGGTGTTGTCAGTTGTTCCTTTCACCCCAAATCTGCTGTCTGCGTTTTCTTTGAAAACCGGCTCAAAATACTTGCAATAGCTTCCACTGGTTAGCGATATGGTGTCCATGTAGCGGACGCCGTATTTTTTATTTTCAAAAGTGAAAATTTTGCATTTCGGCGCTTTGTTTGAATCGGTGATGATGCGAGCACAAGATTCACAGGTTGCAGCCCTTAACTTTTCTGACGAGAATTCTTCAAGCTCTTTTTTATTCTTCCGGGCTGATAAAAATATGTCCGAAATATCATCGAGTCCCCGACCCTGGCCCTTTTTTTCCATTTAGAATGCGCCCCTTGCCTCCCACTTTTTGCTGAGGTCGTTACGGTTGATCTTCCTATTTTTCCTCATCGTTATAAAAAGAATCGGCAGACTTTGTGTTAATGACTTCGACCATTTTTGAATAATTGGATTGAAGCGGATAAAAAGAAGGTTCCTCCACCTCAGAAATTGACTGTTCAACCTCAGGTGATTTCATATATTCTTCTGTCTTCTGTAAGATATCTCGTGCCACATTCAAGGTGTTGAGGTTCTGGTGAATTCCGGCTGTCTCCAAGTTAACGATTTCTTCAGCCAAGTTTTCGTAATCCTCGTGACCAATGGCATTTTTATCATAGTCTCCAACGGGCAAGCCACAATCTGCCGTTTCCCTGAGGCGAATATTGTAACGAATTACCGTGTCAAAAACATTGTCCCCAAATTCGGCTTTAACCTTCTCTAGAACAACCCTGGAGTAACGTGTCCTGCGATCATACATCGTGATAAGCGCCCGAGATTTAACATCATGGCCAACTTTGTCTTTAAGCAGGGTGATGATTTCTATCAGTTTGGCAACACCTCGAAGAGAAAAGAGACTCATATCGATTGGAATAATCACCTCATCGCAGGCACGGAGGGCATTAAAACACAGGTGTCCAATGCTTGGGGGACAATCAATGATAATGTAGTCATAATTATATTCTTCTTTAAGGTCCTGAATGGCCTCAAAGAGCCTATCTTCTCTGCCCTCTATTCCTGAAAGCTCTTGTTCCACTGCAGTGAGGATTAGGCTTGAAGGAGCAAGGTCAAAGTTGTCTTTAATAGCTATCAAAATATCCCCAATCCCTAAGAACCCATTTTTCTTTGGCGTTATAACATCATAGATGCTTTTCTCAAGATCGGAAGGCTTTATGTTCAGCCCGATGGTTGCGTGGGCCTGAGGATCAAAATCAATGAGCAATACCCTCTTCCCTTTTATAGATAAAGAAGATGAAAGATTAATGGCTGTTGTTGTCTTACCACACCCTCCTTTTTGATTCGCACTGGCAATAATTCTCATAAATCTCTTCCTCCTTTGTTGTATGTGTATTAGATTTGTGCAAAATACACAACCATTTGAAATTATTGTTTAATATATCGAGTTTTTGCTTGATATTTCCTCCATTTATGTATAGAGTTTATTTGCAATCAATCCAATAAGTTAACCCAAAAAACGGAGGAAATATCAATGCAAAACTAGTTGCCGCTCTTTTTGCCCTACGATAAAGTTCGCGCCCTACCAATTGTTCGTAAATATGAAAAGATCTTCGGTGAATTAGATCTATGCCATATTCCCGAATTCAATCGCGGTATCGGTGCCAATGGAAACAGTCAACATGCTCTTGTTCGCGCTTTTCTTATTCGATCACTAGAGAGTCTTAATACAGTTCCGGCTCTCATTCGTTTTCTTCAAGCAAACCCTGCGCTTATCTACCTTTGCGGTTTCCGGAATCAGATGATACCCCATGACTCTCAATTCTACCGATTCCTTAAAAAGACCAACCACTCGGTAGTTGAAGGTCTTCTTTATAGGGCCAATAAAACCTTGATCGAAGAAGATGTACTTTCCCTGAACATTACTGCTGTCGACTCCAAACCAATCAAAGCCTTAACCAAGCACAACAACCCCAAAAATCCCCGCCGAGAGTTAAAAAACAAAAACAAGAAAATTAAAAGAAATCCAAAAGCAACTCTGGGCTATTATTCGTATGTGACGACAGATGATCCGCAAACCCAAAAGAAACACTTCACTTTCTTTTAGGGGTACCGTAGCCATGCTATCGTTGATGCGACATCTGGTTTGGTAATCGTTGAAGGAACCTACCCAAATAATATGTCTGACGAAAAAATCGCTCGAAAGTTGTACAAAAAACTCAAACGATTATATAAACCTAAAAAAGGGATGATTGTTATCGGCGACAAAGCATATGATATCAGAGACTTTTATACTTTTGTCGTCAAACAGATCAAAGCCGAGCCCATCATACCCATCAATCCTCGAAACACACAGCCGGATCTTAAATATTCCGAAAAAGGACATCGTATTTGCCAGGCCGGCCTTGAAATGATCCCTAATGGCATATTCAAAGATGGAAGCCGTCTTAGGCTCAAAGAACGATGCCCGTTGAAAGCATCCAAAGAAATCGCTGGCAAGTATCCAACAGGTTGTCCTTGCAGTAACCCAAAATTCAACGGCTATGGTTGCACGGCATATCAGGATCTGACAGATGATGCGCGTTCAAAAGTCCAACGGGACACGCCCCGGTTTAAAAATCTCTACGCAAAACGCTTTGTCGTTGAGCAAACCTTCAGCCGTCTTCAAGAACTTAAAATTGAAGAAGCACGCCATTATTCTCTCACCGCCATCCGCAACGCCAATACCATTGACTACTTGGCATTAGCACTGGTGGCTTTAGTTGCCGTGAGATTGAAGAAGCCCGAAAAGATCCGCTGCTTTCGAACTTTTATGAAAGCGGCTTAAGTTCTAAATATAATTTTCAAAGAACTGGTTCAAACAGACATGAAATACTGCGCTCAAAATTCCGGCTTAAATGAAGCAAATCGTTTGTTTTTAATTTCTTCCTACGCAAAAAAGTAACCCTATACTCCTTGCCCTTATTTTGCAGAAACCTTGTATGTGTAAATAACGGTTGCACTCTATTTCAACAAAAAGGATTTTTCAAGGAAAAATTCGACATATGGTATAATTACTATGACCACATACCAGTTATTGTATGTTGTTGGTTTTATGCCGCATGATTTTTTATTGTTATCCAAGGACATAATACCGTTGATTTTCTTCAGGAATCTGATAAAAATAAATTTTGAATAGAAACAGACAGATTTATCAATAAAGAGGCCGACGCCATGAAACTGAGGTTCAATGGACCGACAGACGGCGTGCTGATGATTCGACTTTCCGGGAATTGGCAAATTGGAGGAGATCTCCCTTCTCCAAATGAAGTCAAAAGTAAACTGGAAACGGAGACAGACATTCAGCGCGTTGCCTTCGATACGAAGGAACTTACCCAATGGGACAGCAGTCTTCCCATTTTACTCCTTAAGATTAAAAACCTGTGTTCCGAGAAAAAGATTGATATAGATAGTGGGGGACTTCCTCGGGGTGCCAAACGTCTTATTGAACTTGCCACAGCCGTCCCCATAGAAAAAGATGCAAAAAGCGGGGGAGAAAACAAAACTTTTCTCTCTCTTGTTGGGGCTGAAACGATTCATTTTCTAAAATCAGGAAAAGAAATGATTGCCTTTATCGGTGAAGCGTTTTTGGCTTTCATCAAATTTCTGTCAGGCAGGGCTCGCTACCGTCGATCCGATCTGTTCATGACGATTCAGGGATGCGGGGCGCAGGCGCTTCCGATTGTATCCCTCATAAGTCTTTTGGTCGGTTTAATTCTTGCTTTTGTCGGCGCTATACAGTTAAAAATGTTTGGAGCGCAGATCTTCATTGCCAATCTTGTGGGCATCGCCATGGTCCGGGTTATGGGAGCCGTCATGACCGGCATCATCATGGCAGGTCGAACAGGCGCTGCCTTTGCCGCTCAGATCGGTACAATGGAGGTAAATGAAGAGATTGATGCCTTAAAGACTCTCGGCATTTCACCCATGGAGTTTCTGGTTTTACCGAGAATGCTTGCCCTTGTTTTCATGATGCCGCTTCTCTGCATTTATGCGGACTTAATGGGCATTCTGGGCGGAGCGATCGTCGGTATAGGGATGTTGGATTTGAATATGTCCCAGTATTATATCCAGACCAAAGAGGCCGTCAGCCTGAATGATTTATGGATCGGACTTTTTCATAGCGCCGTCTTTGGTGTTTTGGTGGCGTTGGCTGGATGTCTCAGAGGAATACAATGTGGACGCAGCGCCTCTGATGTTGGGAATGCAGCCACTTCGGCGGTGGTGACCGGAATCGTCAGCATCATCGTGGCAACGGCGATCATAACGGTCATGTGTAATGTGCTGGGCATCTAACCCGGATTAACCATGAAGAACATCACCGCCCGACCGGCGAGAATCCCGGACAGACCCGAGATTCTCTACACCCTTGATGGTCGCAAACAAAATAATGAACATTCGCATAAAATAAATGACAACGCTTCAACAACATTCGATAAAAACAGATCCATACATCATTGTCCGCGACCTGACCATGGCATATGGAGAATATGTGATCATGCGAGATCTTAATTTTACGGTGGAGCGCGGGGACATTTTTATTATTATGGGAGGAAGCGGTTGCGGAAAAAGCACACTGATGAAAATTATGGTGGGACTTAAGGAGCCGGCCAGAGGGCAGGTTTTCTATGGCGACCTGAACTTCTGGGAATCAGTTCCGGACGACAGGAAACACATCGCACAGAATATCGGCATTCTTTATCAGTCCGGTGCGCTTTGGAGTTCCATGACTCTGGCTGAGAATGTAGGACTTCCAATCGAGGAATATACGGACCTAAGCCCCGATGAGATCCGAGAGTTGGTATCCTTCAAACTATCCATGGTAGGCCTTGCAGGATATGAAGATTTCTATCCGGCTGAAATCAGCGGCGGCATGCGGAAACGGGCCGGGATTGCACGCGCTATTGCATTGGATCCAGACATTCTCTTTTTTGATGAACCCTCTGCAGGATTGGATCCGGTGAGCGCGAAGCGGCTGGATGACCTCATCCTGGAGCTAAGAAATAGTCTCGGCGCAACGGTAGTGGTGGTAACACATGAGTTGGCAAGCATCTTTGCCATCGGAAATAATTCCGTATTTCTCGATTCAGAAACTCGAACCATGACTGCCGCTGGAAATCCCAAAATGTTGCTCGAAAATTCCCAAGATCCAAAAATCATAAACTTCCTCATGAGAGGTAAAACGGAGGGACATATACTTTGAGCAAGATAGCCAGTAAAACAGTTATCGGCAGTTTTGTCGTTAGTGCATTGGTGCTGGTCGTCGTCGGCGTTCTGATTTTTGGTTCCGGCAACTATCTAAAGGAAAGATACAGATTTATGCTGTTTTTTCAAGACTCCGTAAAAGGCCTTAGTGTGGGAGCTCCGGTTGTTTTTATGGGGGTTACGATCGGCGAAGTGAAGGATATTAACGTGATAGCAAATCCCTCGGAGTCATCTTTTTTAATTCAAGTCCTTGTCGAATTGCTATCAGGTAAAGTCAAAAGGTTCAAAACCAAGGAGTTTGGAAATGCCCAGGAATTATATGAATACTGCAATCAACTCATAGAACAGGGCCTAAGGGCACGGTTGGGATTGCAAAGTGTGGTCACCGGCCAGTTGCAGATAGAACTCGATTTTTTCCCCGAAGAAGCGGCAGTCCTGAAGGGAACGAACAAGGAATATCAAGAAATTCCGACCATTCCATCCACTTTTGAAAAGCTGACAAAGACATTGGAAAACTTGCCGGTCAAAGAAATTTTTGACAAGCTGTCATCTTCGCTGACGCGAATCGATGTGCTGCTGAATTCACCTGGAACCACGGAGTTTTTAAAGTCTCTTAAACTTGCCGTCGAAGATGCAAGAAAAGTTCTTCATGAAGTGGATAAACAGGTTCAACCGATGACCGACAAAATAGGCGAAACCCTGGAAGCATATGGCAAACTCGCTCAAAACTTGGACCGGAAGGTCGATCCCCTGATTTCGGAAGTCGATAAAACTGTCAAGGCACTGGCAGACGCATCGAAACAGGCGGAAAAGACACTCAGGGCTGTTGAGAATGTTGTGGGAGACAATTCGGTGGTTACCGTAGAACTGACGAGATCGCTCAGAGAGTTCTCATCTGCGGCAAGATCCATCCGGAACCTGTCCGATTATCTTAGCAGACATCCTGAAGCCTTAATCCGGGGTAAAGAAGGGTACAACAGGTGAAGAAAATGAAGAAAATTTATTGGATTCAAACAGCCGTCATTTTGATGTTTTCCCTGTCGATTCTTGGAGGATGTTTACCAAAACCCAGCGCACCGACCAAATTGTATATCTTAAGCCCACTGGCAAGTCCGGGGGTTGAAATGCATAATGAGGCAGATACAATATTCATGACCATCGGTGTTGGACCTGTCCATCTTCCTGAGTATCTGGATCGACCTGAAATCGTGACGCGTATCAATCCCAATGAAATTAAGCTTGCAGAGCTTGATATTTGGGCGGAACCGTTACAGGTCAATTTTACCCGGGTTCTTGTTGAGAACATATCGAAACTACTAAGTACCGAACCTGTCGCCGTCTTTCCTTGGAGAGCATCTCCAGAGATCGATTTCCAGATTGATATTGAGGTGGTTCGGCTCGATGGAGACATCGCCGGGAAGGCTTTTCTGATCGCCCAATGGTCGATTTTAAAATCATCGAACAAATCCATCCTTTTTTCGAAAAAGTCACAATATACCGAATCGGTCGGCGGAACAGGTTATTCTGCGCTTGTGGCTGCTCAGAGCCGTATGATAGGGGCTTTTAGCCATGATATTGCCGAAGCGATAAAATCTCTCCATAGGTAGCGTAGAAGATCCAGCCTATTTTTCCATAAAATGACCATGTCTTTTTTGAAGCTCCCTGAAACCCCGCTGAAACGAGATTTGCGCCCCGGCAAACAGAAAAGGCCGATAGGCTTCACGGGATAAACTTCACTTCAATGAGGTTTCAAAGAATGCGATCCCGGTTCCAGTTCAATAGGCCATTTTTCTCATCTACCGTTCTCTGTAACGGCCGCCACGGTCCATGTGGATATGGTTTACAAAATACATTTATCGTGATAGGAGAAAATTCCAAATTTCATTTTCTCTTAAAAAAACATAAGAATAGAGGTCGGAAGAAATGGATATAGAACGTGAAAAGATCGATTTTGATGTGCTTTTTGTCGGTGGTGGGCCCGGAAATCTTGCCGGAGCCATTCGATTGATGCAGATCGCCCGCGAAAAAAATATGAACCTTGAAGTTGCGCTGGTGGAAAAGGGCGCTGATATCGGATCTCATGCATTGAGCGGTGCCATCCTGAATCCGCTAGCCTTAAAGGAGTTAATGCCGGATTTTTTGGAAAAAGAATGCCCCATAGAGTCGACGGTTAGAGAAGACGAATTTTACTTTCTAACCCGAAAAAAATACTATCGACTTCCGATGATTCCCAAATACATGCACAATAAAGGCTTTTTCATTATCAGCCTTTCCAGGTTTACCCGGTGGCTCGGCAGGATTGCCGAAGATCTCGGGATTAACATCTTTCCGGGTTTTGCAGGTAAGGAAGTCCTTTACGCAGAAGATCAAAAGACCATCACCGGCGTTCGTACCGGCGACAAGGGATGGGATAAAGACGGACGTCCCAAGAGTAACTTTGAGCCGGGCATCGATTTGATGGCCAAAGTGACAGTATTCGGCGAAGGCGCAAGGGGGAGCCTGACCCGTGAAATATTGCAAAAACTGAACCTTTTTGCGGGCAAAATGCCCCAAGTGTACGAATCCGGGATCAAAGAAGTGATCCAGCTTCCTGAAAATAATTATTTTACCTCAAGCAGAGCCAACGACATCCACATCTTTGGATATCCCCTGGGTTTGGACACACCCGGCGGCGGTTTTATTTACGAAATTAAAGACAATATGGTGGCCATCGGGTTCCTGGTAGGGCTCTCCTATGAGGATCCCATGCTGGACCTGTATGACGAATTCCTAAAATTCAAACAACATCCGTTTGTCGCTGGCATCATCCAAGGGGGAAAAGTTCTGGAACAGGGAGCTAGAACGGTGTCCACCGGCGGTTATTTTACCATCCCCAGGCTGGCTGTTGACGGCGGCGTATTGGTGGGCGGGAGTGCAGCCATGCAGAACACACCGGGTTTAAAGGGTGTTCATCTGTCCATGAAGTCAGGAATGCTGGCGGCGGAAGCGATCATAAATTCATTTGAAAAGCAAACATTTACACGGGAAACCCTCGGGCGCTACAATGAATTGTTTGAAAAAAGCTGGGCGAAAAAGGAAATTTATGAGGGGAGAAATTTTGCCCAAGCCCTTTCAAAACGGGGACTTGCCAAGCTTATCCATCTTGCCGGCCAGTATGTGAGCAAAGGGCGGGGCTTTATCGATAAAATGCCGATTGAACCGGATTACAAAACACTAAAACC
>Ga0316190_10003106_pt1 | contig 12059 bp, 11 predicted proteins | sample Eddworburrow2_MG_FD_204929 | JGI IMG/M metagenome (GOLD analysis project Ga0316190, IMG submission 204929) | Coastal sediment microbial communities from Maine, United States - Eddy worm burrow 2 | ecosystem: Environmental > Aquatic > Marine > Coastal > Sediment | place: USA: Maine | collected... | reverse complement strand
TTGCGCCGCACCGCTGCTGGTTGCTGGTGGCGCAGTAGGTGCGACACTGGCAAATGATCGGCGAGAGGCAGCGGCCCTGATTGACGATCAGAGCATTGAAATCCGTCTGCGAAATTTGCTGAAAAATGAAAAATCACTGGCGGTTGACAGTCATTTGTCGGTAATCAGTTTTAACCGTGTTGTCCTGTTAACTGGGCAGGTTCGCCATCAATCGCAGTACGATCAAATTGTTGCGCTGGTACAAAAAGAAAAGGGCATTCAACGCCTTCATAATGAAATTCAGGTCACAGCACCGATATCAATGGGCACGCGCACCCAGGATACCTGGATAACAGCAAAGGTTAAAAATGCCTTGCTTAACCACGCTGATCTCAATGCCATCCAGGTCAAGGTCATTACAGAAGATGGTACCGTTTATCTGATGGGGCTGGTCGCCCGCAGCGAAGGCCAAGTTGCCGCTCAAGCAGCGCAACAAGTCAGTGATGTAAAAGGGGTTATAAAGGTTTTTGAATACCTTGACTGAATCTGAACCTGAAACATCTACAACCGTCCTCCCTCAAGACTTCATTATTCAGCTGAAGCAGATAACCAATGCAGCTTCGGTACTGACTGCTGTGGCAGATTGTTGGCCTTATGGCTATGACAATAGTCGTCACCATCATTGTCCTGATGCAGTGGTATTTGCCACCAGCCACGAGCAGATAGCGGCTATTGTCAGCCTCTGTTACAAAACAAGTGTGCCCATCACAGCACGTGGTCGCGGCACAGGTACAACTGGCGCAACCACACCCGTTAGAGGCGGACTGGTGTTATCACTTGAGCGCATGGACAAGATCCTGAATATAGACGCCGCCAATCGCTGTATGACGGTGGAACCAGGCGTCACCAATCAACAAGTCCAGCAGGCTGCCGCAGAACATGGGTTCTTTTGGCCCCCCGATCCGACCAGCGCCGCGTTCTGCAGTATCGGCGGTAATCTTGCCTATAATTCGGCAGGCCCACGCGCAGTGAAATATGGCACACCGCGTGAAAATACCTTACGGTTGCGCGCAGTGACAGGTACCGGCGAGCAACTTGTCACCGGCACTTACACCACCAAAGGTGTCGTCGGTTATGACTTGACGCGTTTACTGATTGGCTCTGAAGGTACACTGGCCATCATCACCGAGGCGACATTAAAGCTGACGCCAGTGGCTGAAAGTCGGCGCATGATGCAGGCCATTTATAACGACATGGCCAGCGCCAGCGCAGCCGTTTCACGCATAATGGCCCAACCCGTCATTCCCTGCGCCCTGGAATTTATAGATGCCCAGGCCATCGATATGATTCGCAACTATTCTCAGATTGAATTCCCCCAGGACGCCGGGGCCATGCTGATGATTGAAGTCGATGGACCCGCTATCGGTATAGATCAAGCCGCCAGACAGATTCAACTTGCGGCCGACGCTCCCGGGTTATGCTCATTTATTACCGCAACCACAAAAGAACAGGCCGACGCCTTATGGACAACCCGCAAGGCGCTGTCACCAGCCCTGCGTACAGTGGCGCCGAAAAAAATCAATGAAGATGTTGTCGTACCGGTATCCAATATACCTGCGCTAACAACCGGCCTGGCCAGGCTGGCTGAAAAACACGCCATACGAATTGTAAATTTTGGTCACGCTGGCAACGGCAATATCCACGTCAATCTATTAATTGACCCCAATGACAAGCAACAAATGCAACGGGCGGACAAATGTCTCGATGACGTTTTTGATCTGGTATTGTCACTTAAAGGCAGTCTATCAGGCGAACATGGCGTAGGCCTGGTCAAGCGTGATTTTATCGATCGCGAACTTGGACCTGTTGCGTTGCAGTTGATGCATCAGATCAAACACTGTTTCGACCCAGGAAATATCCTGAACCCAGACAAAACCCTGCCTGCAATCCCGCCAAAATAGACAGGATTACTTAACCAGCTGAAGACGTGGCTTTTTACTTGATTTTGTTGCGGGGGGCGGGCTTGGTGTACCCGGTGGCTGGGGATCATCGCCACCATCACGCTCCAGCACCATCCCCTGGCCATTTTCCTTGGCATATATCGCCAGAATGGCATTTACCGGGACGCTAATCGCCATCGCCTTACCGCTAAAACGGGCACTAAACATCAACCAGTCATTATCAATCTGAAGCTCATCCACCGCCTGGGGACTAATATTCAGGATAATCTTGCCATCTTCTATAAACTGCTGCGGAACAGTGGCCTCAGGATTTTCGGCATTCACCAATATATAAGGTGTCAGCTCATTATCACTGATCCACTGATGTATCGCCCTTATCAGATAGGGCCGACTAGACGTCATCTGTACAGCCATGCGCGCCTCAGGCAGTAGTTAGCTCACGCTCCAATTCGGACATACTGGTATTGAATGATTCTCTGTCAAACAAACGCTTGGCATAATCCATGACTGGCTTGGCCTTGGCAGGCAATTCGATCCCATAATGAGACAACCGCCACAACAGAGGGGCCAGACTACAGTCAATCAACGCCACTTCCTCGCTCATAAAATAAGGACTTTTGACAAACGCCGGGGCAATCAAAATCAACCCATCGCGTAATTCTTTAGCCGCCTTGACGGCACGCTTGGCGTCATTGCTATTGATATCATTGAGCAAGCTATACCAGTCATTATTGATCCGATACAACATCATACGTGCACGGGCGCGTGAAACCGGATCTACAGGCATCAAAGGTGGATGAGGAAAACGTTCATCCAGGTATTCCATAATGATATGAGAGTCATACAACACCAGCTCACGATCAACCAGCGTCGGCTCGGAATTGTAGGAGTTCAATTCGATCAGGTCTTCAGGTAAATGATCAATATCAACATCTACGACGTCGGCGGTGATGCTTTTTTCTGCTAACACGATACGAACGCGATGACTTAAAGGGCAATCAGAACGTGAATACAGGGTCATAACAGGCCTGCGATTGGCAGTCGATGCCATGGGTACACTCTCCTTAATTGTGTGATCAGTGTAGGAATGATTCCAGAGCCACGTATTCTAGCATATCCAAAACAATTGCGTCAGCCGTGGTGACAACTTCTCCTGTAAACAGGTGTCATTTAATGCCACGATGCTTCAGAATGAGATCATACGCCAGACTAATTTGCTTGGTTTTTTCAGTAGCCAACTTCATCATCTCTTCAGGCAAGCCCTTTGCAACAAGCTTATCTGGGTGATGCTGACTCATAAGGCGGCGATAGGCCTTTTTTACGTCGGCATCACTTGCCGTTTGCTGCACATTCAAAATGGCATAGGCGTCACTCAATTGGGTCTCAGGTGAAACACCACTGGCGTTGCTGTAGCGTCCAGAAGCGCTCATCATCGCTTCCAATTGCTCAAATTCGGCGGCTGAAAATCCAATACGCCTGGCGACGCGAAGCAACAAGCTACGCTCAGCTGCGTGGAAAACACCATCGGCCAGTGCTCCCTGCATTTGTATTTCCAAAAACATACGCAACAAGGAGTGACGATGACGACATTCATGCTTGAGCTGATCTAACACATCATCGAGTGGAAAATTACTGGCCTTGCCTTCATTAAAGAGTTTTTGCGCCAGTTTTCGCAAACGATCATCTAGCTGCATTTGCTGCATAACCATTTGCGCCAAACGTATCTCATCGGTGGTTACCCGGCCGTCCGCCTTGGCCAGATGGCCCATGACGGAAAATGTTGCCGTAAAAAAGGCCATCTGAATGCGTTCGCGGCCGAAGACACCCTGCTGCTCATCGGTAACGTCCTGAACCCTTGCATCCAGTCGATGACCGATAGCAGCACCTATCAGCGCACCTAATGGGCCGCCAAGCATAAACCCGAAGGTCCCACCAAATAATTTCCCCCACCAACTCATGGCGTCACCTCTTGTTTTAACGTATTGATCACGTAATGACTAACGTGCCGTGATACATATTCATCTGACAATTAAACGAATACTCGCCTGGTGCCAAACTTGGCAACCGGATATCAACAGGCTGGTCTAATGGTAATTCAGCGCTAATGGCGAGACTGGCGAACTGTACCTGCGCAGCACAGCTCGCCGGGTCACGGCGTATAAACCGCAGAACAATGGGTTGACCAGATGGTAGTGCCAGACGAGCGGGATGGTAGACATTATCAGCCACAGTGATTTCTACTGGCGCGGCATCACTCTTCTGTATTGCAGCCCTGGACTTGTAAAACCAGAACCACCAAACGATAAATATAACGATACCCAATCCAAGGATATCAACCAATAGCATTATGCCCATCACCCCATCCATATCTTCATCCTTGCCAGTACTAAACGATCTATTTGTATGCAGGCACCTTGAACAAGCGCAGGCGATTGGCATTTGTTACAACCGTCAAAGAAGACATCGCCATAGCCGCTCCAGCAAACATGGGGTTGAGTAAAACACCTAATAACGGATAAAACAAACCTGCCGCCAATGGTATCCCAACGGCATTATATATGAATGCACCAAACAGATTTTGGCGAATATTTGTCAATGTTGCTCGTGAAATCAGCAAGGCATCCACAACACCATGCAATGAATCCCGCATCAGGGTCACGTCTGCACTATGAATTGCGATATCCGTGCCACCACCGATGGCAAACCCAACATCACTTCCGGCTAAAGCAGGCGCGTCATTAATGCCATCGCCCACCATAGCCACTACATCACCCGCTTGTTGCAGCCTGGTGACACAATCAACTTTGTGTTGCGGCAACACTTCAGCAAACACATCTTTAATTCCAACTTGTGCGGCTACTGCATTTGCAGTCACACGGTGATCACCAGTGATCATCACCACCTTCAACCCTAATGCATACATTCTCTGTATGGCGGCTATTGAATCTTCTTTGATCGGATCAGTAATCGCAATTATGCCGGCCAAGCCCTGGTCAATCGCCAGCAACAATGGCGTACATGCCTGGTCTGCCAGCTCCGGAACCAGATCTTCTACGGCGCTACAATCAATCTTATGCAGCTCCATCAGACGTTGATTGCCCAGCACAACAGTATGCCCTTCTATATGCGCATGTATCCCATAACCGCTTGTCGACTCAAAGCTCTGTAACGCTGGCAAATCAGTGCCAGATACTGACTCACCCGCATGTAACCCTTCAAAAGATCGTTGATAGGCCATTAGTATTGCCGCCGCCAACGGATGCTCGGAACCCACCTCAACAGCTGCAGCAAATCTCAATACCTGCTGCTCGGTCCATTCGCCAAAATTAAAAACCTGGCTAACCACTGGCTTGCCCTTGGTGACGGTTCCGGTTTTATCCAGCACCACAGTAGTTAATCGGCCTGATTGTTCCAGCGCCTCTCCATTGCGAATTAATACACCATACTCAGCCGCCTTACCAACACCGACCATAATAGACATCGGTGTCGCCAATCCCAGCGCACAGGGGCAGGCGATGATCAATACTGTCATCATCGTCACAATGCCATAACTCACGTCAGACCATAGATGCAACCATAACAGCAGTGTCAATACAGCGACGATCATGACCACAGGGACAAACACTGATGAAACACGATCAGCCATACGTCCTATCGCCGGTTTGCTCGACTGGGCCTGCCGAATCATTTCCACAATTTGAGCCAACAGGGTCTGCTTACCGATACGGCTAACCTGATATAAAAATGTGCCGGTAATATTAATGGTTCCACCAACCACATCACTACCCGCATGTTTTTCTACAGGTATTGGTTCACCCGTCAACATAGACTCATCGACGTTGGCCTGCCCATCCAAAACAACACCATCCACGGCAATACGTTCGCCCGGGCGGACACGTACCGTTTCATCGAGCCCGATATCATCAATGGCTACATCCACTTCCTCGCCGTTACGTACTACGCGCGCCAATTTCGGCTGCAAACCAATCAAACGCTTAATCGCCTCTGAGGTATGACTACGCGCCCGCATTTCCAGTGCCGAACCAAAATTAATCAGTGCAATGATAATAACGGCGGCTTCAAAATAGGCATGCTGGGCCAGACTCGGGACTAATGCAGGATTGATAACCACCACCATTGAATAGAGCCAGGCAGCCCCGGTGCCCATAGCGATCAGAGTATCCATATTGGCATTATGAGCAAAAAATGATTTATAGGCCCCGGTAAAAAATTGTCGGCCTGAGTACACCATGACCACCAATGTAAGGACGCCAATGACAGCCCAGAACATGCGGCCGGAACTTATAGACAAAACCGGTAACATACCCAACAGACTGCCGACAAATAATGGAACGCCAACTGCGCCTGCAACCAGCGCGCGGCGCAATAAAAGATGGTAGTGACCAAGCTCGGCAGCCTCTTTCTCTGCCTCTGCGTCGGCACCCGCCAGTTCAGTTGCCTGGTAGCCAGCATCAATGACCGCCTGTTCCAGTTGAGCCGCAGCCACTGAACCTTGCACCAATGCAGTATGCTCGGCAAAATTAACAGCAGCCGCTGTTACACCCGGCACCGCACGCAAGGCCTTCTCGACATTGGCGACACAGCCGGCGCAACTCATCCCTCCAATCGATAATCGGATCGGTGCCGTGGCATCGTGATGATCAATAACAGTCATAGATTCCTTCAAACAGATAGACACAATAGTAGATGATAACAAATTCACGCGTTACTATAGGTTTCACTCAGATCGAACAATGGAATCCGCATGAATCTTGAACCTAAAACCCTGGTCTCTGGCTTTATCCATTTGACATCACTACCGGAAATCTACCAGCGCATTTCAAGCGCACTGGAACATTCAGATTATTCAATAGACGAATTAGGCCAGCTTATTGTTCAAGACCCCGGCCTGTCTGCGCGATTATTGAAAATCGTCAATAGCCCCTTTTACGGCTTCCCATCTAATGTTGACACCATATCTCGCGCCATCACATTGATCGGCAGTCGCGATTTGAATGATATTATCCTGGCCACCTCAGTCACACGCCTATTTCAGGGTATACCCAACGACCTGGTGGACATGGATAGTTTTTGGCGTCATAGCATCTACTCCGCAGTAGCGGCCAGGCAGTTATCATCATATCTTAAGGATGATACCGGTCGTGAACGTTGTTTTTTGATAGGACTGCTCCACGACGTTGGCAGCCTGCTGATCTACAACAAAATACCTGAGCTTGCACGCGAAGCACTATTACGCAGCCGTTATAATCATATAGAAATGCGCCAGGCTGAACTCGAAGTCATTGGCTTTGATCATGCCCAGGTAGGCGCCGAACTACTACGTGCCTGGCGACTTCCAGCGAATCTGGTCACTGCCATTGAATTCCATCATCACCCAGGCCTTGCGCCGGATTATAGCCAATATGCTGAGCTGGCGTTTCTGTCTAATTGTCTCGCTAATAATTCTACGGTAGGTAAAAGTGCCGATGGCAAAATGATGGCGTTAAAAAAAATACCTATCGGCTTACCAGGACTCACCGAAAAAGGCTTGCTACAGGTACAAGAAGAAACAGAGGAACAATTCGATGCTGCCTTGCAAGCAATGATGCCCGCATCATAGTGACGCGGCAGCCTGTTCCAGCCATGCGTTAGCTGACGGATGAAAATGCGCCAGACCTTCGAGTACACCAGCGGCATAATTACCATTCATCCCTAAAAAATTACCTTTGGCCATATATATGCTGAGACGTTGATTGTCTACCAGACTCAGCAAAACCTCATCACGTACATCAGCATGTGCATTACGCACCAGAACAGAATTCAATTCACTGACCAGTACCGGCAAATCATTCCCGCTATCACCGGCAAACAGCGTTTGTTGAGCAGTAAAACCCGTTTTTTGCATCAGAAAACGGATGGCACCGAGCTTGCTGGCTGAGCGTGGCAAGATGTCAAACAAACCCAACCCGGCGGCCTCATCAATACTCCATATCAGACTGGCCTTGACACCCCTTTGTTCCAACCGTTCACCAACGATTGCCAATAACGATGTCCTGTCGATGTCAGCTGCGGTGTAATAACTCAGTTTATATTCGTGCTGTTTTTCTGCTTCCTGCAAACGCAAGATTTCAATATCGGTCAGCAAATGTTTCAAATCTGCCTGCTGATAGCCATTCCAGTCTGGCGCAATCGCATCCTGCCATTCCAGCCAGGGACGCCACTCCGCACCCTCGACCTTGAAAATCGTGCTTCCCACATCACCGATCGCGTAATCGGGTACCGGTATGCCGTACTCGGCCACCGCCTGCTGGAGTAGATTAATATCACGCCCACTGACATAGACCAGGCAAACAAGACCCGCCTCAGACAGCGCCCTGAATAACGGCCGCGCCAATTGCGATTCAGGTTCAGCGCCATTGGGCAATACGGTGCGATCCAGGTCAGTGCAGAGCAATATAGGTTGATTCATATCATCCTTATAATGATTGGTATCCATTAATCAAAACTAAGCAACCGCCGCAGTTGCTGTGATTGTGATCGGACAGATTTAATACCGGCAGCGATACATAAACGCTTGCACTCGAATGCCAGCACGTTTATCTGTCGCGGAAATTCAACAGATATAATGGCATCAGCCTGCATGAATCGCGCACTGGAATGGGCATGATGACAAATTTCAACAGCCCGCAGCATGGCCTGAAATCCGTTATTGATGCTTCTATCTAATTTCAGCTGACCAACATTCACTGCAATGACGACATCCAGCTTATGCGATTTAGCCAATGATTTAACAACATCCACTGGCGCATCATCAATATACGTACCATCCGCAAGCAGTTGATTCCCCATCCTCAAGGGCGGCAATAGGCCGGGTAACGCCGCACTGGCGTAGGTCGCTGTCATCGCATCACCCTGATCAAATACGACACGTTGGCCACTGACCAGATCCATTGCAACCGTCGCCACCGGTATTCTACCCTGCTCCAGATTTTGCCCCAAGGTCATTTCAGTCAGCAGTGCCTTACCATCCTGTTGTGATTGCTCCCCTGCCCCCCAACCCAGAAACATTTCCCGGACCATTTTCTCCGAGGCCAACAACGCCCTGACTCGCTCACGCCAGTCGGCCGAAAGCGGGCGTGCGGGCTCAGGAAAACAACTGGTATCCATCTGGCATAAATCTCGATACCAGTTTGGATTCAGGGAATAGGTGGCTGCAATTATTGCACCCATAGAAACACCGACCAGGGCATCAGGGAAAAAGCCCATTCGATTGAACGCATGCAGGACACCAACATGTGCCATGCCTCTTACACCGCCACCGGCCAACACCATACCAAAGCGTTTATGACTATTATTCAAATACGTAAACCTCTATAGCCAGCGACGAATCAACCAGGCCAAAGTCTCGGCCACGCGACCAAACCAGGGCCGTCGCGCCCAATGTCTGGCATGCACCTGTTCTGACAACGCCAAATCAATGATAAATTGTTGATGCAAATCATGACACAGTTGCTTATTCGCTGTAATCAAATTGAGCTCATAGTTGACGAAGAAACTTCGGTAATCAATGTTTGCGGTACCAACAACGGCCCATTTGTAATCTACCAGGACCATCTTGGCATGTAAGACACGTGGTAGATATTCATAGATTTGAACACCGGCAGCGAGTAATCGCGCATAAGATGCATGCGCAGCCCAGCGCGCAATGCTGACATCTGTCTTGCGTGGAAGGAGTAGTTTTACGGCGATACCGCGTGATGCCGCCATGATCAGAGCCTGGCGTGTGCGATGGTCGGGCACAAAATAGGGTGTTGTAATCAATATAGACTGACGTGCTCGTGCAAAACCTTCACGATACATACGCCGCATTGACCTTCTGCATGTCTTGCTATGATTGGATATCAACATGTCGCCATTGTTCGTGTATGACGCATTGACATGTAGTTTATGTTGCCAAAAGGCGTCGAACAACTGGGCTGCCTGCATACCGAGCCACCCCGTCGTACTAATATGGATATCATGCCAGCGGTGCTCACCGTATGAGGCCGCCGAATTTTCCCGATGGATGTTAAAGCCACCGAGATACACATGCCGATAGTCGAGAACCAATAGCTTCCGATGATTGCGCCGGTTGTAGCGCCAGGGTTGATGCCAGCTCCATCGATGAAACCAACGTAGCTGGATGCCATTGGATTGCATGTAGTGTGCCAGCCTTCGGGAATGCCAAAATAAAGAGCCTGCCGCATCGATATGCACACAGACTTCCACACCCCGCCTGACCGCCGCAATCAAGGCCTCGACGAAACGCTGACCAACCTCATCGTCAGCAAAGATATAGGTTTCCAGCAACACGCTTGTTTGTGCCCCATCAATCGCCTTAAGCATAGAGGCATAAAGATCATCGCCTTCGTTATAAAATTCATAATTTTTTGTGTCAAGTTTCATTATAATTTTCTGATAGCGACATAATCATGATTGTACAAATTTATAGATTCACACCCTGACCTGATCATTATGAATATTTAAATTTACCGGCACACAAATACCCCAATTAATACTGATACTAATGCATCAAGTCCGCCTGATATAGCAACATCGACTCAAAGACGAATCAGCAGGAATAAATGACTGCTGAATTTGTCGGCACAAATAGAGCTAGGATCACATAATCAAAGTTGACAAGAAAAGTATTACGTATTATTATTTTGTAATACCGATTACCGTATGAGGTGCTTAAAGTCTGATTGGAAGTAGCCGACTAATAAGATTCAGATTTTTATCTATTAAATGGACTTATTTCCTGGCTGGCCCAACGTTACACCTGACATAAAAAGCCCGCAACCAAAACGAAACTTGTTACAACAACAATCCAGAGGGAAAGATAATGAGAAAGACCAAAAATACATTGCTAGCTATCGCCTGTTCTGCCTGCTCACTGCCCGTCCTTGCCGGCGGCGTCAGCACCGAATTTTCAGATATTCAGATTTCCGGTGGTGCATCTGGTGGTTATGTTTACGCTGACAATGAGATGACTCGTCAGAATGATCAGAGTCGTTTAATGGACTTCCTGCTTGGTATTGATGCTTCAACCAAGGATGGTAAAGCAGCAATCAGCGCGGGCATCGGCATCCTTCCTGCCTTCGCCCTGACAGACGAAGGTATCGATGAGACAGGTAGTGGCGTAGAAGTACAGTATGCTGAAGTCATCATTTACCCAACTGAAGACTGGTCACTGGAACTCGGCCGCATGCCCTCAAATGTTGGTTTTGAAGATACTATCATGTACAACAATGCGAACGTGATGGAATCGGTTCAGGCAATTACCCAGCCAGGATTTTTCAATGCCGCGCGACTGAATTATGGCAATGACAACTTCACCGTCTATGTAGAGCAAGGTGATGAAGAATACGAAGACTTCAATGCTGTAGTAGGCAGCCAATCCTGGTCAGCAGGTGCAACGGGCAATGTCGGCGGTATTGAATATGTCGTCGGTTACAACAATTATGTAGGCTTTCGCAGTCTGTTTGACCTGATTTTGACCACTGATGTCGCCGGCATGGAAGTCACAGTAGCTATCGATAAACTCAAGATAGAAGATGCTGCCCTGGCGAACCCAACAGACACTAACCACGCCGAGAGCATCGCCCTCTATGTATCCGGCCCTACATCCGGTGATTTCAGCTTCCCGATCCGCGTAGAGGCATTTGATGACCATGGCAACGGTTTGTATCGAGGAGCCGGCAAGGGCAATTCATTAACTATAACACCGACCTGGAACATATCGGAAAATGCCTTCCTGCGTTCTGATATCTCCTACATGAAGACCGATAATTCTATCTTCGACGACAAGGGTACGTTTACTGATAGTCGTCTCGGTATCGCCGTACAGGCCGGTTATCGTTTGTAATAGATTCATAATTACTTTGAAACAAAGGCAGCCATTGGCTGCCTTTGTTTTGATACAATCCCAGCATAGAGATATCTGTCAGCGACTGGATGCCAGCGCAATCATCACCTTAACCATGAATATATTCGATACGCCTTGATAACCAGAATGCATTTCCCAGCGCCTGCCGCTATCCGTTACAATGCCACTCTTTTAACCGGGACCACCAATAT
>Ga0316190_10003104_pt1 | contig 12065 bp, 12 predicted proteins | sample Eddworburrow2_MG_FD_204929 | JGI IMG/M metagenome (GOLD analysis project Ga0316190, IMG submission 204929) | Coastal sediment microbial communities from Maine, United States - Eddy worm burrow 2 | ecosystem: Environmental > Aquatic > Marine > Coastal > Sediment | place: USA: Maine | collected... | reverse complement strand
TCATATTTATCATTGAAGGCCACGGATACATCGGTCGTATCAAGGATGTCGGGGTAGATCTTCTCTGCCAATGATACGACAGCTCCTCGCCTCTCCTTGCCGCTACCAATACGGTCATAGACCTCGAAGTGTCCAAAGGCAATATAGTCAACCAGCACTTCACAGAACTCTTGCAGATGGTCGCCAAAAGGTGTCTTTGGGCATAGCGGCTCCAATCCAGCGACATGCATATAGAGCGCCAGTACCTCTTTACGCTCTACAAGCAGCTTATCGATCATATCTTGTGTGCCAGTGCGACGTTCTACTGCTTTTTCCGTCTGACCGTCTGTCATGCTTAAACCCTTATTCAATTTATATTGGTTAATAAAAACATTAATTGCCCCACTCTGGCAAGCACCATTCTCATTATGGGAACTAATTGGCCATTTTACCGCCATTGGGAAATAACAACAGTGCAAATTTTTGCTCAACCTAAACCAACAGCCACCTATAAGCGGCTCCCCCCACGGCAAATACAAACCCTTGCATAGCACGCCCGTCGGGAAGATACTTCCTATAATACTTTTAAGAAGGACAAAGAGATGAAGATTAACAGGGTCTGTATCCTCGGTGGCAGTGGATTTGTTGGTCATCACCTGGCAGGCAGGCTGGTTTCCAGGGGTATTCAATGCCTCATCCTCACACGCAATCCTGAACAACATAAGGACCTGAGGGTATTGCCTGGTGTTCAGCTGCTTTCAACAAATATCTTTGATCCAAACGCCATGAAGCAGCATCTTGCCCGCTGTGATGCCTTTATCAATCTTGTTGGCATACTTAACGAAGGCCGCAACAAACAAGGCTTTCAGCAGGCACATGTGAACCTGGTTGACGCCGTCGTTAAAGCCTGCCGCACCGCTGGCGTACCACGCATGTTGCACATGAGCGCGCTAAACGCCAACCAGGACCAGGGGCCAAGCCGCTATCTTTTTACCAAGGGCGAGGGCGAAAACCACGCACACAAGCTCTGCCAGCCCGACATCCAGGTCACCAGCTTTCGCCCCTCGGTAATCTTTGGTCCAGGCGATAGCTTCTTTAACCGCTTTGCAGATCTCTTGAGCATGACTCCCACCCCTTTCCCTCTGGCCTGCCCAGATGCCCATTTTGCACCTGTCTATGTGGGTGATGTTGTTGAGGCCTTCATCTATGCACTCACTAAACCCAAAACCTTTGATCAACGCTATGAGCTTTGTGGCCCACGCACCTTCACCCTGGAGGAGTTAGTTCGCTACACTGCACATCGATTGGGGCTAAAGCGCCAGATTATCCGCTTGAGTGACAGCGCATCCAGACTACAGGCGCGTCTGCTTGGACATATGCCGGGGCAACCTTTTTCAATCGACAACTACCTCTCCATGCAGGTCGATAGCGTATGTCAGCACAATGGCTTGCCTGATCTGGGTATCATGCCTACAGATGTGGACAATATCGTACCGCTCTATCTGGGACTCACTCAGAAGCAACAGCGGCTGGCCCGCTGGCGCCAGCCTGGGTAAAGCGCTCTATCTGCTGCAAACGCATGTCAGGCGTCAGTTTTGCCAGTGCTTCACAGGCACGGTAGAAGAGAGTCAAATCACTTTCTGATTGAGCATAAAGGGCCAGCAATCCGGGCAGCAGCTGTCGATAGGTTGCCACTGAAGCCAAACGGGCATTATTAAGCTTGCGCTCAAACCAGCGGTCATACCCACCATAACCATCCCATGCCTGCTTCAGCGTGACATATTCAGCATGCAATCGCTCAAACTCTGCTGCTTTGGCTACTCTCATCTCTGGCACTGATAAAGGGCGGGCAAAGAGTGCCACTAACCTTTCTCGCGCTCGTAACAGTAGCTGTATAAACATCTCTTCCCGCATCTCTTGCTCATGCCACTGCACAAAACCGGTACTATTTTTCTGAGCCGCCATCCAACGCTCCACCCCTATCTGCTCAACAGCCATGGCAAAGGCCTCATTGAATTGGCTGTCATCCTGAAAATAGAGCTTTTGGTGCGCCAGTTCATGGAAGATCAATCCAGCCAGATGTGGTTCCGGCCAGTTGATCACGGTGTTGGGCAGCGGATCATCAAACCATCCCAGTGTGGAGTAGGCGGGCACCGACTCGACCACCACATCCAGCCCTTCACCGCTGAGGCCAGTAGCAAACACCTCTGCCTGCTGGAGTGAAAAATAGCCCCGGTAGGCCGCACAACCCACCACCAAGTAGCACCACTGCTTGGGCTGCATGGAGAATTCCGGTGTCGCCACCACGCTCCAGACCATAGCTGGTCGTCCCAGATCAGCATAGCTGCGGTAGCTGGCATTCTCAGGCAGACCCAGCTCATGGCTGGCAAAATCCCGTATCCTTAACACTAGCTTGAGACGCTTGCGCAACTCGTCTGGCGTTTCAGGATCTGCCACCAGCTGGGTAATCAGCTGCCGCTTTCCAATCAGGTCAAGCTGCCCATGAACCGATTGAGCGTAGTAACTGATAGTGCTGCAGCCTGCTAACAGCAGGACGGCTAACAGCAACAACAGGGGAGTTTTCATTCTCATACTGTTCACGTTAGCATGTATAGAATGAGCAACAAACAGATGAAAACCTATCTAGTCGGTGGCGCAGTTCGAGACAAACTTCTGGGGCGCCCTGTAAAAGAGCGGGATTGGCTGATCAGTGGCGCAACCCCTGAGCAATTAAACGCACTAGGCTACCAACAGGTTGGCAAGGATTTCCCTGTATTCCTGCACCCCAAAACCCACGAAGAGTACGCCCTGCCACGCTACCAACGTAACAACATCAACAGCAGCCCTGTCAGCATTGAAGAGGACCTGACTCGACGTGACCTAACCATCAACGCCTTGGCCCAGGGTACAAATGGAGAGATCATTGACCCCTGTGGTGGACAGAATGATCTGAAAAGACGCATCCTGCGCCATACCCCCTCCTTTACCGAAGATCCCATTCGAACCCTCCGACTCGCCCGCTTTGCCGCCCGTTATCAAGAGCTGGGATTTAACATAGCGCCAGAAACAAAGCAGCTTGTGCAGCAGATGGCTGCAAGTGGCGATCTGGATAACCTGGTGCCAGAACGGGTCTGGGCAGAGATAGCCAAGGCTTTGACTGAAGATAATGCCCATATCTTCATCAAGACGCTACATGAGACAGGTGTGCTGACCACTGTTTTGCCCGAGGTCGATTGTCTATTTGGCGTGCCTCAGCATAAAAGCTATCACCCAGAGATCGATACCGGACTGCACACCTTACTGACACTGCAACAAGCATGCGGCCTGAGCGACAACCCACAGGTGCGTTTCGCCGCACTGGTACATGACCTGGGCAAAGGCAACACACCCGCAGAGATACTACCCAGTCATTATGGACATGAGGCACGTGGTGCAAAGCTGATCAAACCGCTCTGCAAGCGCCTACGCATCCCCAATGCCTGGCGCGACCTGGCCATCCCGGTTGCTCACCATCACCTGCATTGTCACCGCGCCTTTGAACTGCGACCCAAGACACTACTAAAGATCATAATGGGGCTGGACGCATTGCGACATCCACAACGTTTTGAACAATTCCTGCTGGTATGTGAAGCGGATGTGCGTGGACGCACAGGCATGGAAAACAGAGAGTACCCTCAAGCTGATTTTTTACGCGCTGTTTACCAAGCTGTTATCGGGGTAGATGCTAAAAAAATCAGCCAATCCGTGTCAGCGCCTCAGCACATTGCAATGCGTCTACACAGGGAACGGCTGCATGCCATCAGCAACATTACGCACAATTAAATCCCCATAAACACCGCTGATGCAGCTGATTGGATCACATTTTTGATACGCCTATTGGTTGCATCCGCAACAACCACAGCCATACTATCCTGCAGGGCAATGATCTTACCAAACAGCCGTTCAAAACTCAGATTGGGTGCTGTACCGGACATCTCATTGGTCAGCAAATAGAGCTGCCCCTCAGCATCCTTGTCATTGCTTAACTTCCATACCGCAACCTCAACATTTCGCGCAGCGTTATACATCTTTTGTGGGTCCAACTCATCCAGCAGATAGAACTCCTGCTGCCCATTGTAGGCATCCAGCACCATACCACGCAGCCCTTCCACCAGTGCCAGAATGCGATCCCCATTATAGGAATCATCAAACGCCAGACGCATACTATCGGTTGAACGCTTGCCTTGCAGCTCAGGGAATGCAGCCTGCCGCTTCGACCCAAACACCCTTGCCACTGCCACATCAATATGCGCCACACGACTCTTGCGCCGCTCACGTGGGTTGCGCCGGTAAAGCTTTTTCATCAGTGTTTTAAGCTGTTCTAATGTCAACTGCAGATGGGTCTCTGCCACCAGATCCACATCGCTCTTGGCGATATCCTTTATTTGGAATGGCTTGGATTCAATCGCTGAATCCTTCGCGCTATTACTATTACAACCCACCAGCAACAGGGCAAATATGACACACAGCCACCAACACCTGCGCACGCTCTTGTTATAAACGGCCACTGAGGTCCCTCAAGCTAAAGCCAATCAGCGATGACTCAATGCCTTTGCTCAAAGCAATAGCCTTAAAACGCTCACCCATCTCAGTCGGCATAGTGAGCCGTTTTACAGCCTGCATCAGAGTCACATGGTTTTTGATATCATTCGGATCAGAGTTCATCAGCAGCGAATCCAACCCACACCCCAGAAGAAAATGGGCCTGAGTGGCGTACCCCTTCAGAGCAAATCCTACATCCAACCCGGCCTTGGCAACGGCGGTGAAATCCACATGAGCGGTAATATCCTGCAGGCCTGGCAGGATCAGGGGTTCATCATGGGCGCGATGCCGGTAATGGCACATCAGGGTGCCCATATTACGCTGTGGATGATAGTACTCTGAACAGGGGTAACCATAATCGATAAGCACCACCGCCCCGCGCTCTATCCGTTGCGCCAGTGACTGCAGCCAGGGACCGGCTCGCAGATTGAGTTCAGATTCATACCCGCTATCAAACCTTCCCACTTGCTCCTGCAAGGCAGCAACAGTATCCACCAGACCCGGGCTGACAGATTCACCCCAGTAGTGTTCAAACGCATCATCTGCCCAGCGGACAAATCCCTCTTGCACACCTGACTCAGCCATCTTAAAACGGCTGACCGGCATGGCATCCAGCAATTCATTGGCAATCACCACACCGGTAAATCCTGGTTCAGGCATGGCATCCAACCACTCAACCCGGTCAATCAGGTGTGCCGCCCGAGCCATCAAGGTCTCACGTTGGCGCTGTTGCAGATCCGGACTTACCTCTAGAATGAAATAGTGCTGAGGAAGCTTCTGCAATGCCTCCAGCTCCAGCAACAGATCCGTCGCCAAAGCCCCTGTACCTGCACCCACCTCCAGCAGATCCCCACCCTCTAACTCTTCCAGCAACTGTTGGCATTGGCGCGCCAAACAGCGGGCAAACAGTGGTGAGATCTCAGGCGCAGTCACAAAATCCCCTGCCTCACCAAACTTTCTTGCACCTGCAGTGTAGTAACCCAGACCAGGAGCATACAATGCCAGCTCCATAAACCGATCAAAGGGCATCCTGCCACCACTCTGCGCCAACTCATGCCTAATCAATTCAATCAGACGGATACTGTGTTCCTGGGCTTCTGGCTCAGGTTCAGGCAATTCGGCTGGAAGTGGCCCAACACGGCGATTTGGGGATTGACTACTGGACATAGGTATCTCGTTTAGTTGATTCTTTCTGGCAAATCATTTTACTAGGAGCCGGTCTGAGGATAGGCTCCTAGTGTACCAAGACCGGAGACCATAGTGAGCGAATCTCAGCAACCCCTTACAGGAAAAGTCGCCCTGATTACTGGCGCAGCCCATCGCATAGGGGCTCAAATTGCCCGCACCCTGCACAGCAGCGGCATGAATCTGGCCCTGCATTATAGGAGTTCAGTGGAAGCAGCCCAAGCACTTGAGCAGGAGTTGGAGGAAATCCGCCCTAACTCCATCACTCTGCTGCAGGCCGATCTGAATCAGACAGATTCACCACCCAAGCTGATCAACGCTGTCAGTGCACATTTTGGCCGGCTGGATCTGCTGGTAAACAATGCCTCCAGCTTCTACCCCACACCCATTGGAACTGTCCAGGCGGCGCAGTGGGAAGACCTCATCACCACCAATATGAAGGCCCCTTTCTTTTTGTCACAGGCTGCAGCGTCGCTACTGCAAGAGTCCCAGGGCTGCATCATCAATCTGGTAGATATCCACGCCGAACGCCCGCTCAAGGGCCACCCCATCTACTCCATGGCCAAGGCCGGCAATGCAATGATGGTCAAAAGCCTGGCCCAAGAGCTTGGACCAGAGATACGCGTAAATGGTATAGCACCTGGCGCAATATTATGGCCTGAACAGGCCTGCATCCAAGATAAGCAGGAGGAGATTCTGAGCCGTACCACCTTGAAACGGATGGGGACCCCAAGCGACATTGCCAAGACGGTATTATTTCTATTTAAAGATGCTCACTACACCACTGGACAGATCATCACGGTAGATGGAGGACGGACACTTCAACAGTAAGAGCCTCTAGGAAAAATCAAACTCCACGGGCCATAGCCGTTGCCGGCCCTGTTCAAACGCCTCCCATAACTCTTGATAGGTACGACCATCTACTGGGTGCCTCATCTCCCCTGCCACCTCAGCCAGTGGTTGCAATACAAAGGCATAGCAGGTGATCTCATTGCGAGGAATCTCCAGCTCTCCGTCATTTACAACCTCATCCCCATAAAGCAGCAGGTCAATATCCAGCGTCCGGGAGGAAAATCCCTCACCACCCCGAACCCGTCCATACCTTTTTTCAATATCCTGAAAGAAACTCACCAAATCTCTGGCTGACAGATTGGTTTCCAGACCAACCACCATGTTGTAGAACGGATCTCCCTCAAAACCAACGGCCTCACTCTCGTAGACACTCGACAGTACAAGCTTGCCAAAAGCTTCCCGCAGTGAGTTAACCGCTCCGTGGATATTTTTCTCACGATCAATATTACTGCCAATACTCAGCCAGACTTGAAGCATATCAGCGGCTGCCGCGCTCTATAATGACGCCCACGTCATTTGCACTGCGCACCGCACCCTCTTTATTCAGTGTCAAACGCAGCCAGGGAACACCGAATTCATCCTGCACAATCTGGGCACAGCGTTCAGCCATCGTCTCCACCAGCTGAAATTCACTCTCGGCTATGAAGGCCTCCATCCTTTTGGCAACCGCCTTATAATCCAGGGCATCCTTAATATCATCCGTAGCTGCAGCCTTGCGTACATCTGTTGCCATCTCCAGATCCAATACAACAGTTTGCTTAATACGCCTCTCCCAATCGTAGATGCCAATAACCGTATCAACGCGCAAACCCCGTAAGAAAACAATATCCATACTTCTATCTCTGATTTTGCCAATTCATAGGCAGGATGGTAAATCAGTGCGGCAAAGAATAGAATCGTTTAATTCATGCTGCTGTTTAGACTACCATGGAACTTAGCTCAACCATTACCTGTCCACATTGCGGCTTCCAAAAGAGAGAAAAGATGCTCACTGACGCCTGTCAGTGGTATTACGAATGCACTCACTGTGGCGCAATGCTCCGCCCACAACCGGGTGACTGCTGTGTATTCTGCTCCTATGGAACAAACCCTTGTCCACCAATACAGGCAGACTCAGATAATGACTGCTGTCCTAGAAAAGCATGATTGATATAACACTTATTATTGCCGCCTACCTGCTGGGGTCTATCTCCAGCGCCATCATTGTCTGCCGTTTAATGGGGCTGGCAGATCCACGCAGTCAGGGCTCAAACAACCCTGGGGCTACCAATGTACTGCGTATTGGCGGCAAAAAACCTGCGGCAATTACCCTGTTTGGAGACACGCTAAAAGGTTTTATCCCGGTATTGACCGCCAATCTCATGGGTGTAGATAACAACACGCTGGCAGCTGTGGCCATAGCGGTCTTTCTTGGGCATCTCTATCCCATCTTTTTTCGTTTTCAAGGCGGCAAGGGTGTCGCTACCGCCTTGGGTGTGCAGTTTGGTTTGAGCTGGATGATAGGGGGTTCGGTTGCAGCCATCTGGTTGTTTATGGCCTATGTGGTGAAGGTATCCTCACTCTCTGCACTGGTCTCCATGGCATTAGCCCCTGTAATTATTTGGCTGGTTACTGACTCAACTGTTTTGACAGTGATGTCAGTGGTGATGACAGTGCTGTTATTCTGGAGGCATCGAAGCAATATCCAAAAATTGATCAGCGGCCATGAAAGTAAGATAACAAGCTAGAAATACAATCCTTAAAGATCTACACCGCTGAAAGATCGTCCAGTTTCCAGCGAGGCTGTGCATTGAATCGCAACGGCTCACTCTGCCCTACCTTTAGACGTTGCCAGCCCGCATAAGCAATCATGGCGCCATTGTCCGTGCAGAACTCAGGGCGAGGGTAGTAGGCCCGCCCGCCCTCTTTCTTCAGTGTCTCCTGAATCTTCTCCCGCAATCGTTTATTGGCACTCACCCCTCCGGCCAGCACCAATCTTTTGCAACCCGTCTCTCTGACTGCACGGCGGCATTTGATCACCAGCGTATCCACTACCGCATCTTCAAAAGCACGCGCAATATCTGCCTTAGTCTGCTTAACCTGCTGCGCATCCAGTCCATGGTTTACCGGTAACTCCTTATACAGCGTGTTCCGCGCAAAGGTTTTTAAGCCGCTAAAGCTAAAATCAAGTCCAGGACGATCCGTCATTGGGCGTGGAAAACGAAAACGGCTGGTATCACCTAACTCAGCAAGCCGGGCCAGCTCTGGACCACCCGGATATGGCAATCCCAACATCTTTGCCGTCTTATCAAAGGCCTCTCCGGCCGCATCATCCAGTGACTCTCCCAGCAATCTGTACTGCCCAACAGCGGAGACCTCCACCAACTGGGTATGCCCACCTGAAACCAATAGGGCGATAAATGGAAATTCAGGACGGTCCTCTTCTAGCATGGGGGCAAGCAGGTGTCCTTCCATATGATGAACAGGCACAGCAGGCACGCCCAAGGCCCAGGCCAAACTACGCCCTATAGCAGCCCCAACCAATAGCGCTCCGACCAGGCCTGGCCCCGAGGTGTAGGCTACCCCCTCAATCTGCTCTCGCTCCACTCCCGCATCAGCAAGCGCTTCAGCAATCAATGGCAGGGTTTTACGCACATGGTCACGTGAAGCCAATTCAGGCACCACACCCCCATAATCAGCATGGATATCAATCTGACTGTAGAGCGTATGCGACAATAGACCCGCATCACTCTCATAGAGGGCAACACCCGTCTCATCACAGGAGGTTTCAATACCAAGTACCAGCATAAGCAAGATCCAAAAATATAAGCTATATATTATGGTGCTATTTACTGCATATAACCATCAACACCAAATATCAGGCCAACAACCTTTACAAAGCAGCACCACAACCAGTAGAATCCCCGCCCTTAACCTTTTTCGCCCATGAAGGGCCCATTTTTGAGGTAAAAAATGCCAAACGTACGTGTTAAAGAGAACGAACCATTTGAAGTTGCCATGCGCCGTTTTAAGCGCTCCTGCGAAAAAGCCGGTGTCCTGGCTGAGGTTCGTCGCCGTGAACATTACGAAAAGCCTACCACAGAGCGCAAGCGTAAAGCTGCTGCTGCTGTAAAGCGCTTTGCAAAAAAGGTCTCCCGCGAATCACGTCGGTTCGAACGTCAGTACTAATCTGTTTAGATTAGCCACCTTACAAGCGTTACTCTATCCATGCTGAAACAACAGATTCAGGGCGACATGAAGACCGCCATGAAGAGCGGTGAAAAGCGCACGCTTGGCACCATTCGGCTCATTCTGGCTGCTATCAAGCAGATAGAGGTGGATACCCGCAATGAGGTGGATGACGCACAGGCACTGACCATCCTGGATAAGATGGTTAAACAGCGTCGGGACTCCATAGCGCAGTATGAAAAAGCCGGGCGTACCGAGCTGGCCGAGCAGGAATACTTTGAGATAGAGGTCCTGAAAAAGTACCTGCCGCAACCCCTGAGCGATGACGAGATCACCAGCATGGTAGCTGAAGCCATCGCAAGCTGTGGAGCCGAATCCATGCGCGACATGGGCAAGGTCATGGGGCAACTTAAGCCAAAAATGCAAGGACGCGCCGACATGAGTGCAGTCAGCACCCTGATCAAGCAACAGCTGGGAAGCTAACCGGATTTAGCACCACTGCCTGGGTCACGAGACTCCTATGGCTGGCAGAATACCCTCCTCCTTCATTGATGACCTATTGAACAGAACCGACATTGTCGATCTGATCAATCAACGCATACCACTAAAAAAAGCAGGTAAAGAGTATCAGGCCTGCTGCCCTTTTCACGACGAAAAGACCCCCTCCTTCACCGTAAGTCACGCGAAGCAGTTCTATCACTGCTTTGGATGCAGCGCCCATGGATCAGCCATCAGCTTTTTGATGGACTACGACAACATGAGCTTCGTAGAGGCCATTGAAGAGCTGGCTCATCATGCCGGTATCGAGGTCCCCCGAGAAGGCAGTCAAAGCTCAGGGCCCGATTGTCGGCCACTCTATGCCGCCCTGGAGCAAGCAGCCCGTTTCTACACCACACAGCTGCGAAGCCATCCACAGGCTCAGCACGCCATTGCCTATCTGAAACAGCGGGGACTCAGCGGTGAGATTGCCAAAGATTTTAATATCGGATACGCCCCACCCGGTTGGGACAACCTGATAAAACACCAGGGTCAAGAGGCACAGGCCTTAAAACAACTGCGTGAAACCGGAATGACCCTGGAGTCTGAAAACAGGTGCTACGACCGCTTTCGTGATCGCATCATGTTTCCCATCAGAGATCACCGCGGGCGCACGGTTGGATTTGGCGGACGCATTTTAGAGGAGGACGATGCACATGGAAGTGCAAGTGCCGCGGGAGGCAGGAAGCCGGGAGCGGCCCAACCAAAATATCTCAACTCTCCCGAAACCCCCATATTCCATAAAGGCCGCGAACTCTACGGCCTACATGAGGCACACAAGGCCCTACAAAAAATAACACGATTGTTGGTTGTTGAAGGCTATATGGATGTAGTGGCTCTGGCACAATTTGGCATCCGTTATGCCGTAGCAACACTTGGAACTGCCACCACCCCAGACCACCTGGAGCGCATATTTCGAACCACGCCAGAGGTTATTTTCTGCTTTGACGGTGACCGTGCTGGACGGGATGCAGGCTGGAAGGCCCTCAACACAGCCCTCCCTCTAATGCGAGAAGGCCGCGAGGCACGCTTCTTATTTCTCCCTGACGGCGAAGACCCCGACACCCTGATACGCAAAGAGGGCACAGCAGCCTTTGAGCAACGCATTCAAAAGGCTACCCCACTGTCCAAATTTCTATTCAGCAAACTCTCCGAACAGATTGATATGAATAGCCTGGATGGGCGTGCCCGGCTGGCCGAACTGGCAAAACCCCTGATTGCCAAACTCCCTCACGGCACCTTTCAGGATATAATGCTCAAACATCTTGGCGAACTGGTTGGGTTGGAATCTTCACATTTTGCCACCCAGCCATCCCCCACAAACAGGACACCAAAGCCCCAGTTAAGACGTAGCGACCTCCAACCCATGTCCCCAGTACGCTTGGCCATCACCCTGCTGTTAAAACAGCCAGAGTTGGCACAACTGCCTGACTTACCGACCCAATGGGAGACCCTGAACAAACCAGGCGTCGAGTTGCTGGCCGAACTACTGCAGACGCTCCAGGAAAACCCTTCATTAGCCACCAACAGGGGAGCACTCTTTGAACGCTGGCGTGATCGAAAAGAGGGAAAATACCTGAGCAAATTGGCAAATAGCAATCTACCAACCCATGAATACGCCTCAGAGTTCAAAGACGCACTCACACACCTGCAAAAACAGCTCGAGGAACAGTCACAGGATTTACTACTGGAACAATACAGGCAAGGCACTATTACAGAAGAACAGTATAAAGAACGCCTGCGCCAGCTATACCCAGGCAAAT
>Ga0316190_10003100_pt1 | contig 12069 bp, 8 predicted proteins | sample Eddworburrow2_MG_FD_204929 | JGI IMG/M metagenome (GOLD analysis project Ga0316190, IMG submission 204929) | Coastal sediment microbial communities from Maine, United States - Eddy worm burrow 2 | ecosystem: Environmental > Aquatic > Marine > Coastal > Sediment | place: USA: Maine | collected... | reverse complement strand
CCAATATCTTTAGTTTCTCTGCCCGCAAATACATATGTGAGCATGCTTACAGTCAAACACTTAAGTATTTCAGGGATCACCAGACAGAGTTGGAAGCAAAACTCGTTAAGAATGGATTAAAAATCAACAAACGTATTATTCACGATGAAAGCAGAAATCTTTGGGAGAGCGTGGGCATGATAAAAAGTAGGCCCAGGCATCCATGGTCCCAAAATCTCTGTTCAACTTTAGAGAAATTGGAAGACACCGTACACGAAATGGTCTGAAAAGGTCATATGAGAGAAATCCTGCAAGGTAGAAACCATGACAACCATGTTGATCGCAATGTTATTTACCTGCCAGTTTCCGACCCTGGGTCACGAGGATGGATATCGGGGAGATGAGACTGAGCTCAGGAATTTTGAGTATAATGGCGAGTATTTTTTGAACTTACTGGCTTTCAGCTTTGATCGGGAATGGGTTGAGCGTTGGCACGAGAGCAAGAGAGGCTACCGGACGACAGTCGGCAGTGTCAGGTCAACAGAGTTTTATTTTTTCCAGGAGCTGAAAGTTGAGTTTGAACCCGTAAAGAACACCTTTTTCAATATTCACTACCTTCAGTCTGAAGATTTTGACTCGCGCTATGAAAAGACCCGCCTGGAATTCCGGCATTTGATCAAAAAGAAATGGGTCATAGGGGTGCAAACAGAGTTGAGCCCATTCAAAGAAAATGATGATCTGGGTTTCTCGATTGGATATAAAAATAAGCTTCGTCTTTCCTATAATATGCCTGATTTCCAATTTGATCGTAAATCAGATGAAGGAGAGACATTTATCCGTTCACCTAAAACCCTTCGTCTGCAGCTTATGTTGAATCCTTTTGAAAGGGTAAATCTATACCTGGATGTCGGCAGGAACATGCCTATGGAGCAGGAAAGTCTGAAGGATCAGTTTCGGTTCAGCTATGAGAAAACTTTTTATCGAGGAATGGTCACGTATCAACTCAGGGAAAACACATGGCTCCAGTTCCTTTTTAATGGTGAAGAGACGGACAAGAACCGGACAATGCTGGGTGTTGATCCACATGGCAGCTATGATCTTCAACGTGAAAGTGATTATGTGCGAGTTGAACTGACACGACATTTGCTTAACCAAAGACAATTTTCGGCTGGACTTACTTGGTTTCAAATGAATGAAGAAACTGTTTTCCCAAATCTAGAAACGGGTCTTGAAATCCAAGACTTTGATGAAGAGACCCTCTATTTTTCTTTTCAGCACCGCTTTAAAACCAAAATGGGGATGCGATACAGTCTTTATTATGCAAAAGTTGATGATATAAAAGATATCATTCATACACAGGCAGACTCTACACGGGATAACAGTACACAAATCAAATTGGGGACGTTGTTTTTCTATTCACCCAGAAAACATTTTGATATCATTTTCAACCCAACATTCGATTTAGATACACCCGAATTTGATGGCGGAAATATTCGCCTCCAGGCCTTATTTTAGAGGGGACGCCCAGATTGTGTCACGGGTACAACGATAAATTAACGAAGTTTGCTAGGGCACCCACAAGGGGAGCCCCTACGGAAGCATTCCATGTGTGGAACATAAGGTCTCAACTTATCCTGGCATCATCGTCTGACTCAACGCGGTTTTTCCCATTTCTTTTACCATTGTAAAGAGCTTGGTCGGCCCGTTTCACCGTTTCTTGAAGGCCTTCATTCAGCTTGCTGGTGGATACACCAAGCGTCATGGTGATATGAAACTCCTGAGAATCATAGCGGAATAAATGGTTTTCCAAGCGTACCCGAATTTTTTCAGCAAGCTCAACAGCGCCGATTATTTCTGTGTCAGGCAATAGCAGTAGAAATTCTTCACCGCCCCAACGCCCCACACAATCCTGTTTCCGGACAACCTCTCGAATAAGGGTTGCCACATCACAGAGGACCATATCACCACAGTCATGGCCTCGAGTATCATTGACATATTTGAAATTATCCACATCCGTAAGAACGACTGCCAGTGAGCCTTTTTTTCGCTCAGTGCGATGCTTTTCTTCTTCAAATCGTAACATCAGTTCCCTGCGATTGTGCAATCCGGTTAAGGGGTCCACTCGCGCTGTTAGATCCAACTTTCTATAGGCTTCATTAAGATCATTGTTCTTAGAGGCAATCATATTATGAGCTTGTGTTTTCTCACGGTATCCCAGCCCTAATAGTGCTAGAAACAATAATAGTATACCTAATCCTGTAAATAGCACATTTCGTATAAGGTGTTGTCGATTTAGAGACAGATCCTGGATTTTTTTGTCCCTCTCTAGTAACTTAATTTTCTGTGTTTTCAATTCGGTTTCGAATTGAGTCTTCAGCTCAGCGATTCTCTGCTGGTTTTCTTCCTGAAGAAGGTTTTCTTCGTCCATGTCTGCTGCTAATAGAAGCTCATATGCCTCTGCATCCTTTCCTGCTTGTTGAAGCAGGTTTGCCAGGCTTTTGCGAATAGAAACTGTTTCAGCATTCATTTGGTTTTGAATAGCCAGCTCTAGAGCTTGTTTTCCAGAGGCCTCTCCTTCTGCCAGTTTTCCCAAGTCTAATTGAATTCCAATTAGGTTGTGCAGGCATATAATTACTTCGCGATTGTTTCCATTATCCTCAAACAAAGCCTTCGCCTGCAGGAGATAGTCTTCGCTTTCGGATATCCGTCCTGCAGTCCAGAGAACCAAGCCATAATCGGCAAGACAACTGCCACGCGTGGCCACATCAACCTCCGGGCCAAGAAGCTCCAAAGCTTTGGCCTTTGTCTTTAACGCAGCATCATAATCATGCTTCAGCATTTCAATGTTGCCAATTTCATTCAAGGCTCTGATGCGGTGGGAAAGCATTTGTGGTGCTGAGGTCAATGCAAGGACCTCTTCATACCATTCAATTGCCACGGGGTAGTCTTCAAGCAATCTATAAATGTACCCAAGGTGGAATGCGTTATTTTGCTGCCAAAAAGAGTCTTTGAGTTTCTTAGCCAGTTTATATGACCTGATAGATAAATCCAGTGCTGGCTCATGCTCTCCAAGTGTTATGTGGAAAACAGTTTTATAGTAAGAGACTTTTAATAAGAGCATGTCGTCATCCGTTTCTTTAATTATCGAAATTGCTTTATTAAATTGCACTCGAGCCGCATCCATTCGGCCCAGACTTTGATTATTTGTAGCCAATGTTAACAGGCAGTCTGCGTAAATTTTTATAAACCAAATGGACTCCGAATGTCCCGATTTCTTGGCCATCATTTCCGAGAGGAAAGGCTCACAGAAGGTGAGAATAGGCAGAGCCTTCTCTGGTTCATTCAGGTTGACAAATGCAAGCCCTTTATAGACTTCGAGGATCTTCTTCTCATTTTCTGAGGAGGTTTGAGGCAGAACCTGATTCACTAGGGATATGACAAGTCTGGGATCTGAACTCAACAATCCTGAGAATAGATCATATGCGTTATCTACTCTTTTGTTTTCTGGAAGTTCAAGCCATTTTGAAATTTCCGGATTCGAAGCTTTGGTTTCCTGAATCCAAGGTAAGCACAACAATAACAAGGTAAGTAGCATGATTCCCCTCTTGAATCATAGTGAAGATTGTTTCCAATTATTTCAGCTGCATTAAAGACTGAGCGTTTTATTAGGAAAAAATCATAGCCTGAAATGAGAGGAAAAACAAGTGGTTCAGTCGCTATGATTAAAAATGATATGGTGAATTATGGCTGTGACTATTCCAACAGGGGGAAACCTCCAAAATGCGCATGACATGCAATCCCAGACTGGCCTAGAGTAGAAAAGGTGATTTACATCAGCATCCAGAAGCTACAACACAGCCATGCAGAGACTTGGAACTCAATGGCATTCAGACTGTGACGTTTCAAAAGTGTTCCTCTTGACATTCAGGGCGTGCTGCCTGCCATAATGTCAGGAACAATATTCAATCGCATTTTTCACTTTGCACCGACTTGACATTCGATCGCATCAAATAAATGCTTTTCTTCTAAAGGGACTATAAACTCCTTTACATCTCTAATGGTATCAGTAAACTCAAATGCAAGTGGATAGGCCATGGTGTAATCAAAAAGGAGACGCTCATGATTAGTGAGGCTGCAATCAGCTTCAATGATATCGATTTTTACTACGGAAATTTCCAAGCATTGAAGCGTGTCAGTTTCAAAGTTCCAAAAGGCTGTGTTATGGGCTTGATAGGCCCCAACGGATCAGGTAAATCAACGATCTTGAATAACCTGACCACACGGCTTTTACCCCGGAGCGGATCCATTTCAGTCATGGGTTTACAAGCAGATGCTAACTCTATTGGTATAAGGAAAATAATTGGTTATGCGCCTGAAGAACCACATTTATTCAAAGGGCTTACACCTATTGAGTTTCTGAATATCTGCGGTCTACTGCACGAAATGGATGAAGAGCTTGTCAAAACCAGAACCCATGAACTGCTGAGCCTTTTTGATCTGACAAACAAGAGCCATCATCAAATTGGATCCTTTTCAAAGGGAATGAAGCGCAAGGTATTGCTTGCCTCTGCCATGCTTCATGATCCAGAAATTTTAGTCCTTGATGAGCCCATGGAGGGTCTTGATGTGTTTGCACAGGGAGCCCTTAAAAGCCGATTATTAACTTTTCGAAACCAAGGCAAAACCATCATTTATTCTACACACACCCTTGAGATTGTGGACCTTCTTTGCGATCACGTCTGCCTGATTGAGGCTGGTAATATCATTGATTTCGGCCCCATTCAAGAGGTTAAGGAACGCCTGAAAGTAGAGCATTTTCTGGATGCATTTAAGAAGGTTGAGTCAACATGAACTCTCTTGTCTGTTTTTTGGCCCGGCTCGCAGGAGCAAATGGTGCGGTTGCAATCCGTTTGGCCCGGGTCTTCAAGGCTGAATTTAACTATCGATTGGAAGTTCAAACAGGAGTTGATGGCTTTGATCGTCAGACTCTCTATGCGCTTATTGGCATTTACCTAGGGATGCTGAGTCTTGGCTTAGGCGCATGTGCATTTTTGTTGAAAGGGCGACCGATGGTATACAGTTTTTTGGTCTTCACTGTGGTGACTCTCACTGTCCTTTGCTCCTTTGTATACAATTTATTCAATGACCTGCTGGGTGAAGAGGATTTTCAAATCATATCTGTCTGGCCCGTTTCATCTCAGACCTATCTCTATTCCAAGTTGTTGGGGCCAGCTCGATCGGCTCTGCTCATGACCCTGTTGCTTGCTGGCCCCACATCCATAGCAGCCTGTTTTACACAGGGAACTCCATTATTCACAGGAATCACGATCCTACTGCTTGGCTGTGTTCTTTCAGTCTCCTTGGTTGCCTGGCTGGCATGTCTTTTCCCGCTGTTAATCCGTTTCGTTGGTCTGCAAAAGTTGAGGATGGGGATTATTTATATACTCATTGCCACTGTCCTGATTATGTTAATGGTTAAAGACTATCCAAGTATAGCGACCATACATTTTATTCAATTGCCCATGTGGGTTCCACTTACCTGGCTTGCTGGTGCTGTCCAGGCTACAGTAGGATGGACAGATTACAGCCTTTCCTTCCTTGTGCTTAGCCTGCTTTTCTTTATGGTGATCCCCATTTTTATTTTTAGGGTCACCGCTGAGAACTTTCGAAATGGGATCCTCACAGGCCAGGCTTCCTCTTACTCAGGAAAAAGCAGTGGCTTTATGACCCGCTTGAAATGGCTTATGAAAAGAGCCGAGGATCGAATCCTTTATCAACTTTTGCTGGCACATGCGAGAGGTGACTGGCGGTTCCGTGTACAGGCACTCTTGATTTATGTGGTCCCACTGATATTTGCAATTCTTGAGTTTCGCGGTGAAATGGATGCCAGTTTATTCAGGGATCCTATGGATACATCCGGTTTTTTTCACCCTGCAATGACCATGATGGTCTTCATTATGTTTCCACCCCTGCTGGCATTGCCTTTACTTTCAACCAGCTCAGATTTCCAAGCCGCATGGATACTCAATATGGGAGTTATCGAGGGTGAAAAGTTCCGGTCTGCTGTAGTCAGACTGGTCAGGCGAATGTTCACTTACCCCTTACTTGTCTTCTTTTTTGGTTTCTACCTTTACCAGGGAACCTCTGTACTCTCAGTCCTGGGTCATTTGTTTGCCTTATTTATCCTGGCCGAATTTACAACTCGAGCAGTACAGGTTTTCTGGAAGGGAACGCCCTTTTCATTGGACGGTCGTGATGAGGATCTGTTGAATAGATCGTTCCCGTTATTTATGATGTATGAGGTTCTGTCGGCTTTAGCAGCGGTCTTTGTTTTTCATATTGCATACCGTTGGTGGTGGGCTTACATCCTATTTTGTGCACTGGCTTTCATCATGCTCAGAATACTCAAAAAGGAGGCTGATACAATCTTGGATGACACAATTCCAAATGTAGTTGAATCAAAAGTGGATCCACACCAAAGAAGCCAGCCTCAACTTGAGAGCGCTCTTATGACCGCTTTGAAAAACGGGCACCCGCATTTGGCTCGTGTATTGATAAATAATGGCTCTGATCTTGGTGAAAAGGATTCGAATGGGACAAGCCTGTTGGACATCGCCAAAGAAAAGGGGCTCACTCAAATCGTGGAGTTGATTCAGGCTGAAAAACACAAAGATTGAGATATGACCACACCATCATTGCTGGATACGAAATCAGCCTCCAGCGTGATAGCCTAATCCATTTTCTCTTGACTCAACAGCCATTCCCAGACTTCAGGGTTTTCAAATGTTCGAGTCCAGGAGTTGTGCGTTGCGGTTGGGTATTCGGTGTACCTGATATTACCATTAACACACTTTAAGGCCTCAACCATGTTACGAGTGAGTTGGGGTGGGACGGTTTGATCCTTGCCTCCGTGAAAAGCCCAAACAGGTATATGTTTGATAATGGTGGCACCATTTGGATCACCTCCTCCACAGATGGGTAATGCAGCAGCAAACAAGTTGGGATGGCGCATAACCAAGTCCCAAACTCCAAATCCCCCCATGGAGAGACCGCAAATATAGATGCGATTGGGATCAATGGGGTTTTCCGCAATGGTTTTTTTAAGTAATTCAACAACCAGTTTCATTGGTGAACTTGACTCTTGCGGCATGGTCATTGAAGGTTGGCTCCAGTCCACATCTACCCACCGTTGTCCCTCAGGACATTGTGGTGCCAAGTAGTAAAGATCCCGGGACTGGATTTTAGAGAATGTGAGGATTTCCTTAGAACAATGAATGAGCTGCTTCTGGTTGTCACTACCTCTTTCTCCTGAGCCATGGAGGAACAGGATCAGGGGATAAGCTTCACTCTTCAGAGGTGGGGAAGGTTCGAACATTCTATAGGGAAGTGAGGACCCATCGGATGATTCGTGAATCCTGGATATAAACTTCTCCCTGTCTGATTGGAGAGGCTGAGTAAGGATTAATAGGACCCAGATAAGCTGCATAACCAGAGGCCTCCTCAATTACTTCATAGTGAACAGGGTGAAAGCTCCCTGAAATTGAGACCTATTATGCCAAAAAAATTTTCGGTAAAGTGAAAAACCTAAAAAAGTGAAAGTGGTTCACGGATCATGCTCACCCAAACGTGTAATTAGGTCATTCTCTACGAGAACAAGCTGGACAGAAGAAAGCACCGCTTGTGATGCATATCGATACGCACACTAGCAGCAATTCCCAAGATGGATCCTGTTTCCACTCTTTAATGCTTGGGGATATGATACAATTCTACTGTCCCGTAAGGAGGCAGTCGTGGGCGAATTGGGTCTTGCATTAGCAGGAGGTGGAATTAGTGGCGGCATCTATCATGTAGGCGTTCTTTGTGCTCTTGAACATGCTATTGATGGATTGAGTTTCCAGCAAGCAGAACACCTTGTTGGGGTGAGTGCCGGTGCCATTATTGCCTCAATGTTGGCTAACGGGATTACACCCACCGAGTTAGCGACCAACTTAATCGAGCCTGAAGAGGGATCTCCGGAGTTTAAACCGGAGTTATTTTTTTCTCCGGCCTACGAATCATATGCTCATAAAGGGTTGTCTCTTCCAAAGGTGGCCATTGGCGCATTGCGAGATGTACTTAACCCCAAGAAGAATCAGAGCTTTTTAAATAGTGTGCTTCGATTTTCACGACTGATCCCAGGCGGCATTTTTTCCAATAAACCAATCAGGGCGTTCCTGGAGAACCTTTTCAAAAGTGAAGGGCGCACCGATGACTTCAGAAAATTGAGCAGGAGGCTCTGTATTGTGGCAACAGACCTGGATTCATCAAAATCCGTGGTCTTTGGCAGAGATGTAATGGATGTGCCTATTTCACTCGCGGTGCAGGCCAGTTCGGCTTTGCCCGGCATCTTTCCACCTGTCGAAATAAATGGAAGAACCTACGTCGATGGTGCACTTAACAAGACCATCCATGCTTCTGTGGCGTTGAAGGAAGGTTGCAGTCTTTTGTTTTGTGTCAACCCGATTGTTCCTGTCGATACATCCAGTGCCGCAGAACAAGGTATCATGGCTAGGGGAAAATTGGTGGACAGAGGATTACCCGGAATTTTGTCCCAAACATTCAGGACAATGATTCACTCTCGGATGAGAGCCGGGTTCAAGCGTTATGAAGAGCGTTTCCCGGATGCTGACACAATTCTATTTGAGCCGGGACTGGAAGATTACACCATGTTTTTTACCAATGTACTGAGCTTCTCATCTCGGTTGAAAATCTGTGAACATGCCTATAAAATAACACTGAAACAACTTGTTGAGCGAAAGGCTGAAATTGAGCCCAAGCTCATGAGAAATGGGTTGAGTTATCGCAATGGGTTTCTGAAGGAAACCAATCGAGTCATCTGGGATGAGGTCATTCCAGGACGAAAAAAAACAACTAAAAAACTTGAGCACACCTTACATAGTCTGGAATCCAGAATTGAAGAGTTGGCCCAATCTCAACCACAAAATGGTCACTGAGCATGGGTTAAACTACAAAGTAAAAACACATCATAATTGGAGCATAAATCTATGCAATTTATCATTTTTTGTCTTTTATTGGGACAGCCGCAAATTACGGTTACAGAAAGAAATATCGATTTGGGTATCCAAATTGATCAGAAGTCGATAGATCTGAGTTACCAGATTATCAACTCAGGAAATGCTCCTCTTCAGCTTGAAAAGATTGTGCCGAATTGCGATTGTGGATCTCTTCCATCGATCGTGGAAACCCTTGATCCAGGAGAAGAAACCTTTGTCAGTCTCACAATATCTCTTGAACCAAATGGGAACTGGGAAAAAGGCTTCACTATCTTTTCAGATGACCCTGAATCACCAACTGTTGTTGTCACTGCGAAAGGGGAGAGTCTTCCAGGTATGTCGGTGAGTCCAACGCCCCTTATCATTAAAGCTGGAGAAACCAGAGCCATACTTCAGGTGAAATCCTTTGCGGAACTGAAACTGGAAATGCTCTCTATTCAATCCTTCCCTCCATTATTTGAGGTGGATTCAAAGAGACGTTCAGATAGAGGTTTTGAAATAGAAGTAAAAAAGCCCCCTTCAGTGATAGGAAAATTTGAGGGGTTCCTTATGCTGGAAACCAATATTCCAAACTGGGAAAGTATTATGGTGCCCATACAAGTAACAGGTCCGTAGCAGGTGATTGTAGACTTAAAAGACTAGCCCAATGTGGACCACTCAACCTGAAATTTGACTTTTGTAAGAGGTTCTTTAATACGAAAAACCACTGCCTCCAATAAATTCCCTCATGACACTGTTTGCGGGAACATCATCTGGAAAAACGGGTACAAATAGTTGCAGGAACCTCAAGAGTCGATAGGCCTCAGAACGTGAAGGGTGACCATGCGGCACCTCAAGTAAGTAACGCCAGACGAATGTTTTCAAAACGGCGGACTCATAAATTAATGAGGAATTGAACATGATTTCCGGCTCTCCCTGATAGGGGAAAATATGTTTTTCCTCACCTTTCTGGACACTGGGCCAGCGGGCAATGGTTTCGGCCGCGCCTGTTCCTCTGTAGCGTCTGTCACGGACAATCCTTCTTAATAAACGTGTGTCGGACGTGTAAATACGGTTGTGTTCATCAATGACTAATTGCGTTAGTGCATTAATGAATATTTTAAAAATGGCCTCTTTGGGCAGTTTTTTAGTCAGTGCGGGGTTGATCCCATGGATTCCCTCAATGATGAGAACCTGGTTTTCCTCCAATTTTAAGGGACGCCAGGTCTGGGGTGGAGTTCGCTTGCCATGAACAAAATCAAATTTTGGGACCATGATGGTTTCACCCTGTAACAGAGCTTTGAAATGCTTCTGGATCAGCTTGACTTCTAAAGCTTCCAGTGCCTCAAAATCGTACTCGCCATGTTCATCCCTTGGGCACTCGGAACGATCACGGTAGTAGTCATCAAGACCAACAATGATGGGATGGATTCCATTGACTTGTAATTGAACTGATAACCTCTGTACAAAAGTGGTTTTTCCCGCGGATGAGGGGCCGGCGACACAGACGATCCGCAGGTATTTTTTCCTCGATGAAATGGCATTGGCGATTTCAACAATTTTCTTCTCATGTTGTGCTTCCACAACTCGAATCACTTCCTTGATTCGGTCATCCAGAATGGAACGATTCAGTTGCGCTACAGTCTCAACACCTACCTTGCGATTCCAATTTCTTGTTTCACGGTAACAGCTCCAAATTCGTCTGCCATCTTTTGGAGAGGCTGGCTCAATTGCATCTGGCAAGATCAGGATGAGGCCCGGTTGATAAGGCAGCACTCGTGCGCCCCAGATAAAGCTCGTACTTGGGGCAAAAGGTCCGTGGTTAATGTCCACGAAACCGTCGAGCTGAGTGATAGGGACGGTTGGAGAGGACCAGGATGTGAGCAGATCAGCCTTGGAGCCAGTTGGATCAGTCAACATGGAGGCCCCGGTTTCACAAGACACCTGGCGGTGGATAAAGGGTTTGTCGCTATTTACTAGTTCGGATATCTCTCGATTCAAAAGCCGAACAATCTGATGGATATCTCGAGAGTCTTTCTTGGTTTTAATAATCTCATAAAAAAAACCACCGATGATGGCCTGCCCGATATGAAGCTGTACAGGTGGTGAGAGTTTCATCGCTGCCGCCTGCAGGACGTGTGTAGCCGATCGATGCAGAACTTCCTTTCCACCCGGATCTGATGTTTTGACAAGTGAAATTTTGACGGAGCCATTGATCTCTGTACCCAAGTGGACCATGTTGTTATTTAGCTTGGCAGCGATGATCTTTTTCTTACGGATAAATTTTCGTCCAAGCAGTTCTGAAATCTTGGTTCCAGCATCAATTTTCAGTATTTTCCCATCGATATCAATATCGCATTTTTCCATTTTGGAAACCTATTATCTCATTTGTTAATCAAAGGATAATCTACAGTAATATCAATGTTTGGTCAAGCAGATTGGAAACCGTGTGCTTAGCTGATCGTGATGCTTTTTTTCCCAGGAAAGAGGTTTTTATCTCTGTTTCTGTGTTCCTGATCCACCGCTTCTGAGATTAGAAGTTGAACCTGATGGGTTATTCAATTACGATATATTTTAAAAAGATGGTGATTGATGGGTAAATACAGCGGATTTCTCAAAACTCTTGGGCCTGGATTACTGTTTGCCGGAGCTGCAATTGGAGTGTCTCACCTTGTCCAATCCACACGAGCTGGCGCTAACTACGGATTTGCCCTGGTGGGTCTGGTACTATTGATTAACTTATTGAAGTACCCCTTTTTTGAGTTTGCACCTCGATACACGGCCGCAATGGGAGAATCCCTGCTGCACGGGTATCGACGTCTGGGTATTTGGGTGGTTTACCTGTTTTTAGCATTGACTATCCTGGTGATGTTTACCATCCAGGCTGCAGTGACACTGGTGACAGCAGCCCTGGCAACCCAGCTCTTCAGCTTCGGGTTGGATCTGTTTCAATGGGCCACCATTCTTTTAATACTGTGTAGCACACTACTCGCCATTGGGAAATACGCATTACTGGATAAGATGGTCAAGGTCATCATTGTTCTGTTGAGTATATCCA
>Ga0316190_10003099_pt1 | contig 12071 bp, 9 predicted proteins | sample Eddworburrow2_MG_FD_204929 | JGI IMG/M metagenome (GOLD analysis project Ga0316190, IMG submission 204929) | Coastal sediment microbial communities from Maine, United States - Eddy worm burrow 2 | ecosystem: Environmental > Aquatic > Marine > Coastal > Sediment | place: USA: Maine | collected... | reverse complement strand
ATGCCCGACAATGCCGCGCCTAGCGCTCCGCTGAGACCGCTGATGACGAATGCCTTTGCAATGGCGATACCGCCACCAAACAGAATCAACATTCCCCAGGGTATGCGGCCCGCCGTCTCCCAATCAAGTAGTCGACTGCCCTTACCGTCCGGTATCAGAAACATGGCGATAACCGCGACCAGGGCGACACTGGCATCATTGGCTGTGGGCACACCCAGCCAATGACTCCAGCCACCGAGGGGTTGGCCACGTGTCATCCAGGCGATAGCGGTGATGGCAAAGACGACCATCACCCGCCGTTCTTCGGCTTGCCAATGCCCTACGGCTGGCATGTCGACATGGCCCTGATGTTTGAGCCTGCGTGTCAGCCACAGGGCAATAATCGGAATAAGGAGTATAACTACCGGCACACCCCAGGTCATCCAGGTGAAAAAATCTACCGTTTGCCCGGTGTATTGGGTATAGATTTCTCTGAATATCAGATTCGGTGGTGTGCCTATCGGCGTGCCGATCCCGCCGACACTGGCGGCATAGGCAATACCCAACAATAATGGGGTGGCCAGATCCTTATCATCTGACTTTTGAATCACGGCCATGGCCACAGGCAACAACATCAATGCGGTAGCGGTATTTGATATCCACATACTGAGGGCGGCGGCTGTCGCCATAAAACCGAATACCAACCGTTTACTACTGGAGCCACCAAACAGATTGACCATGGCGAGTGCAAGCCGCAGGTGCGCGCCACTTTTTTCCATTGCGGTTGAAAGGATGAAGCCACCCATCAACAGCAGTACCAGCGAGCTGCCATAGGCAGCACCAACCTCGGCGGGCGTCAATATGCCGAACAGGGGCAGCAAGGCGATGGGTAGCAACGAGGTCGCCGGTATGGGTATAGATTCAAATATCCACCACACCGCGCACAGCGCTGCGACAGCGCCCGTCATGCAGGCCTTGTCATCCCAGCCATAGGCGTTCAACGCCATGTAGACGGCCGCGGCCAGTAGGGGGCCAGCAATGGTAAAGGTAATATTGTTATTTACTAGCGTCATATGCATTTAAAGCGAAATAAGGTGTCGTTCACTTACAACCTTGCACGCTGATCATTCAGTGAAAAACCTATCAACGGTTCATCCATGTCTTTTGTCAGCGCAATGACTTTAAACAATTCGCCCATCTCATGGGGCAAAGTCAACTTTTTAATTTGTTGGCTGAGTTTGAGTTGGGTAGTGAAATTTTCACTATGGGCACCTTCCAATAGCAGCGGCAACCCAGCACCAAGCAGAAACTGGGCCTGAGTAGTATAGCCAGAAACTGATAATCCACCGTCTAGGGCAGCCTCGGCTATTGCAGTGAAGTCCACATGGGCAGTTATATCCTGTAGTCCTGGCAGGATTAACGGATCATCGTGGGCTCGATGACGATAATGACACATCAAGGTGCCAGTATACCGCTCTGGATGATAATACTCACGGCGAGGAAAACCGTAATCAATCAGCAGTATCATGCCCTTATCGAGGATGCTAGCCAGACTACGCACCCAGTCACTTGCAGCCAGGTTGATCTCTGATTCATAACCTGCACAAAAATTGCTAGCGCCCAGCTCACCGATAATGGCTTCAGCCTGTTGGCTTAACCGGCTATCTATCAATGGTTGGCGTTGCCAGTCAAACCCGCCGCCAGCATCTTGAGTCACAAACAATTCATATGGCTCAGCGGTATCGAACCCGATGCGATGCACCGGCATTGCATCGAGCACTTCGTTACCAACGATGACTCCGGAAAAATTTTCCGGCAGCGTGTCCAGCCATTCTACCCTGGACAATAAGTCCGGTACTTGTTGCTCCAGTGTCCTCCGCTGACGGTCACGTAAATCGGCGCTGATATCCAATATCATATAGCGCTGCGGCAAGCATTGCTTCAGTGCCAGAGTACGTAATATTTCTGCGGCCATCGCACCACTGCCCGCACCAAACTCAAGAATATCGCCACCAGTATTACTTATGGTCGATAATACCTGCTGGCATTGCAGGGCCAGGCATTGCGAAAATATCGCTGATATTTCCGGGGCTGTTATAAAGTCGCCCTGCTCACCAAGCTTTCGTGTACCTGCGCTGTAATAACCTAGACCCGGCGCATATAGTGTCTGTTCCATATATCGGGAAAATGGGATCGCTCCCGACCCTTGCCGCATTTCATCGACGATGATCTTTATCAGCCTTTCACTATGTGCCTGCTCGGCAAGTTCCGGCATTGGCAGATCATTGATGCCTTCAGGCACATTTTTTTTACCCATATAAGCTATACTCACCCGTCAGGAATTGTTTTCAAGATAACGGAGATCCAGGTGCATCACAACAGTGACCCACAAGAATCATCACTGTCAGGCAAGGTGGCCTTGATCACTGGCGCTGCACGGCGTGTTGGTGCTGAAATTGCAAAACATTTGCACGCCAATGGCATGAACCTGGCCCTGCACTATCGCAGCTCCAAAAAGGAAGCCCAGCAATTACAGAAAATCCTGCTGGAAAAACGACCGGATTCGGTCATTCTGGTTCAAGCCGATTTATTAAATCATGCCAAATTATGTTCATTGATACAGCCATGTCTGCAATCCTGGGGGCGACTGGATGCACTGATAAATAATGCTTCCAGTTTTTACCCAACGCCACTGGGTACAATTACTGAAACTCAGTGGGACGAGCTATTCGGTAGCAACTTAAAGGCACCATTATTTCTTGCGCAGGCCGCAGAACCCTTGCTCAGACAACATAGTGGAAACATTATCAATATTACAGATATCCATGCAGATCGCCCGTTGAAAAACCACTGCGTCTATAGTGCAGCCAAAGCAGGCCTGGTCATGCTGACGAAATCCCTGGCACGAGATTTAGGCCCCAAAATCAGGGTCAACGCCATTGCACCGGGCGCCATATTGTGGCCCGAACAGGATATAGATGAATTGACCAAACGACGCATAGTATCGAGTACAGCACTGAAACGTCGGGGTGGGCCAGCGGATATTGCACGCGCTGTGGTTTATATACTTCGCGATGCCAACTATATGACCGGTCAAACACTCACGATTGACGGTGGTCGTTCACTGCACGATTAAGCATTATTTTTGTGTTGGCGCTGTTGCCTGCCCTTCGCACCAATCAAAATATTCCAGCCTGGTCAATGCCTGACTGTCCTGATCGAAGACTGCCCAAAGGTCCGCATAACTATCGCCACTAACCGGGTGTTTTAATAACGGTACAATTTCTGCCAGCGGAGCCAAAACAAAGGCATTATGTAATATTTCTGCTCGGGGCACTCGAAGCCCCGGCTCATTGATGACAAGGTCATCATAAAGGAGAAGATCTATATCCAGCGTACGCGAGCTAAAACGTGGCCCATCACGACGGCGCAGATGAGCATCCTCTATTTTTCGTAACGTATCTGCGACCTGCTGTACAGTCATGGCCGTTGAAAAACCAGCCACAAGATTGTAGAAGGCCGCGCCGTCAAAACCAATGGCCTGGCTATCGTACACTGACGATAAGGTTAATATCCCGAAGTCATGCTGCAAGGCGTGCACACCCGCACGGACATGGTGGTCACGGTTGATGTTGCTGCCGATGCTGACATAAACACGCGCCATAGCAGTTAAAACTACGCTTGAATTACAGTTGGTTGATTGGTCCGATGCGCAGCATTCTGCCCTGCCTTTTCGCCGCGTTCGATCAAGATACCCACATCACGCGCACCTCTAATAGCACCCGTCTTGTTCAATTTTAATCGGACCCATGGAATATTAAATTCAGACAATAATATATCGGCACAGCGTTCGGCCAATGTCTCTACCAGCTGAAAATCACTCTCAGAGACAAATTCGATCAAACGCTTGGCGACGGATTTATAATCCAGGGTGTCCTTAATATTATCTGACACAGCTGCGGGTCGAATGTCTGTTGCCATTTCAATATCGAGCGAAATGGTTTGTTTGACACGCCGTTCCCAGTCGAAGATTCCAATGATCGTATCGATTCTTAGATCTTTCAAATAGATGATATCTGTGCTCATACCTTTTCGCTTTGCTCGAGCCCTACAGGTCAGTCGCTACTATAGCATACAGAAGTGTTTCATTTGGCTGATTAGCCACTCCATATCAAGTGGGTACATTTAGATTCACGCCCGCATTATGATTGATTATAATCATCGATTAATCGTTTCCTATGAGCACATTAAATCCACATGGCAATGATCGCAATACCATTGACTGTACTGGCTGCCTACCTGCTTGGCTCGCTATCATCTGCCATAATCGTTTGCCGATTCGCAGGCTTACCTGATCCTCGCGACCAAGGCTCAGGCAACCCCGGCGCCACCAATGTGTTGCGCTTTGGTGGTAAAAAAATGGCTGCGATTGTCTTGTTCGGTGACATGTTAAAGGGCCTTATACCCGTCTTAATCGCTATTGCCCTCGACCTTTCACACACGATAGTTGCAAGTGTTGGACTGGCGGCATTTGCTGGCCATCTCTATCCTGTATTTTTTGGCTTCCGTGGCGGTAAAGGTGTGGCGACTGCTGTTGGTATTATATTCGCGATGTCGTGGCTGACCGGGCTTGCACTGGTCGGTACCTGGTTGACCATCAGCCTTGTATTACGCATTTCGTCGCTGGCAGCTATCTGTGCAGCCATTGCTGCTCCCATCTACATAGGGTTCATTCAGCCATCGCCACCCTATCTCTTCGCAGTAACCGTTATGAGCTTGATGCTGATTTGGCGCCACCGATCAAATATTTGCAATCTGGCAAAGGGTCAGGAACCTAAAATCGGCAAAAAAAAACCAGGCTCATCGAATTGACTCACCGCTCAACGGACTGAGGTCGTTGATTGGCCAGCGAGCCCTGACATTAAACCCCGCCCCTTCAACCTGTCCGGATTGCAGTCTTAAACAACCGGCATAAGCGATCATTGCCCCATTATCGGTACAAAATTCCATACGTGGATAATAGATAGCTGCACCTAATTCTCTACCGAGTAGATCCAGGCGTTGCCTAAGATGGCTATTAGCAACCACCCCACCAGCCACTATCAACCGTGATATTCCTGTTTGTTGTAAAGCTCGACGACATTTGATGGCCAATGTTTCTACGGCCGCTTGCTGGAATGCGCAGGCAATATCTGCCCGTAACTGATCGTCATCATTATCTGGTTTGACCGACTCACTATGTAGCGTATTCATGGTATATGTCTTAAGACCACTAAAACTAAAATCGAGACCGGGTCTGTCAGTCATTGGCCGCGGGAATTTAAATCGCCCAGGTTGGCCCTGCCGGGCCAGGCGCTCTAGCGCCGGCCCGCCGGGATAACCCAACCCCAGTAACTTTGCAGTCTTGTCAAATGCCTCTCCAACAGCATCATCCAGCGTTTCTCCGCAGATTTGGTAGCTGCCAATGGCATCGACTCTTATCAACATGGTATGCCCACCGGAGATCAACAAGGCCATAAATGGCACGCTGGGATGCTCCGGCTCTAGCATTGGCGCCAGCAGATGGCCTTCAAGGTGATGCACTGCAATTGCAGGGATTCCCCAGGCCCAGGCCAGGCTCCGGCCGAAGGCGCTGCCAACAAGTAATGCCCCGACAAGACCAGGACCCGCCGTATATGCAATACCATCAATATGATCTCGTGATGATCCTGCTTGCTCAAGCGTATTTTCGAGTAACGGTATCAATCGGCGTATATGATCGCGTGATGCCAACTCAGGCACCACACCTCCGTATTCTCCATGCATGTCTGCCTGACTATATAAAGCATGCCCCATCAAGCCTTGGTCAGTATCATAGATGGCGATACCCGTTTCATCACAAGATGTTTCGATGCCGATTACTCGCATAGGTACATTCCAGGTTTTAGTGTTTTCAATATTCTGGCAAAATAGTGTGTTGATAGATAAATCATTGATAGAAAAAACACTTATGATGTATTACAATGTATAACACTGTGTGGTTGATGCATATACTTCAGCCCACCCAGATTCAGCCGACAAGCTATTGTAGCCTGACCCCGGTCGGGCTGACAGCATAACCTTTTCATTTAATATATAGAATGTAACCATGACAAATCATGCAATTCGCGTCAGTAACCTGACCAAAATTTTTGCCCCAAACAGTAAAGCGGTTAATGATCTCAGCCTTGATGTAAAAGAGGGTGAAGTAATGGCATTGCTGGGTCCAAATGGTGCCGGCAAATCAACAACCATCCGGATTTTGTCGACTCTCAGTGGCTTTGATGAAGGTGAAGTCTATGTTGGCGGTATTGATATAGACCGTGACCCGGAGACTGTTCGCCAGACCATCGGTGTAGTCGCTCAACAGACCGGGGTCGAATACTTTATGACCGGCCGCGAGAACATGATGGTCCAGGGCCGGCTGTACAAAATGAAAAAGGCCGACATACTCGAACGTATTAATGAGCTCGCACATTATTTTGAACTGGAAAAAAGTATCGACCGTCTGGTCACTACTTATTCGGGCGGCATGCGGCGCAAGCTTGATATCGCGACGGCACTGATACACCAGCCCAAGATTCTTTACCTCGATGAGCCGACCCTGGGTCTCGATATCCACAGCCGCAAGCTACTGTGGAAATATATCGATGAACTAAACAAGAAATTTGGTCTTACCATATTGTTGACAACCCATTATCTCGAAGAAGCTGACAGCCTGGCGCATCGCGTTGCCATTATAAACGAGGGCGCTATTCAAATTATCGGCACATCAGAAGAATTGAAAAATGGTATACACGGTGATTCTATCGTCATCTCTTTTGATGACGTTACCGATAAAGAAAAGGCGTTCGCCGAATCTCTCAAACAGGGACAAGTTATCAGTGACTTCTTATGGGATGGCAACAACCTGCATCTCTACGTAGATAGCGGAGCACATAGCGTACCCCCCATCATGGAACAAGCAGCCAGGGATGATATCCATGTGAAAACGCTTTCGCTTGCACGCCCGACTTTGGATGATGTTTTCCTGAAATATACTGGCACCAGCATGCTTGATAGCGGTGAAGAGGAAACCGAAGAATGGTGGACGCAATGGGCAGGCAAAGGTGGCGGCAAAGGCAACTGGAAAGGCAATAAGTGGGTAAATTCCGATGGCACCCCAAAAGGCGAGTGGGAAGACACCGATGACTGGCAAGGGAATGACTGGGTTAATGCCGATGGCACCGCAAAAGAAACACCCGAAGACTCGCCTGCGCAGGCAACTGAAAGCGACCCCGATTGGAAGGGTAACGAGTGGGTTGATAAAGAAGGACAACAAAAAGGCGACTGGGGTGACGCAGCTGACTGGAAAGGTAATGATTGGGTCGATACGGAAGGAAAACCCAAGCAGGACTGGAAGGGAACCGAACAACAGACCCTGTCGGATGGCGAAGACTCATCTGTAGAAAAAGAACCCTCGCAACAAGCTACTGAAGAGCAGGATAAGGATGGCAAGCAGCAGGGCGACTGGGAAAAAGATTCCAACTGGGCGGGTAATGAATGGGTCAATCCTGATGGAACCCCTAAAGGCGACTGGAAAAAATAGTCGTTACTTGACCGCCTAATACATCTATTAAGATACTAGCGTTAAGATACCAGGAGAAACAAAATGCTATCCGATACTTGGCATTTATTCAATAAATACATGACGATCACTATGCGGATGCCGCTATGGTCATTGTTTACACTCATTCAACCTTTACTATGGCTGATAATATTTGCCCAATTATTTGGCAGCTTTGTCCAGACTGGCGATGGCAACTATATGGACTTCATGGTCCCAGGCATCCTGATAATGACGGTATTATTTGGCTCATCTTGGTCAGGTGTCAGTCTGTTACGGGAAATATCTGCAGGCTCTGTCGACAAGATGCTTGTAGCACCAGTATCACGGGTTGCCATTGTACTTAGCCGCGTCATGCACTCTGCCGTCCAGGTCATTGCACAAACCATCATTATATTGATAGTTGCCTGGAGCATGGGCTCCACTATCACAATGAACCCCTTCTACCTGGCTCTGGGACTTAGCGTTGTATTTCTTCTCGGTATCGGATTCGCTGCATTATCAAATGGCTTTGCTATTACACTTCAGCGTGAGGAACCACTCGTTATGATTGGTAACCTTATGACACTGCCGTTAATGTTTTTCTCTTCGGCTTTTGTACCAAAAGAGTTCATGCCAACATGGATACAATACGCATCAACAATCAATCCGATTAGTTATGCTGTCGAAGCAGTACGCGCAATAATGACAACACCTCAGGACTTTACTCTGTTTGCCAGGGATTTTGCGATCATCCTGGTTTTTGCCATAGTAACATTGTCGTGGGCCGTGTCGGCATTCAAAGCCCTGCGCGATTAGATGATTGTCCAAAGGCCCGGTGAAACCACCGGGCCTTTGGATCACTTTCAACACCATCATTAGAGACTTAGCGCCACACCGCCCATCGCAGTAAATCGCGAATAGTGTCCCAAAGTTGGACTTTGTTGCCCCTCGATTACATCCTGGGCATTCAGGATAGCTCCTACAGGCAAGTTTGTACTATTAGTAGACCAAGATAAATTTGTATAGAAGCGTATCAATGGATGAAATTGATACGTTAACCCCGTATAGAATGAACGTAATTGATTGTGACGATAACGCGTATAGCCCGTAGCAGAGTCCGGATAGAGGTAATTCATTCGCGTCAATGACAACCCACCATTTACTGCGATTCCAGCTGTAAGCCCTCTTTCCAACCTCAAATCAATGCCATGGCTACGGAATGCATAATCCGAGCCTTCAACATAGCGGTTATCACTGAGTGAATAACGATAATTCATGTTCAACACGGTTCGACCATCAACAGGTTGATTAAAGCCAAATGTTGCTGCATAGATATAAGCACCAAAAAAGCGGCTGGTTAAAGAATCAAAATCTGAATAGGAAGCACGTGCAGATAAATTTGTTAATACGTGATCTGGTGACTTGGGATCAAACAATTGAGGTAGTTTATATCGCCCTAGCCACTCACCAAAATAGGTAACGTTATTACTCGATCGGGTAGAATCTATCAATCCGCGCGAGACCTGATAACTCACTCCGCTACTCAGGGTGATTCGTTCTTTACTGATTGATGCGGCAACACTCGACATTGTATTTAGAAAATCGAACTCACCATTGTGATAACTCGAGTAAACTGGCTCTGTCGATAGTAACCAGCGCAATCCATTGGCGGCTTTATAACGATAATAAATCTTGGGGGATAAATCTGTTCTATATTCTCCTAGCGGATCTGAGTTGTTTAGATTGCTATTATTATCGTAGGCCAATGAAAAACTAAATCCACCAGAAAAACCCCGTATACTCTTTTCGACTATCTGCATCTGCGCATTGATTTGTTCAGTTAACTGTTCATCAGTACTAAATTGCAATGCATTTCGAAATTCTTCAATAGCATCCTCTTCACGTTTAATTTTATGATAACTTAGCGCAAGGTTTAGACGTGCATTAACATTTGCAGGCATGTACTGTAACACCCGCTGGTAGGCATCAATGGCCTTCACAGCTAAATCCTGGCGGCTATATACCAGACCACTATAAAATAAGGCCTCAGCATTTCGAGGCTCTGCCACCAAGATTTCATCTAGAAAACGAATTGCCTCACTATCATGACCTTGGGTGTACATTTCCTTTGCTACTACCAGCTTTAATGCAGGTACAATACGAGCGGCTACTTCAGCATTGCTCTCTAGACTTATACCATAGGCATACGGCTTAATCGCCAGGCCTGGGAGACCAAGTTTGTCGTAGATTAATGCCAGGCTGGTATAAGCAATTCCAGAGGCTGATTTAATATCTATCAAGCGCTCAGCGGGCGCTCTAGCCTCTTGCCACCGTTGCTGCTGGATAAGCAGGGTTACCAGCTCACTAATAATTGCGTAATCATCTGGCGTATCAAGCAGTTGCTTTTGTATTAAAGCTATTTTTTCATCACGTTGTCTTGAGGCGATCATTTTACCTACAGCGGACGACATTAATCGCTGCAATTGTATTTCTGCCTCTGGCGCCTCTATAGATTGCGGATCAACCGTAATCAGTCGCTCCAGTTCGTTCACAGCATCTTCGTAGCGCCCCAGAAACACATATGATTTAGCAAGCCGCAAACTCACGTCTGTTCGATTGGGGTACTGTTTTACAAATACTTCACTGACTGCGGCCATTCTGTCCCATTCCTCACGCTTCTCGTACAGAACCCCCAGGTTAAATAATATCTCAGGATTATCAGGCATCAGTTTGTAAGCTCTTTCCAGCACGACACGAGCTTCTGCTTCATTCCCCTCAGCAAGCAGTAACCTGCCTTCAATGATATCCATACGAACACGCGCTCGATCAGCAATAGCACCATCCGGATTTACAGACACTAATTTATCTAGCATTGCATAGGTCTGGTCAAGCCGCCCCAACCTTTCATAGAGCGTAGCCAGGGTATCGTATACATTGACAAAACTAGGATTCAATTCTGTAATTTTAATCAGCTGGATTTCAGCTTGAGCATAATTACCTTCAAACATCAAAGCTATACCAAGACTATATTGAATCATAAAATCATCTGGATATTGTTCCGATAACTTAGCAAACCGTTCACGTGCTTGGCCAAACTTCCCGTTTCTCGCCAATAACGTAGCCTCTATATATTCGACATTACGTTGTGCGGCTTTGTTTTCCGAGCTGGACGTCTCCGTCAAATCGATAATTAAATTGTTGATTTCCAGTGCCTCAGTATCACGATGTAAAAACTCATACATACTGGCCAAGGCAATTTTATAGGTAACATTATCAGGCTCCAACAACGCCGCCTGAGCTATCAACTCAGTCCCAGATTCGTACTGATTATTGCGAATCTTAAGCGTACCGGACAAATATAATCCTCTGACATTATCAGGATATATTTGGAGAACTTCGTCTATCACCTGTTGAGCAGATTCAAGGTCACCTCCATCCAGATAGCGCTGTCCTTGATCAAGCAACTCTTCTGTAAAATCAGGATCACTGGCGAAAGTGGATGATGATTCTTCAGCTCGCACAGTCATAACGACCTGAGATAACAACAGCAGACACACAGTTAACAGCGTTAGCATTCGACTAGATAACAAACAGCACTTTATTGAATAGCTCAATATCGGGCCTGCTAAAAATAAAAATTAATACGAAATAATGCTCGCCAACCATCAAAATCGACATACATTTTCTGATAAATCCCGTTAGCATCCAGATACCAAAGACGCCCATCAGGTCCAACCCTTGCTGGCAAATTGAGATCAAGACTATCGCCGATTTGAAAATCATCTTTCGAGCGAGCATTTCCCAATGTCGATTTATCCAGTGACTTCATATAACCAGCATCAACACCAAATGATAACCACTCATTAAAAAAATATTCCCCTCCCACGCCTAACTGCATCATTAGAATACCTGTTGCCTGAGACTCCATGGTCACTACCCGTTTAAAACCATCCGCAGGACCACTTGCAAAGGCGAATGCTAAATTTTCGTTATAATCGACATCCAGAATTTCATTCAACGTCCATCTGACATACAAACGTTTATTATTATTTGAAATAATATTTCGTCTCATACCGACAAAGTATTGTGTCGCCGAAACACGAGCACTGCGCTCATAAACTAAACGACTTAGTTCACCCTGAAATGGCATCTCTGTACGGATCACAGAAGTACTACCTCCTTCCCAACTACCAAACCCTAGCAACAACCTGACTTTATCATTAATTTCCAGCTGAATTTCGATGCCGGCCTCAGTCGCAAATTTGATTTCATCCAGTGAATTCATGATGGTAAAGTTATAATTCACACTGGCTTCGCCATCAACGATAATCCCGCCTGTACCAGGCAAAGGCGCACGAAACTCTTTAAAGTACAAATCATCTAGCTGCGGACTGTATATACCTAGCAAAGGGGAAACAGACCAGTGCCATTCCTGTGCGGAAACGGGATTTACGAATAGCGATATTGCTAAAATAAAATACAGGTG
>Ga0316190_10003098_pt1 | contig 12072 bp, 11 predicted proteins | sample Eddworburrow2_MG_FD_204929 | JGI IMG/M metagenome (GOLD analysis project Ga0316190, IMG submission 204929) | Coastal sediment microbial communities from Maine, United States - Eddy worm burrow 2 | ecosystem: Environmental > Aquatic > Marine > Coastal > Sediment | place: USA: Maine | collected... | reverse complement strand
AGCTGCGGCAGAAGCTGCAGCAGGTGGCCAAAATCGAGCCGCCCAGGATTCTGAGCGAACAGGTATCGGCCGATGGCACCACCAAGTGGCTGATGGGTTTCGGTGGCGGCAATGCCGTGGAAACGGTATTCATACCCGAGCCGAATCGCGGCACTCTGTGTATTTCCTCGCAGATTGGCTGTGCCCTCAATTGCACGTTTTGTTCCACCGGCGCCCAGGGTTTCAGCCGCAACCTGACGACGGCTGAAATCATCGGCCAGGTCTGGCAGGCGGCGCAGTCACTCGGGCACGAGCGCAATGGTTTGCGTCGCATCACCAACGTAGTGCTGATGGGAATGGGCGAACCGTTGCTGAATTTCGACGCCGTGGTACCGGCGCTTTCCTTGCTGCGGGATGACCTGGGCTTCGGGATGGCGGCCAAGCGCGTGACCTTGTCCACCGCCGGCCTGGTTCCAGGCATCGACCGCTTGCGTGACACGATCGACGTGGCGCTGGCGGTCTCGCTCCACGCGCCGGAGGACCGGTTGCGGGAGACACTGGTGCCTCTGAATCGCAAATACCCGATCCGCGAACTGATGCGCAGTTGCGCCGATTACGTTTCTGAAAAGCACAAGCGCACCGTGACCTTCGAGTACACCTTGATCGACGGTGTGAACGATCATCCGGAGCATGCCCGCCAGTTGGTCAAGCTGCTCAGGCGCCTGCCCAGCAAGTTGAACCTGATCCCCTTCAATCCGTTTCCCGGCACCCGCTACCGCTGCTCGCCGGAACGGCGGATCCGCGAATTCCAGGGCATCGTGATGGAAGGAGGGCTCATCGCCACCGTGCGCAAAACGCGTGGTGACGACATCGATGCAGCCTGCGGACAATTGGTCGGCAAGGTGCTGGACCGCACTCGCCGCAGTCAGCGGATTCGCGAACAGACGCAAAGGATTTGAACTGGTGAAGACCACGTCGCGATTGACAATACTTGGCCTGGCGCTGCTACTGGTGGCCTGTTCTTCATCGCCAAAGAAGTCGGACACCGAGCTGCGCCGGGCGGCGGAAACCAACACCTCGTTGGGACGCCAGTACATGGACCGGGGTGAGTATGAAGTCGCCCTCGAGAAACTGAAGCGCGCCGTCGCCTATGACAAAACCTACGCGCCGGCGCACACCATGCTGGCGGTGCTGTACGAGACGATTGGCCAAATGGATGAGGCCGGCGTGGAATATCGCAAGGCGGTCCAGTACGACCCGAAGGACGGGTCCGTCAACAACAATTACGGGGCGTTTCTGTGCGGTACCGGCAAGCAGAAGGAGGCCGAACGCTATTTCCTGACCGCGGTAGACGATCCGTTCTACGATACACCCGCCGTCGCGCTCTCCAACGCGGGCGCCTGCGCCCTGGCGATAGGCGATCTGGACAAAGCGGAAACCTATTTGAGACAATCACTTGAATATGATAATCAGCTCGGAGCTGCGCTTTTGCCGATGGCCGAAGTCAGTTATCGAAAGGAGTCGTACCTGCGCGCGAGGGCATTTTTGCAGCGGTTCGAAGCCGTCAGTCCGACGACCCGGGACAGCTTGTCGCTGGGGTATAACATCGAAACCCGGTTGGGCGACCAGGCGTCGGCGGAACGTTACCGCCTCGAACTCATGGAACGGTACCCGGGCGCCATGGCGACAGGTGGGGCAGGCAGCCAGGAGCAGCAATGAATAATCAGAAAGAACTGATACCGATGCAGCCTGGCGATCTCCTTCGGGTCCGGCGCGAGCAGGCAGGGTTGACGCTCGAGCGGGCCGGCGAGATATCGAGGATCAAACCCTCCGTGCTCGCAGCGATCGAAAGCGGTGAAACCGCCGGCATCCCCTCCGTTTACCTGCGCGGTTATATACGCAACTATGCCCGCGCCCTGGCCGTGGACCTCGCCGACATCGAAGAGCGCATGGAACACGTGCGGGGTGCGGAGCCGACCGTTCAGTCCGTTTTCAGCGTCAAGTCGACTCGCGGCCGCACCGAGACTTGGCTCAAGGCATCCAGTTACCTGGCGGCCTCTGCCATCATCGCGGCACTGGCCTGGCAGTTCACGCACGAAGCCGTACGTTTTTCCCAGGGCGATTCCCAGCTGACCGCCGCGGCCGTTGCGCCCGCTGAATCCGCGCCCACGGGCAAGGATGAGGGCGTTGTGCCGACCCGCCCGGCAAGTACCCATCTGAGCGCGTCCATTGCCTCCGTCGAAGTGATGCAGCAGCGCGGCGAACGCGGCGGTGCGGCTGCCGCCGAACAGGCCTGGGCGGCGATCGACGGCAAGGCCGAGGTGACCGGGCTCGAGCCGGGCGCTCATCAGATCATGGTCAAAACCTCCGCGGACAGTTGGGTGGAGATTCTCGACGGCCAGGGCGCCCAGATGGAACTCGACCTGATCAGGGCGGGGCATGAACGAACTTACAGCGGTTCCGGGCCATTCCAGGTGATGTTGGGGCGCGCTTCAGCCGTCGAGCTGACCCTGGACGGTGAACCGGTCGACCTGGCTCCGCACACGAGCGGAGATGTCGCGCGCCTGACCCTGGCCGGCGAATCAGCCCCGGACGACAGCGTAACCGCTGATTCCGTGAAGCGTTGAAAATCAGCGGGCAGGGCACACCCCATTCCGATGAAACCCGGTAAGTCGCCGATCCGCTCAGCGCGACGGTTGCAAAGAGAACTGAATCACCTGTGACTTCGACCATCAATTCAATTCGGGGCATGCATGATTTGCTTCCCGAGGACATGCATCTCTGGCACCGGTTTGAACAGACCATCAGGGACGTATTCTCGGCGTATGGTTTCAACGAGATTCGCGTCCCGGTCGTGGAAAAGACCGAACTGTTTGCCCGCGCCATCGGTGACGCCACCGACGTGGTCGAGAAGGAAATGTACAGTTTCGTGGATCGCAACGGCGATTCGCTGAGCCTGAGACCCGAGGGAACCGCCGGCGTGGTCCGCGCGGTTCTGCAGAACGGCCTGTTGTACGGCGCGCCTTTGCGGCTCTGGTACATGGGACCCATGTTCCGCCGGGAACGGCCGCAGAAAGGCCGCACCCGCCAATTTCACCAGGTAGGCGCGGAGGTGTTCGGCGCGGTTGGCCCCGACGCCGAAGCCGAACTGCTGGCCATGGCCCAGAGGGTCTGGCGGCGGTTGGGCCTGGACGAGCTGCGGCTGGAAATCAATTCACTGGGTTCGGCGGAGGAGCGCGCGGCCTTCCGCACCGATCTGCATGCCTTTCTATCCGGACGCAAGAACGAGCTGGATGAAGACAGCCGCCGGCGGCTGGATCGCAACCCGATGCGCATACTGGACAGCAAGAATCCCAAAATGCAGGCGTTGTTGGGCGAGGCGCCGTTGTTGCACGACTTTCTCGGTGCCGAGTCGCTCGCGCATTTCGACGAATTTCGACGCCTGCTGGAGCGGCTCGGCGTGGCATACGTGGTCAACCCGCGGCTGGTGCGTGGCCTGGATTATTACTGCCACAGCGTTTTCGAGTGGGTCACGGACGCGTTGGGCGCCCAGGGCACGGTATGCGCGGGAGGCCGCTATGATGGACTGGTCGAAATCCAGGGCGGCAAAGCCTGGCCCGGCGTCGGTTTCGCAATGGGCCAGGAGCGCCTGGTCGAGTTGATGCGCATGCAGGTAGCAGCGGAGGCGGAAGCCCCCCATGTATACCTCGTGATGGCCGGGCAGGGTACCGTCGAGGACGGGCTGGCAATCGCCGAGCGTTTGCGGGAGAACGTGCCGGGCTTGCGCATCCAGTCCAATTTGGGTGGTGGCAGCTTCAAAGCCCAATTCAAACGGGCTGACCGCAGCGGCGCCAGCCTCGCCGTCGTGCTCGGCGAAGATGAAATCAGGCAAGGGCAGGCAACGGTGAAGCCGTTGCGTTCGCAGGAAGCCCAGCAGCAGATCCCGCTGGATCGTCTTGCCGACTGGTTGAAAGATTGGTTCAAACAGGCAGGACCCGGAATGGCCGGCTCATGCTAAGATAGGCAGTTTTCGCGACCCCCTGGATACTATCATGGTAGAGATTTACGACGCCCACGAGCAGGGCGAGATTGTCAAGAAATGGCTGCGGGAAAATGGCAGCGCCATTGTCATGGGCCTGGTCATCGCCTTTGGCGGCCTGTTTGGCTTCAAGCAATGGCAGAGCTGGCAGGAAAACAGCCGGCAGCGGGCCGCCACCGAATTCGAGGTGATGGATCAGCTGCTCTCGGCCGGGCAGGTCGATGCGGCCATGGAGAACTTCCAGAATTTACAGGACGATTTTGCCAAGTCCCCCTACACTTCGATGGCTGCGCTGAAAATGGCGCGCGCCCGGATCGACTTGAACCAGGCCGACCTGGCGATCGGACTCTACCAGTCAGTGATCGATAACGGTCATCCCAAGGCCCTCGCCACGGTCGCGCGGGAGCGCCTGGCTCGCGTCCTGCTCGACCTGGGCCGGGCGGATGAGGCGCTGCAGGTCCTCAACGGCGCGACGGAAATCAGTGGTTTTGAATCCCGTTTCGCCGAGGTCCGCGGGGATATCCATTATTCACAGGGCCAAACCGACGAGGCCGCGGCTGCCTACCTGGAAGCGCTGCAGCAACTGGAAAGCGGCGTCGGCGACCGCGCCAAACTGCGCATGAAACTACAGGCCCTGGGCGCCGAGCTACCTGACGACGGCACCGAATCGTGAATCTCTGGCGGCTGATCGCCAAGCCGTTTCTGGCCCTGTCCCTCGCGCTTGTCCTGCTGCAGGGCTGCAGCTGGATTCGCAGCTGGGGGGATCCGGAGCCGGGCGATCCCGCGCCGCTGGTCGAGTTCGAGGAGTCGCTCAAGGTCCGCAAGATCTGGTCGACCAGTATTGGCGACGGCATGGGCAAGCAGGGTCTGAGCATGGCGCCGGTTTACTCCTCAGGTATCCTGATCGCGGCCGACTACGAAGGCCGTCTGGCCGCGGTCGATGCGGAGTCCGGCCGCATGAAATGGCAGCTCAAGACCAAGCAGCCGTTCTCCGGCGGACCGGGGCTCGACGATGATCACATCTACATGGGCACCATCGACGGCCGCGTGATTGCGTACGACCGCTCGGCTGGGGCCGAGCTGTGGAACGCCCAGGTCTCCTCGGAAGTATTGTCGCCGCCCGCATCCGCCGACGGAATCGTCGCTGTTCGGTGCATCGACGGCCGCGTGTTCGGGCTCGACGCGGTCAGTGGCCGGCGCTTGTGGATCTACGATCACAAGGTTCCCCTGCTTGCGCTGCGCGGCGAAGCCGACCTGCTGATTCGGGCAGGTATCGTCTTTGTCGGCTACGACGATGGCAGCGTGGTCGCATTGCGGCTGGCCGACGGCAGCGTGGTATGGAGCCAGGCCATCTCCTCGCAGGAAGGGCGTACGGAACTTGAGCGCCTGGCGGATATCGGGCAACAGATGGTCATCGTGGCATCGGACCTGATCGTGTCGAGCTACAAATCCCGGATCGTGTCGCTGGCTGCCGACTCTGGCCGGCTGCTGTGGTTCAAGGACATCTCGTCGGCAACCGGCGTCGTGGTTGATCGCACCAACCTGTCGGTGAGCGAGAAGAACGATGACCTGTGGATGCTCGATCGCCGCAACGGCTCAACCATCTGGAAGGTCGACCAATTGACCAACCGCGGTCTGACGCGGCCGGCCTTTTACGGCGACTACGTGGTCGTGGGCGACCAGGAAGGTTATCTCCATTGGCTCGACAGTGAGATCGGCTCCTTCGTGGCCCGAAACAGGGCCGGCAAGAATGGGTTCGCGGCTGCGCCGCTGACCGTCGGCACGACCATGTACGTTCTCACACAGAAGGGCGACCTGATCGCCTTCCGTGCCGGTTCCGCCTTGTAGCCCGGCGGCAGGGCATCGCCCGTGTTACCCGTTGTCGCCATAGTCGGAAGGCCGAACGTCGGTAAATCCACCCTGTTCAACGCGCTGACCCGAACACGCGACGCACTGGTGGCCGACGTGCCGGGCGTCACGCGCGATCGCCAGTACGGCATCTCGCGCGTGGGGCGCCGTCCCTGTCTGCTGGTCGATACCGGTGGGCTGGTTTCCCAGGCCGAGGGCATCGACTACCTGACCGCCGGGCAGGTTCACCAGGCTATCGATGAAGCGCAACTGGTCTTGTTCGTCGTGAGCGCGCGCGACGGACTCACCGGCGAGGACCAGGAGATCGCAGCCTTGTTGCGGCGCGCTTCGAAGGAAGTCCTGTTGGTGGCGAACAAGGTCGACGGCATGGACGAATCCGTAGCTGCGGTCGAGTTCGCCCGCCTGGGTATGGGCGAGGCGCACCTGGTAACGGCCTCGCACCAGCGCGGTCTGGATGCGATGATGGACGCGGTCGACGACTGCCTGCCCGAAACCGAAGAAGAAGAGACTGCGGAGGAAGATCCGGAGCGTCTCCGGCTGGCCATCGTTGGGCGCCCGAACGTGGGCAAGTCCACCCTGGTGAACCGCTTGCTGGGGGAAGAGCGCGTAATGGCGTTCGATCAGCCAGGTACCACCCGGGATACCATCAGCGTCGAACTCGAGCGCGACGGGCAGAAATACCTGTTGGTCGACACCGCCGGCGTCCGGCGCCGCTCCAAGATCGCCGATGCGGTCGAGCGGTTCAGCACCATCAAGGCGCTGCAGGCCATCGACCGCGCCCACGTCGTGGTATTGATGCTGGATGCCCGCGAAGGCCTCACAGACCAGGACACCACCTTGCTGGGGCATGCGCTGACGCAGGGCAGGGCGCTGGTCATCGCGCTCAACAAGTGGGACGGTCTGGACGCGGACCACCGCAAAGCGGTGCGCACCGAACTGGAGCGCAAACTGACCTATGTGGACTGGGCGCAGCGGGTGACGATTTCAGCGCTGCACGGATCGGGTCTGCAGGAGTTGCTCGATGCGGTTCAGCGTGCCTGGCGCAGCGCCATGACCGAGTTCAGTACGCCGGAGCTGACACGCGTGCTCAGGGCCGCGTTCGAAGCACACCAGCCGCCCATGCGCCAGGGTCGCACGGCCAAGCTGCGCTATGCCCACGCCGGCGGCAAGCTGCCGCCCCGCATCGTCATACATGGAAGCCGGACCGATACCATTCCCGATTCATACCGGCGCTTCCTGGCCAGTCGCTTCATCAAGCACTTCAAGCTCAAGGGCACGCCGTTGTTCATCGATTTCCGGGACAGCGACAACCCCTACAAGGACCGCAAGAACAAACTGACACCGCGCCAGCTCGACAAACGACGGCGCCTCAGGAAATTCACCGCGCGCAAGGGCCGCAAGTAGCGGCCGCAGTGCCGAACGGCTTGCGCCGTCAGACCGTCCAGGAATTGAGATTCCTTTCGATTTCGTGACGAAAGCCGGGTTCATCGGGCTCTACCTTCGAGGGCCAGTGGTGAACCAGGTCACCCTCACGGCCAAACAGGTATTTGTGGAAATTCCAGCGGGGCAGGATGTCGCTGGTGAATTCCTCGCGCATGGCGATGAACAGCGGATGCGGGCGTCGGCCGAGGATGGACTGTTTTTCCGTCATCGGAAAAGTCACCCCGAAGTGACTGCTGCAAAACTCGTGGATGGTTGCTTCGTCTCCCGGCTCCTGGGCCCCGAAGTCGTTGCATGGGATGCCGATGACCACCAGGCCGCTGTGCCGATATTCCTGCCACACGGCCTGCAGCTTCGCATACTGGGGGGTGAAGCCACACTCCGATGCGGTGTTGACCAGAAGCAGCGGCTGGCCCTTCCAGCGTTCCAGCGGCATGCTGGCGCCGGTTACCGAACGAAAGGCAAATTCGTGAACGCGCATGGCGTATACCTCGCTAAATAAAATACAATGCCGGGCACAATGAACAACAAGCGAGCCACGGCCCAGACACCATGAATACACCGGATCAGCCCCCCAATGCAAAAATCCTCGATGGCAAAGAGGTGAGCACAGCCATCATCGGCTGTGTTCGGGAGTCCATCGAGGCGCACGTGCTAGGTGGTGGGCGGCGCCCCGGCCTGGCGGTCGTGCTGGTCGGCAGCGACCCTGCTTCGTCCATCTACGTCCGCGCCAAGCGCCGCGATTGCGAGCGGGCCGGTATCCTGGCACGCGATTTCGACTTGCCCGCGACCACGACGCAGGATGAGTTGCTGGGCCTGATCGACCGGCTCAACGAGGATCCGCAAATCGACGGTATCCTGGTGCAGTTGCCCCTGCCGGACCATATCGAGGAGACGTCGGTCACCAACCGCATTTGCTCAGACAAGGACGTCGATGGCTTCCATGCCTTCAACGTAGGCAAACTCGCGCTGCGCCAGCCCGGACTGCGGCCCTGCACGCCGCGCGGGATCATGGCGCTGCTGCATTATTACGGCATCGCCAATCGCTCCATGCACGCCGTGATCGTCGGCGCCTCCAACATCGTGGGCCGGCCGATGGCGCTGGAGCTGCTGCTGACCGGTTCGACGGTCACTGTCAGTCACCGGTTTACCCATGACCTCGACAAACACGTGCGTGGCGCGGAACTCCTGATCAGCGCGATCGGCAAGCCCGGCATCATCGATTCGGAGTGGATACCCCGCGGCGCGATTGTCGTGGACGTGGGGATCAACCGTCTGCCGGATGGCCGGCTGGTGGGTGATATCGATTTCGAGTCGGCGGCAAAACGCGCGTCGTGGATCACCCCGGTACCCGGTGGGGTAGGGCCGATGACGCGCGCCATGCTGATGCTGAATACGGCCGAGGCCGCGGGCTTGACGGTCCGGCAGCCGTACATGTCCCAGCCGAGCGGGTAACCTGACCCGGGCCCGTTCAGCGATCCCGAATGACGTAGTCCTTTTTCTACAGGCCATACATGACGCTGTCGTGCCGCCTTGACGGGTCGACCCACATGATCCTGGAGCCATTGGACTTTATGTACACGATATACGGTATGCCGCGGGCGCAGAAATGCGCAGGAGCGGCCATCGCCAGGCTGGCGGCACTCGTTCCGCGCCCCAGATTCCATTTGACCCGCTTTCAGGGTGTATTTGCAGCAAACTTCAAATACCGTAGCTGGATCGTGCCGCGGCGCGGGCCGCCAGTTGCACAGCAAGCACTGGACCTTGGCTGACGGGTTGGGTGACAAGCCCAGGGTGGCGTTCATTCGCGGACCGGAATTTGGCAAAGCGAGAGCTAAAGCTAACCCCAAAGTAGCGGCTGCAGTCTTCGCTGTCCACCAGGGAGGGTTTGAAGCGCCCCTCCCAAAGGGTCCGAAATGTATCCGGCCTGTTTATTCGATATTTTTGCCGATAACGCCCGAGCTCGCGGGAAAAAATAAGAGCCTGGGTAATATCATGAAAACTCCCCTGTTGGCATCGTTGCTAAGGGCCAGCGCGGCGATGCCCGCTGCAAGGGCTTTCGATAACATCATGGGCAGGTTATCCCGATCAGTCGTTGCGGTCCCGGCATGGTAATCAATCAGAACGCCGCTGTTTAGTCGATGTTGTTCAAGCAGTACAGCGCTTTGTCCCCTTCAGCACTTTGGGGGGTGAATGCCTGCGGAAAAGAACTTGAGGAATATCTTCTGGCTGCAGATATTGGGCCGTGTATACTTCCCGCGATGAGCATTGATCAGCATGCCGAACGGCTGTTCTTTTTCTGCCTTGTTGTTGCCGCAAGCTCGGCCTTGATTGCACGCCGGCGACCAGGAACAGGCTTGATTTTTCAACCACTGCGGCTTGCCTCACTCTGCGCATTGGCGCTTGTGCTGTTTTCCCTGCCGACATTCGCCGTCGACGACGAGCGCGTCGCTCAATTCCGTGCCGCAAATCAGGGCAAGATCATCACGGTGCTGGGTCCGATCGATGCGGAAAGTGCGGGCATTACGCTGCCGCATGAGCATTTCTTTCTCGACCTGTCACTCCCCTTCGACGATCCCGACCGTTGGGTCCGCGCGGGGCGCCGGGCGCCCGGGGGTGCTGAGGACCGGAGCGTCTACGACCTCGAGTTGAAGCTCGATAACTGGGCTGAAGTCTACCGGGTTCTTTGGCGGACGAAAGATCCCCTGGTCCTGGATGATTTCGATCTTGCGGTCGAGGAAGCGGGCGCGTTCAAAGCGGCGGGCGGGGCGACCGTCATTGACGTTACCAGCAAAGGACTCGGTCGCGACCCTGAGCGCCTCGCCCTGCTCGCGCGAAGAAGCGGGCTCCACATCGTCATGGGCACTGGCTGGTATCGAGAAGGCTGGCGCCCGATCGATTTCAACGGTATGAACGTCGATGAACTCGCCGATGACATGGTAGCCGAAATCGTTGAGGGCACTGGACCGGACAAGATCCATGCTGGCGTCATCGGCGAAATTCCCGCTATGGATCTTGCCACAGAGCCTGATTCCAACGATGTCAAACAGCTGCGCGCGGCAGCACGAGCCAGTGTCAAGACGGGCGCTGCATTGACCTTGCATCAGTGGGTCGGCGACGGTGAGCGACTGATGAAGACATTGGATATTCTCGAGGCCGAGGGCGCGGACCTTGGGCGCGTCATCGTTGGTCATGTCGGCGGCGACGCGCCGGACCAACTGGATATCCTCGCAGCGGCGCTGGCGCGCGGCGTAACGCTCGAGTTCGATCTGCTCGGCGTCGCCTTTCTCCTCGCAGAGAAGGTCAGTGACACCCGTGGTGCCGCAGACACCGTTGCCGCCCTGGTCAAGCAGGGCTATTTGGATCAACTGTTGCTGTCCCAAGACGTTTGCACCAAGACGCAACTCAAGGCGTACGGCGGGAATGGATACGATTATGTGCTGACGGAAGTGGTTCCTTATCTGAAAGGGATCGGTGTCACCGATGAGGACGTTGAAAAGCTGCTCGTCGCCAATCCCGCGCGATTATTCTCGATCGCACCGTGAATCCGATCGCTCGACCAGAGTTGAGTAGCCGGGGCCTCGTATCAGGCCTCCCTGCGTACGATTGAGGTCAATCCGGCATTCCACAGCTCACGCGTAAGTCTACTGTTCACCTACTGATCCACACACTGTTTCTACTGCTGCACCAGCCGCTGTCCCGACGACCGGGTTCGCCGGGAGGACTGATCATTTTCAGCCTGATTGACTCAGGCCAAGCGCCTGGCCGGTAGATACCGCTAAGCTGAATCCCTCGACTGGAATAGACGGAGAGCGCCGTGATTTTCAAACCCTGCACAGGCGAATGCACTGACGACGGGACCCACTGCGAGGGCTGTGGTCGAAGCCACAAAGAAATCGCCGAGATGCGCCAACTTGTCGGCGCGCTGGTCGATTTTGCCGAGAGAATGGAATACGACAACTTCAATGACTTTTCGGATGGTGTCGCCGCCAGCATCAAGTATGCGATGGGTGGCGAACACTGATCGCGATGCGGTAAGCCCTGGTCGGCCTGCCGGCAGTTGCATTCCTGGTCACACCTCTCCATATCATCCCGGGGAGGCGGAAGTCCGCCTGCAATTCACCCGGAGATTTCGATGCGCAACCCACTTTCTGAATTGATCGACGAAAAAGGCGTCCTGCTCGCTGACGGGGCCACCGGCACCAATCTATTCGCCATGGGGCTGATGTCGGGTGAAGCGCCGGAATTGTGGAACGAGAGCGCACCCGAAAAGGTCACCCGCCTGCACCAGGACTTCGTAGACTCAGGTTCAGACATCATCCTGACCAATTCATTCGGCGGCACACGCCACCGGCTGAAGCTGCATGGCGCGCAGGACCGCGTATTAGAACTGAACCGGAAAGCCGCCCAGCTGGCGCGGGCGGTGGCCGACGAAGCCGGGCGCCGGGTGATCGTGGGCGGATCGGTGGGCCCGACCGGTGAGTTGTTCACTCCGCTCGGGACGCTGGATTTCGACCAGGCGGTAGCTGCCTTCCGCGAGCAGATCGAGGGGCTGAAAGCCGGCGGCGCCGAGATCGCCTGGATCGAAACCATGTCCTCGCCGGAGGAGATCCGTGCCGCCGCGCAGGCGGCGATCGAGGTGGGCCTGCCCTATGTCTTTACCGGGTCCTTCGACACCGCCGGCAAGACGATGATGGGGCTGCACCCCAGGGACATCCACAGCGTAACGGAAGGCCTGGCCGAGC
>Ga0316190_10003095_pt1 | contig 12074 bp, 12 predicted proteins | sample Eddworburrow2_MG_FD_204929 | JGI IMG/M metagenome (GOLD analysis project Ga0316190, IMG submission 204929) | Coastal sediment microbial communities from Maine, United States - Eddy worm burrow 2 | ecosystem: Environmental > Aquatic > Marine > Coastal > Sediment | place: USA: Maine | collected... | reverse complement strand
TATCGTGCAAGGCCTGATGCTGCAGGGCATCCATTTGTTGCTTGCGTTCAGTAATATCACGAACTATTCCGATATAGCGACGCATATTCCCATCAATCATCTCACTCAGCGTAATATCAATCGGGACCTCATAACCCTCTTTATGTAAACCGACAAGTTCTCGACTCTGCCCCATCATGCGTGGTTGAGCGGTAGGATTATATTGTGCAATATACTCATCATGCTCCTCCCGATACGGGGCAGGCATCAACATCGAGACATTTTTTCCAACCAGTTCATCCTGTGTATAACCAAAGATCGTCGTCACCGCCGGGTTAACCGTTTCAATCAATCCCCGAACATCAATAATGATAATACCATCGGCAACATTATCGGCCACTGCCCGTGTCCGGGCCTCCGAGACCTGCAATCTTTCCTGCATCTGATTGAAGACCTGACTGACCGCCCCTAGTTCATCGTTACGCTTTACCGGCAAACGTGCCTGGCGATCACCACAACCAACCTTAATGATGGCCTCCTGCAACTTCAATACGGGGCGCAACACATTGAACCGCAGCGCCGCCCACAGCGCGATACCAAACACCAACACCAAAACCACGGCAACCTCCCACAAGCCCTGCCGCATATTTTTAATACGCCGGTCAATAACCTCGGTTGATTGCACCACTGACATAACACCACGCCAACCACTACGATCATAACCATGACAGTCCAGACATGGCGTTTGTGCCTTTATGGGCAGATAGAATGTCAAAAAACCTGAGCGGCGACGACTGGCCACCGTCTCACCCTGTGATGCACGGGAAAACAGCTTTTCATCGTAATCGATTTGTTTCGGAGGGGTAACGAACTCACGAGAAAAACGCGGCGACCCCAAATAGGCGTTAACGGCATTAACGGTATCAAGGTCGGTAAATGCCTCGGAGCCATCAATACGTATGATATTGATATCGATTACATCCTGCTTACGGCGCAGGCGCTGCATCCAGTCACGCACCTGTGTCGCTTGACCACTGAGCATCAATGTTTGCAGGGTAACCAGCATAGTCTGGGCATGCGTCTCGGCCTGCTGCAGGCCTTCTTCATGAATGGCGCGCGTCAACTGGCGATCAATCATCGTTCCGGCGCCGATAACCAGAACAAACAACACCAATGAAATTATCAGCGCCAGGCGCGTACCCAAACCAAGTGTCATCGAACCCTGTCCCTGTTACCCTGATTAAGCCAGACGAACCCGGCTTGTTTCAAATCAGTTCCTGACCGGCGCAATCCTGGCCACACCACCAAAACTACCCACCCACATGGTGCCATCTGCGGCATGGGCCATAGAAAATACATTATTGGCAAATAAGCCATCCGCCGTCGTCATCGTATCAAAGCCTTGGCCATCGGCCTTCATTTTGGCCAGGCCATGATTGGTTCCCACCCATAGCCGCCCGTCTGAATCTATATACAGCATAAAAATATGATTGGCAGGCAGGCCATCTGCCGTTGTGTAATTTTTCCATGTTTTACCATCAAAACGAGCCAGACCCGCCCCCCAGGTGCCGGCCCAGACAACACCGTCGGCATCCACCTTCAGCGAAATTATATAGTTTGGATTATAGGCAACATTAACATCCTGCAGGCCCTGGTCCTTCTTATTGCGGGCATGATGCTTCGACGCCTTGGCCGGATCATTGGTCGATTTAATTGCGTCCTTAACCTGTTCATAGGGGGCTCCCAGACCATCGCTATGCTTCCAGTTTTGCCACTGCCCCTTATAATAACGAGCCAGGCCTTCTTCCGTAGCAAACCACAGGCTACCATCCTTGCCTTCCTCTAGCGCATAAACCCAACGATTGGGCAGACCGGCGCCGGTATTCTCCACATCAAAGGTCATCCAGCTGGATGGGTCATCAAGTTTTCCACCCTTAATACGATTGGCACCCGACCAGGTCGCCACCCATAGATCCCCATTACTGGCCTTATGTACATCATAGACAAACTGGTCCGCCAGTCCTTCCGGAATATTATAATTTTTCCAGCTATCGGCTTGCGGGTCATAAACGGACAAACCACCACCATAGGTACCGACATAAATCCTGTCGTCAATCTTGCTCACATGAAAGATGCCATTCGAGATCAGGCCATCGACCTTGTTATCAAAGGTCTTATGGATATCATTATTGATGTCATAGCGAATGACACCACCCGAGGTACCAATCCAGGCATAGGGGCCATCAATAAACAGACCCTTGACATTACGATTACCAACCCGGAAATGGGTGAACTGTGCAGCCCCGTTACCCACTGCCGGTGGCATTGCGGTCGGCATCGCCGCCCCGCTCATCGGCGGCGGTGGTGGCATAGGCGATGATGATAAGGGGGGGTGATCGCCTGGCAACTGAGTTCCCGGTGCCAACACCCCGGCATCCATGGACGCGGCCTCTTCAGAAGAGCCCCCCTGCTTACGACCCAGCGTATAACTGCCCGCTACCACCGCACCCAGCACTATAACCAATACCGCCCAACCTTTATGATCCAGTTTCACTCTTCACACCTGTTTCAATTATTACAATAAATAAACAACCCCGCCTCAAACGGGTATGCGCTGTAGGAGCGGCTCTGCCGCGATGGGTCACACTATCGCGGCAGAGCCGCCCCTACATTACGTCTCTATATCTTTATTTCCGTGTTCTTCCGTGGCTAAAAAAGGGCTAAATAAAAGATCATGAACCCTGGCCTATCCGTACCACGCCCCCGCGGGTACCGGCCCAAACCTCTCCGCCGGGCAGGGCAGTAATGCTGTAAACACTGCCACCATGAACGCCCTGCTCACGCCCCAGGGTCTGCCAATGCTCGCCATCATAGCGCGAAATGCCCCGCTGCGTGCCAAACCACATGACGCCCTGTTCATCCTGAGTAATGCTAAAAACAATATCACCGGCAAGGCCATCGGCAGAGGTCAAGTTAGTCCAGCTTTCACCATCAAAACGACTAACACCACCGCCCCAGGTTCCGGCCCAGACATTATCATCCTGATCAATAAACAAGCAAAAAACATAATTAGGGTTATAACTCGGTCGGCCTTCTACCATGACATTCAGATCATGACGAGAACGCGTGCCCAAACCGGTATTGGTACTGACCGGCAGACCGGCACTGTTCGCGGCACCAAGACCATCATCATGCGTCCATGCACGCCACTGCTGACCATCAAACATCGACACACCACCCTCGGTACCAAACCAGACCCGCTCCCGGCTATCAACGACAACACCATAAACCCACTCGTTGACCAGTTCTTTAACATAGGTAGTGAAATTGCCGCTGACGGGTTCATAACGATTAACGCCATTCCAGGTACCAATCCAGACCGCACCATTGGCCTGTTCGGCAAAGGAATAGACCCAGTAATCGGCCAGACCATGCAATGGAAAAAAGGTCTGCCACTGTCCGCCTTGCAAACGCGAGGCACCGCCGCCATTACTGCCAAACCATTTACCCCCGCGGGCATCGACCATCATCGCAAAGATATATTCATTGGCCAGGCCATCGTCACGGGTATAGGTATTACGCACATCACGACTGCTGCGATCAACCTCATGCACCCCTACCGACGTACCCACCCATACGGCATCACTGGCTGCCTCATAAATCAAAGAACGGGCATAGACATTTTTACCAATCTCAAAGAATTCCAGCACCCGGGGCAAACTGGACAATGCCTTCTTTTGCTCAACAGGTGTAACCTTTACCGCGCTCACAGACGAAGCCTGCGGGGCCACAACTACATCAGGGGAAATATCGGCACCCGCGTCAGCATCAGGATCGGAATCAGAACAGGCGCTGAGTAACAGCAGCAAAGCCAACAACAAGGACGCAAGCAAAAATCTCATCGGCGCAGCGTTCTCAGATAGGCAATCACATCAAGGATATCGCGATCCGATAACAGACCACGAAAGGCCGGCATCATGCCGCGACCATTGCGAATAAATTGCATCAAATCATTATCAGAACTCAGCAATCCCTGACCACGGGAAAAATCCGGCAATCCAGGCATCTGCGCAACACCGGTTGCACCATGACAGTTCTGACAGTTTTTTGTATAAAACTTACTACCTTGCTGCGGATTGGCTGCACTAACAGGCAGTGCTACCAGGCAGCAACACAACAGCAATGTCCACATCATGGCGGCTGACACGCGCGGCCTTATCATTATTTTATTCATAACAATACTCACCCTTTTATAATGACTGCAAGTCACCCGACTGACCATCAACGGCCTTACGCAAGGCATTAACGACGGCGGAGCTGATCCAGTCACGTTCACCAGTAATACTGCGCAATAGTGTACCATCCGGCGCTATAACAAAGGTATCAGGAAAAACCCGTATACCTAAAAGCTGCCGAGCAATAAACATCTCTGGATCGGAATAATTGGCAAAGCTAATCGCCTGGTCACGCAGGAACTCACGGGCGATATGCGGGTCATCATCAACATTAAGCCCCAACACCACCAGCTCATCGTCGGCAAACACCTGTCCCAGTTGTTGCAAACCGGCCAGCTCCTCACGGCAAGGCCCGCACCAGGTAGCCCAGACATTCAACACTACCCAGCGACCACGAAAATCGTCGATATCGACATTGGAACGATCCAGCCCCGTTAAACGCAGGGCCGGAAACAACTGACCTTCACTCAAGGCATCGGGGGGAGGCGATTGCTCACAGGCCGACAACAACAAGACCAATACGATAAGCAGACACCTTAAGGAGGACATAGGCAGAACACTCTACAAAACTACCGGCTTAGATACCGGGAGATTGTGGCATATGACCAAAGCATGAAAAATGATACCGAATAAAGTGATCCGTTTATTCCTCACGCCTCACGCCTCACTCGATTTAAGGTAACACCTCATCAATAACCAACTGTACACCAGTGCTGTTATTACTACTCACTGGTCCGATCTGGCCCTGCAAGTCACCGCTTTGCGGTGAGGCATTACCTGACTTCGAAACCCGGGCAGTAATAACGACCTCGGCAAAACGGGACAGACTCATTTCCGGAACCATCGCCAGACTATCATCCAGTGAAAACTGCATCGGTAATTCTGCTGCCGTTGCGCGCAATACGGCCAGCGGCATACGCGGCCCCGTCGGGGCCTGGGCGAAAATAAAGATCGTATCCTCTGCCTTAACCCGCCCCAACAGTGCTGCGGCCACACTAATCTCACCCGTAATCTTGCCGGATGTCAGCGGCTGCGATGATGAGGCCCCAGGACCCGGGGCGACAGGGGCCGCCACTGATTCACCCAATAAAGACTGGATCTCGGCAATATTACCCTCCATAGTTCTGGCCCCCTGCGAACCCGGCGGCTGCATCGCCAGCAGACGCTGCCAATAACCTAGCGCTACGCGATAGTCCTTACGGTCATAAGCCGCTGTACCACCCAGCCATAATGCCTTCTGATTATCCGGCTCAATTTGCAGAGCCCGCTCGATCAACGCCATTGGTCGGCCTTGCAGCGACTGGCTACCACTGGTCATGGCAATGCTATCGGCTAGATCGACCAGTAACTGGGCATCATTTGGCAAGCGCTGCGCCGCCTCCTCCAGGGCATTGCGGGCATCATCAAAGCGCTCAAGCGCCCAATAAGAGCGTCCCAGCATCTTCCAGCCCTCGGCATCATTTGGATCACCCTCCAGCCGTGCCGCCAGACGCGTCACCATCTGGTTAATCATATCCGCTGTCTGCTGCTCAGACATCTGTGGCGCCTTATATTCTTCCGGCACCAAGCCTTCCGGTGTACCCAGCCCCATATACCAGGCAACCGCCGCCAGCGGCATTATCACCGCAATAGCGATGGCCGTAACCTTTGAGCGCGCATCAACCCGCCCCACTTCGATACTCACATCACTATCACCGACATCATCCAACATGCGCTGCTCAATCTCTTCACGCCCCTGCTGATACTGCTCCTGACTCAGCACATCATTTTCAAGGTCGCTCGTCATCTCCAGTAATTGATCGCGATAAATCGAAACATTCAAGGCCGCCCGGCGTGTCGCCTGGCTATCCGCGGCCGAACGAAACAGCGGCGGCAAAACAAATAACAATGCCGCCACTATCAACAGCGCGGCAACCAGCCAGAAAACCGTCATGACTTATGTCCCTCATTCTTATCATCTCTCGTCTTATCGCCCTGATCCGCGTCGGCATCCAGACTGCGCAGCAATACCTCTGCGCGCTGATGGTCAGCCGCGCTTAAGGGCGTAGTTACATTTCCAGCCAGGCCCCTACGGCGCAACACCAGCACCAATATGGTGGCTCCCAACAAAAGCAACAACAACGGACCCATCCATAACAACAAGGTATAACTCTTTACCGGTGGGTTAAATAAAATAAAATCACCAAAACGTTGCACCAGAAAATCAATAATTTCCTGATCAGTTTTGCCCTCTTTCATCATAATGCGCATCTCGCGACGCAGATCCTTTGCAAAATCCGAATCAGAACCAGCCAAGGCCTGATTCTGACAAACCAGACAACGCAAATTTTCAGACAGTTCCATCAGCCGCGCCTCAATCACCGGGTCCGCAGCCATCGGCACGGCCTCTTTGGCCATTACCGGAGCCTGAACAAGCAAGACCAACACCAGCAACACAATATTTTTCATGATGCCTGTAACTCCCTAACCAGTGGCAGGATTTTATTTTTCAGGGCATCCGGGGTCACCGGACCAATCTGCTTGTATCGAATCACACCCTGTTTATCAATAACATAGGTCTCCGGCACACCATAAACACCATAGTCCATGCCCACTCGACCATTCATATCGACCGCACTAAGGCTGTAAGGGTCACCCAGATCATTCAACCAGGCAATCGCATCGCTAGGCCTGTCCTTGTAATTCAAACCATACAAGGGCACAACATTCTGTCGCGCCAGTTGCAGTAACAAGGGATGTTCTGCACGACAGGATACACACCATGAGGCCCATACATTCAACAGCCACACCTGTCCCAGCATGTCACGACTGGCAAAGTTATACTGTGGATTATGCAACTGCCCCAGCTCAAAGGCCGGTGCCGGCTTATCAATCAATGGCGATGGCACCTCACGCGGATTCAAAAACAGACCGCGCCCCAAAAAGGCAACCATGATGATAAAAAGGGCCAGCGGCACCAGAAAACGCAAGCGTTGTTTAATCACGCCTTAACCTCCGCCGCCTGTTTATCGTCCCGCGATGACTTCTTCGTCCTGGCAGCCAGGCGATAACGGCGATCACTGACGGCCAACAAACCACCCAGGGCCATCAATAAGCAACCACCCCAGATCCAGTCAACAAAGGGCTTGTAATAAATACGAACACTCCAGGCCCCGCCGCTAACCGGCTCACCCAGTGACACATATAAATCACGTAACAGACCGGTATCAATGGCGGCCTCCGTCATCGGCATGGTCTGAACATTATAGATACGCTTCTCCGGATGCATCAGCATAACCTCGCGGCCATCCTTGCTAACCTGAATATAGCCCCGCGTTGCCCGGTAGTTTGGTCCCTTGGTTTCAACCACGCCATCAAAACGAAATTCATACCCGCCAACCATTGTCGTATCACCAACATCCATACGCACGTCTTTTTCAGTCTCGTAACCATTGACCATTGTCACACCGATGATGAATACCGCCACACCAATATGGGCCAGCTGCATACCATGATAACTGCGCGTCATACCACTGAACCAGGGCCGCCCCAGGCTATTATTACGCCGAAAACGCTGTATAAGACTGGTGGTTATCGTCGCCAGAATCCACATGGCCAACAACAAACCCAGACTGACCAATGCCGACCAGTCACCCATGGTTAACGGCAATAATAAGGCCGTAATCGCCGCCACGACAAAGGCCCAACGCAGACGTTTTGCTATATCAGGAAGACTCGCCTGTTTCCAACGGGCTACCGGGGCCAGCCCCATCATAAAGATCATCGGCACCATCAACGGCATAAACACCGCGTCAAAATACGGCGGTCCTACCGAGATTTTGCCCATACCCAGGGCATCGAGCACTAACGGATACAGGGTGCCGAGCAATACGGTACCGCATGCCACTACCAGCATGACATTGTTCGACAACAGCATCGATTCACGTGATACCAGGGCAAAATCACCACCACCCTTCACCTGCGGTGCCCGCATGGCGTATAAAAACAAAGAGCCGCCAATCACCACGGCCAGAAATGCCAATATATAGACACCTCGCGCCGGATCAGTTGCAAAGGAATGAACCGAGGTCAAGACGCCGGAACGCACCAGAAAGGTACCCAGTAAACTTAATGAAAAGGCAATAATCGCCAACAACACCGTCCAGTTTTTAAAGGTACCGCGCTTTTCGGTCACCGCCAGGGAATGGATCAATGCCGTACCGACCAACCAGGGCATAAACGAGGCATTTTCAACCGGATCCCAGAACCACCAGCCACCCCAGCCCAACTCGTAATAGGCCCACCAACTACCCAGGGCAATACCGACGGTCAAAAATACCCAGGCAATAATGGTCCAGGGACGCGACCAACGCGCCCAGGCCGCATCCAGCTTGCCACCCAACAGGGCCGCAATGGCGAAGGCAAAGGCCACAGAAAAACCCACATAACCCATATAAAGCATGGGCGGATGAATCACCAGGCCAGGATCCTGCAACAACGGATTCAAATCACGACCATCCATAGCCGCCGGCAACATGCGCTCAAACGGATTCGATGTCAGCAACATGAATAACAAAAAGCCAATCGACACCAGACCAAGGACACCAACAACACGGGCCACCATATCTTCCGGTAACTTACGACTGAACAAGGTCACGGCCAGGGTCCAGGTGCCCAACATCATCACCCATAATAACAACGAACCCTCATGGCCACCCCAGACGCCGGCAATACGATATTGCAGGGGCAGACCTGAATTAGAATGATTGACGACATAGGCCACAGAAAAATCACTCGTAATAAAGGCATAGGTCAAACAGGCAAAGGCCACCAGTACAAACATAAACTGCCCCTGCGCCACCGGTCGTGCCAACGCCACCCAATGGGCCTGTCCCCTACTGGCGCCAATCACTGGCAAGGTACCTTGAACCATGGCCATCAGCAGGGCCATGATCAACGCAAAATGTCCTATTTCGGGAATCATGCTTTTAACTCCATTGCAACGGGGGATTGATTAAATATTAATTAGCAGCCACTGGCGCAGACTGGCCAGTCTTGTCGGTTTTTTTCTGGTCAGCATTTTTCAATGCCTCCGCTACCTCGGGCGGCATATAGGTTTCATCGTGCTTGGCCAGCACCTCATCGGCCTGAAAGACGCCGTCGGCCATCTTACCCTGAGATACCACCCCCTGTCCCTCACGAAACAGGTCCGGCAGGATCCCGGTATACACAACCGCAATGGTCTCCGCATTGTCAGTCACACGAAAATGCACGGTCAACCCGTCATCCTCACGTTTGACACTGCCCACTTCAACCAGCCCCCCCAGACGTATCGTCTTATTAACGGGGCTCTTGCCGGCAACCACATCGCTAGGGCTGAAAAAATAGGTCATATTGCTACCCATGGCCGACAGAATCAACGCGACAGCAATCGCAATACCGATTAATCCGGCAATGATAAAGGCCATTCTTTTATGTCTGGGTTTCATGCGATACCTTTGTTGAATTATCCATTTGTTGTTGGCGCCGCTGACTACGCATCCGGGCACGATCACCACTACGACCTATACGCCGTAATAATTGCTGCCGACGCCGGCGCAATAATAACGGCTCCAGCAGCATCAATACCGCCGTCACAATCATTGAACCCCAGACATAGAAGCCATAACCGCCCATGGCGAAAAAATCCTGCATTATGCCTGTTTCTCCTGTGTTAACGCGATGACCCAGTCACTGTGCCGCTCGCGCTCAAGAATTTCACAACGCACCCGTTGCAACACCACGGCGATAGTATAGGTCCAGAAGGCCACAGACATAATCAGCAACGTCACCAACATGGTTGTTGCCATTGACGGGGCCTTATCAAAACTAATCGACGCCCCCTGGTGTAGCGTATTCCACCACTTCACCGAGAAATAAATAATCGGAACATTGACTGCACCCACCAGGGCCAGCACAGCCCCGGCCCGTGCCGCGCGACGCGGATCATCAATCGCCGCCTGCAAGGACATAAAACCAAGGTACAAAAACAATAGAATAAGTTCCGAGGTTAGACGTGCGTCCCACACCCACCAGGCACCCCACATCGGCTTACCCCATAACGCCCCGGTCCACAGGGCCACGACGGTAAACATCGCCCCGGTCGGTGCCAACGCCTTAGCCATCATAGAGGACAAGCGGGTATTAAATGCCAGCCCCAGCCCGGCATAAGCGGCCATGACCAGATAGATAAACATCGACATCCAGGCCGCCGGCACATGAACAAACATGATGCGATAGGCCTCGCCCTGCTGATAATCCGTTGGCGCAACAAAAAAACCCAGATAAAGGCCAATCGCCATCAATATCAACGTCACCCCCGTAAACCACGGCATCAGACGACCCGCTAGCGGGTAAAAACTCACCGGTGATGAATATTTAAACCAGTTAATACTCAAGTTTGTCTCAACCCTATTCCATTGAAATCTTAAGCGCCATCGCTGTTGCCAGCGGCGCAAAACATATTGTTAATACCAGCACAGCGCCCAAAAGAAACACATGGGCGCTGGCCCCTAAACCGGAAACACTGGCCTCCACGGCCCCGGCCCCAAAAATCAGCACCGGTATATATAAAGGTAACACCAACAGGGCCAACAACACACCACGCCCCCGTAGCCCCAGCGTTAAGGCCGCGCCCACCGCCCCGATCAGGCTCATTGCCGGCGTCCCTAACAGCAGCGTCAACAACAACACCTGAATGGCATCCCATGACAAACCCAGCTGCATCCCTAGCAGGGGTGCCATCAACACCAGCGGGGCACCACTAATCAACCAGTGCGCCAGCACCTTGCTCAACACCAGCAACGATAACGGCTGCGGCAGGAGCAGTAGCTGCTCCAATGCGCCATCGCGGAAATCATCACTAAATAGACGTTCCAGCGCCAACATTGAGGCCAGTAAAGCCGCCACCCATATAACCCCCGGCGCGATCTCTCGCAGCACGGCCATTTCAGGACCAACGCCAAGTGGAAACAAACTAACCACGATGACGAAAAAAAACAAGGTGGTCAGCACATCAGACATGCGCCGCACCGCCAGGGTCAGGTCACGTCGTAACACAACCATCAACACGGCGATCATTCCGCTTTGCCCCTGAGCCGCCGGCATTACACCACCACCTCAGGCATAGCACTCATCTTAAGCTGCCTTACCGGCATCGATTCAAAATCGACCTGCTGATGGGTCGTCAGCACAACCATTCCCTGCGCCATTAAATGCGCCCGCAGTGTATCACGGAGATGCTCAATAGCGACAATATCCAACGCCGTAAATGGCTCATCCAATACCCACAAACGCGCTCGGGTCAATAACAGGCGAGCCAGCGCCACCCGTCGCTTTTGCCCCTGCGACAAAACCTTGGCAGGCAGGTCCTCATAGCCCTCCAGCCCCATACGGTCCAGTGCCTCAATGGCCTGAGTCTCAGTCACGGGCTGCCCAGTCATAGCCGCCGACATCTGCAGGTTTTCAAGGCCGCTGAGCTCTTCCTTTATCGCATTCAGATGCCCAAAATAAAATAACTCACGGTGATAATCATCACCAAGCTCACGAATATTCTTACCAGCCCAGCAGATAGAACCCTGCTCCGGCAGCACCAGACCACACAACATACGAAGCAATGTCGTCTTACCGCTGCCATTGGCACCGCTCACATAGAGCATTTCACCGGCATTCAGCCCCACATTCAGCCCACTAAACAGACAACGATCACCACGCCACACCGCCAGCTCGCTAACCGCCAGGGCATCAACATCCCGATGTTTGGCGTCCTGAACGGCACCCTTCAACATGCTTGTCTCTCGCTCTTCATTAACAACAACCATCGCGCAGCCCCGACCCTCATGG
>Ga0316190_10003093_pt1 | contig 12079 bp, 8 predicted proteins | sample Eddworburrow2_MG_FD_204929 | JGI IMG/M metagenome (GOLD analysis project Ga0316190, IMG submission 204929) | Coastal sediment microbial communities from Maine, United States - Eddy worm burrow 2 | ecosystem: Environmental > Aquatic > Marine > Coastal > Sediment | place: USA: Maine | collected... | reverse complement strand
TAAAAAGTGATGATTTGCTACTTTGCTACTCAGTTTTAGAGGCACTTTGCCTAATTGGAAGGAACGTTCCTTCTGAAGAAATTATTCCCCACCTTGAAAATCCTCTCTTAAGAAAAGCTTCTCTTGACGCACTTGGAAACTCAAAAGACATGAGTGCCCTACCTTATTTGATAAGCGGTCTTGAAACACGGTCAAAAAGCACTAAAGAGGCTGCCCTTATTTCCATTGTAAAGCTTATTGAGTCTCTTGATAACTCAGAAGAAGCGATGCTTTTAATAAAGCAAAAAAGGGGCGTTTTACCGGAACATGTATCCTCATGCCTTAATTCTGATAATGAGAAAGTATTGCTTTCTGTGATCAAACTTATGGGCTGGCTGGAGTGTATCGATTTTATCCCTGAGTTGCTTCTTCTTGCCGCTAAAGATGCGCTTATGCCTGCTGTTACAGAGGCTATAGCGGCTATTGGTGGTAAAGGTGAACAAAGTGTAATAGATTATTATTTTTCAAGCCCTGATGAAATTAAGCCGATCATCTGTTTCTTTATTGGTGAAATAGGCTCTTCGAAGGGTGTTGAACTTCTTCTTAAGGGCCTTAAAAGCAGTATTGGTCATGTGAGGCATTCATGTGCATCATCACTTGGAAAAATAGGGGATAATAGAGCAATACCCTGCCTCGTTCCTTTGCTGAAAGATGAATATATCGATGTTCAGTCGGCCTCTGTCGAAGCCTTGTCCTTACTGGCTAAGAGATATAGAGAGAATGTTCTCGCTGTTCTGAAAGAGGGCGTCAATTCGGATTTAACCGTTTTTAAAAGAAACGCGTCAAGTATTCTTGCTTCAATGGGGAAAGAGGGTGATCTTGAGCTTGCCCTGAATGCACTTAGAGATGAGGATGCTATTGTCAGAAAAAATGCCATTGATGCCCTGGCTCGCCTTGGTGGAGATGAGGCCATTGCTCATATCATATTATCTCTTAGCGATGAAGATAGGGATGTGAGAATGTCGGCTGCAGGTCACCTGGGAGAAATGAAGTGCAAAGAAGGTTTTGAACCACTGATTTCCCTTTTACAAGATGAAGATATATGGGTTAAGAGTGTTGCAATAAAAGGTCTTGCCGACATTGGTGGGGAGGCTTCGGCACCCTATCTCTCAAATTTTCTTAATGATGAAGTCGGACTGATTGTAATTTCCGCACTTGAAGCGCTTGGCACAGTGAAACTATCAGCGTATGGACCTGCCATGATGGAAAAAATGGATAGTGACGATGAAAAAGTTGTAAAAACGGCGATTGAAAATCTATCCTTTTGGGATGATAAAGGCTTTTTGAAAAAGCTGGTTTTAATGATTGATCACGAGAGTTGGGAAGTAAGAGCTTCTGCTGTTTCTGTACTGGGGGGCAAAGGAGGTTTGCAAATTAAGAAAACCCTGGAAGAAAAACTTACCCGGGAAGATAACCAGATCGTCAAAGATGCTTTGAAAGAAGCATTGCGCAAACAATCCTGATATTAATAATGCATCCGGGAGTTTCTTTTGTTCAATAATCCTGAAAAGACTATATCCATGTCGGAAGTCGAGTTCTTCGCAATGAGGGACTTTATTAACGGTCAATGTGGTCTTTACTTTGAAATTTCCTCAAAATATCTTCTGGAAAAAAGGCTTTCCAGAAGAGTTCATGAACATCAGTTAAGCAGCTTTAGAGAATACCACTATTTTCTTCTTTATGATAAAGACAAGGCGGAAGAGCTTAATAGAATTGTCGATATTCTTACAACAAATGAAACCTATTTTTTAAGAGAAGAATACCAGCTTAAAGCTTTTAAGGAAGAAATCCTTCCTCAACTTGCAGCTAAGAAAAAGGATAAAGTAATCAGGATATGGAGTGCAGGGTGTTCTACCGGAGAAGAACCCTACACGATCGCCATGCTACTCATCGAGACAGGTCTCTTTCCTGGATGGAAAATTGAGGTTGTGGGTAGTGATATTTCTCAACGGGTTCTTCAGGTTGCGAGGAAAGGCGCCTATTCCGGTTCTTCTTTCAGGGTCATGCCTGACTATTATAAAGACCGTTTTTTTCATAAAGGGGATGCTGAAAAACTACAAATAAATGATGAAGTTAAGGAAAAGGTTACTTTCGGAAAACTTAACCTTCTTGATTCACAAAAAATAAATCTAATTCCCGATATGGATATTATATTCTGCCGAAACGTGATTATCTATTTCGATATTGAAACCAAGAAGAAGGTCATTGAAAACTTTTATCGAAAATTAATTGATGGAGGTTACCTCCTTCTTGGTCATTCTGAATCTTTGATGAACATTAGTACATCATTTAAGTTAAAGCACCTGAAAAATGATATGGTATACCAGAAGCCGGAATTGATAGGCTTTACCGATTATACTGCTTAAAGAGGCTGTTAAATGAAGAAAACCAGAGTTCTTGTCATTGATGATTCCGCTTTTAATAGGAGAACTATTTCTGAGATGCTTGAGAAATCGCCCAATATTGAAGTTGTTGGGATCGCATCCGATGGGGAAGAAGGCTTGAAAAAAGCATTTTCTCTAAAACCTGATATTATTACAGTCGACCTTGAAATGCCTATTATGAATGGCTTTACTTTTTTGAGACTGCTCATGAGTAAAATGCCTATTCCTGTCATCGTTGTCAGCTCCAGAGATGATGATGCCAATGTCTTTAAGGCGCTGGAGTTTGGTGCCGTTGATTTTTTAGCCAAACCGACGGCCAGGATATCAAAGGATCTTCTCACTATTGAAAAAGATATTATCTCCAAGGTGAGAATGGTTTCCGAACTCCGAATGGATAACATTAGAAAAAGGGTAGAATTTAAAAAAAAGGCTTCAAGGGAACCTAAAAAAGAGAAAAAATATGTCGTTTCCGAAGAAGGTGGAACTTTTGACGTTCTTGCAATTGGATCGTCAACAGGTGGCCCACCGGCACTTCAGTCAATATTTACCTCTCTTCCTAAAGATCTTCCCCTTTCCGTTGTTGTCTCTCAACATATGCCCTCGGGATTTACAAAGGCTTTTGCAGACAGATTAAACAGGCTTAGTGATTTACATATCAAGGAGGCGGAAGATGGGGACAAAGTGGCAAAGGGCAGTGTATTGATTGCCCCGGGAGGAACCCATATGACATTATTCAGGAGTGGAGAAGATGTCCTGGTTAATATAACCGGTAAATCGTTAAATGATATGTATGCACCCTCTGTCGATAAGATGTTTTCATCCGTATCGGAGTGCTTTGAAAACAGGTCGATTGGTCTTGTTCTTACAGGCATGGGCTCTGATGGAAAAAAGGGAGTCATTGACCTGAAAAAGGGGGGAGCCTATGTTATCGCAGAGTCTGAAGAGTCGGCTATTGTGTATGGTATGCCCAAGGAAGCAGTCAAGACTGGAAAAGTAGATAAAATTTTATCTCTTGAAAAAATTCCTCATGCAATTATTAATTTATGTCAACAGGAGGGATTGGGTTGACATAGATTATTATGTGGTGTATATTTTTTTTCAGCTATTTAGAGTGCTTTTTAAATAAGCGTTAGGAGTCCCGTCATGAGTGACGCTGATAAGGATGTAAAAGAAGGTCAAGAGCCTCCCGATCAAAGAGGGGAGGAGTTTCTGCAAGCCTTTAAGAAAGGTGCTGAATTTACGCAGGATCTTCTCAAGGAGAATGAGCGGCTTAGATATCGTATAATTGAGCTTGAAGAAGCTGTTCGCTCTCAAGGTGGCGAGGAGGTGCCTTCAAAGGCTCTTCAGGAGAAAGTTAAGAAGCTTGAAGAGGAAAAACAAGAGATTCTCCTGAGAATCAGGGAAGTTGAAGAAGAAAACGAGGATTTTGCCAATCGTTATGTAGAGGTTGAGGAAGAGAATAATAACCTTGCCAATCTTTATATTGCCAGTTATCAGCTTCATTCTACGCTTGATTTTTCGGAAGTTTTACAGATAATTATGGAGATAGTTATAAACCTTGTTGGTGCAGAGGTTTTTGGCGTCCTTCTCTTTGATGAAAAATCTAACCAGCTTACGGCTTTTGCCACTGAGGGAATGGAGAAGGAAGATCTTCCACCGGTAAAAATAGGCGAAGGCATTATTGGCGAAGTTGTTAAATCAGGTGAGAACTATTTCAAGGAAAACCTTGCCGAGACGGAAAAAGTTGAACCTCTTAACCCTTTGGTATGTATACCACTCAAGATTAAAGAGCGGGTTATTGGTGTCATTGTTATTTATAAACTCCTTCAACAGAAGGATAGTTTCAGGGATGTAGACTATGAGCTCTTTACCTTGTTGGCAGGTCATGCTGCAACGGCGATTTTCGGCTCAAAACTTTATTCCGAATCAGAAAGAAAACTGTCAACGATCCAGGGGTTTATGGATCTTTTGACCAAGTAACTTCCTAAATTTCGTGGAGGCACTGTCCAGATGGCTCAATATAACATTCTAGTTGTTGATGATTCACCTACTATGAGGCAACTCATAGTGTTTGCTCTAAAGAGGTTGAGAGACGTAAGTATTACGGAAGCAAACGACGGTGTCGATGGTTTGAAAAAAATATCGAGTGCCAAATTTGATCTGGTTCTAACCGATATTAATATGCCTGTTATGGATGGTCTGAAACTTGTCAGCCTTATCAGGGGTGATGCTACACATAAAGAAGTTCCCATTGTTGTCATTACAACAGAGGGAGGCCAGGAAGATAAGGACAGGGCCATGGCTCTTGGCGCCAGTTCTTATATTACCAAGCCTATTCAGGCAAATAATGTTATGGCTGTTGTCAAGGAATTGCTTAATATTTCCTGATATTTGTCATCTTTGATCAGCTTTAATTCTCCCCATTTATATTTCCCACAATTCTATCGCTAATTTTTTGACCCTTTAATTAAGGTGTTTTCTATATGGAAATTCTTGTAATAGGCGCTGGTGAAGTAGGCTTCAATATTGCTGAGAGACTTTCCCAGGAGGATAAAGATGTTGTTGTTATTGACTCAAGTGAGGCAAATCTGCAGAGAATCAAGGATAGCCTTGATATAAAAACTGTTTGTGGAAGTGGCAGCAACCCCAAAACATTACTTGAAGCAGGTCTTAAACAGGCAGATATACTAATTGCTGTTACTGATAGTGATGAAGTTAATATGATTGCCTGCCTTATTGCCGGGTCACAATCGAAAGTTCCCGTTAAAATAGCCAGAATAAGAAATCCCGAATACTCTGAGAATACTACCATTCTAGATAAGGATCATCTTGATATAAATCTTGCCATAAGCCCCGAAAGAGAGGCGGCAAAAGTTATTCTTAAGATGCAGGACGTACCTCATGCAACCTCTGTCTCTGAGTTTCTAGATGGCAAGGTTAAGCTTTTCAGTTTAAAAATGCGGCCAGGTTGTTCCGTTGAAGGTAAGGCTCTAAAGGACATCTCCTTTCTCCATCCAGGTAAGAATGTTCTTGTCCCTGCAATTTTCAGGGATGGCAGGATTATTATTGCCCGTGGCAATGATGTTATTAAAGGCAATGATGAAATATTTGTTGTCACGGAAAGTGAGAATGTAAACAGGGTAGTTAGTCTTTTTGGCTTTGAAGCCGAGACTATTAAACGGGTTATGATCGCCGGTGGAGGTAATATTGGATATTATCTGGCCAGCAACCTTGAAAAAAAGGGGTATAGTGTTAAGGTAATAGAACGAAATAGCGAAAGGTGTGAAAAACTTGCATCTGATTTGACTAAAGCCCTTGTTCTCAAGGGAGACACTTCAGACCAGTCACTTCTCAAAGAAGAGAATATTGCTAATGTGGACTGTTTTATTGCCGTTACCAATGACGATGAAGCTAACATCCTTTCTTCTCTTCTAGCCAGGCAGATGGGAGCAAAAAAAGTCATTACTCTTGTTAATAAGGCTGGCTATATTCCACTCATGTCAACCGTTGGAATTGATGTGGCTGTCAGCCCAAGGCTTTCGACAGTTAGTGGTATTCTGCAATATGTACGAAAAGGTAAGGTTTTATCTGTTACCTCTATTCATGAGGAAAATGCAGAGGCCATAGAAGTCATGGCTCTGGAAACATCAGATATTGTCAATGTCCCGCTAAAGGATATTAAATCACCTAAGGGGGCAATTATAGGCGCTATAGAGAGAGAGGGCCATGTAATTATTCCCAAGGGCGATGATATTGTGCTTCCAGGGGACAAGGTATTGATATTTACCCTGCGTTCTTCTATTCCTGACGTTGAAAAAGCGTTAACTGTTAAAGTTGAGTTTTTTTAGTGCAATTTATCTTTCTTCTACACAATATGAGTCTGCTCATCTTTTTCCTGGGCATCTCCATGTCTTTACCGCTTGTTGTATCCTTTATATATAGTGAACAGGATTTTACGGCCTTTTTGTTTTCTTTTCTTGTTTGTCTCTTTTTGGGCTCTATTCTATTCCTTTTAACGAAAAGACCTAAAAGAGAAATCAGTCATAAGGAAGGTTTTGCCATTGTGGCAGTGGGCTGGATTGTCGTTGCTTTTTTTGGAGCCTTACCTTACTTCCTGTCGGGTTCTCTGAATAGTTTTTCAGATGCTTTTTTTGAGTCTGCATCAGGATTCACAACGACAGGCGCTACGGTGGTAACAAATATTGAGGCTTTAAATCATGCCACGCTAATGTGGCGATGCTTCACACAGTGGCTTGGCGGTATGGGGATTATTCTCCTTTCCATCGCTATCTTGCCACTGCTTGGTGTTGGTGGCATGCAGCTTTATAAAGCGGAAGTTCCCGGTCCTGTTACAGACAAATTAAAACCAAGAATTGGGGAAACGGCCAAGATTTTATGGAAGGTCTATCTACTTTTTACCTTTCTTGAATTTATTCTGTTAAGAGCCGGGGGCATGAGCTTTTATGATGCAATTTGTCATAGCTTTGCCACAATGGCAACAGGCGGGTTTTCAACAAAAAATATAAGTATTGAAGCCTTTAACAGTGCTTATATAGATGGCGTTATTACTTTTTTTATGCTGCTTGCAGGGACCAACTTCGCACTTCATTACCAGTTTTTAAAAGGGAATGTTAACTCACTATTAAAAGATGAGGAGTTCCGGTTTTATCTTCTTATTATCTTGTGTTCCGTTCTTTTGGTTATGCTGGGTCTTGTTCTCTTTGATGGACATGATCTGTTGCATGCTTTTCGACTCGCTTCTTTCCAGGTTGTATCTATCATGACAACGACTGGTTTTTCTTCAGTTGACTTTGAACAGTGGTCTGATTTTGGTAAGTATTTTCTGCTTGTTCTTATGTTTGTCGGTGGTTGTGCCGGCTCGACAGGTGGGAGTATTAAAGTTGTTAGAATATATCTGCTTTTAAAACAGGGCTATCGTGAGTTGTACAGGCTCATTCATCCGCACGCAATCGTTCATGTAAAGTTTAATAATAGTCGGGTGCCTTCGGAAATTATGGATTCTATCTGGGGCTTTTTCTTTCTATATATGGTTCTTACTGTTTTTGCGGTAGTGATAATGAGTTTTCTTGGCCTCGATATGGTGAGTGCAATGACGTCTGTAGCGGCTTCTATCGGGAATATCGGGCCTGGTTTGGGTTCCGTTGGACCTTCAGATAATTTTAGTGCAATCCCTGATGTTGGTAAATGGATTTTAAGCTTTTGTATGATTATGGGTAGACTGGAGCTTTATACATTGCTTATTCTTTTTATTCCTGAATTTTGGAGAAAGTAGCAAGGTTTGATCCTTGGGATAAGTGATCTATCCCCCCCATTTGTTAAAACTATATCAATATATTGCAGACCACGCTCACTGACGATAAAGTTAAATAATTGTTGACACTAATAGATGTATATGATAGAAACTTTGACTTGTAATTGCTTGTTTGTTATAGTTTAAAAAAAATGTAAATAGGGAGGAGACATATGGGGAAAGACTCCTATACAGTTATAGTAGTTCCTCAGAGGTCGTCCAGCGTTAAAAGATATAAAGTTTCCAAGGGGCGCATTAAAATTGTGGCTTCTGTTGCTCTTGCCGTCGTTTTAGCATCAGCGTGGCTTACCTACGATTATATCGGTGTAAAGAAGCAAACATGGCTGCTTAAGGAACTGCGGGAAGAGAACCATGCACAAAAGGATCAGATAAGGTCTTTTGCTGACAAGATAGCTATGCTTGAAACGCAAATGGTAAAATTACGCCAGTTTGATGCCAAGCTGAGAGTTATTACCAATCTTGAAAAGCCTGGTACGGGGGAGCAATATATTGGAATTGGCGGTCCCGGGGAAAATAATCTGGTTGACTATGGCAACCGGAAAGATATGTTGATTCAAAAAATGCATTCAGAGTTAGAAAACCTGCAAGTTGAAGCAGCTGTTCAGGAAGAAAGTTTTGTCGAGCTACAGGAGTTTCTGGAAGATAAGAAGTCTCTCCTGGCGTCTACTCCTTCCGTATGGCCTGTGAGAGGTTGGGTGACTTCGACTTTTGGCAAGCGTGTGTCGCCTTTTACCGGAACCTGGAAAATGCATGAAGGCCTGGATATTGCCACCAGAGCAGGTACCCCTATCATAGCCCCTGCCGATGGGAGGGTGACTTTTGTAGGTGTTGAGTCAGGCTATGGGAAACTTATGGTCATCGACCATGGTTATGGCGTTATCTCCCGGTATGGTCATAATTCGGAGATATTTGTAAGAGTCGGGGATGTTGTGAAAAGAGGCCAGAAAGTTTCTGCTGTAGGTAGCACAGGGAGATCAACTGGACCGCATCTGCATTACGAAGTACGAGTAAATGGTGTACCTGTGAACCCCAAAAACTATATTCTAAACTGATAAACAGTTTATAAATTGATTGTAAAGGGAGGACCGAATAAGAGGTCTCTCCCTTTTTTTATGTTCATACTTGTTGAGGAGCAATATTTTGAATTTTAAAAAAGGTAATTTTATTTCAGGAATTTTCTTTATTTGGATAAGTTTAATTTCTACATCCTATATCTTTGCCGACACATTAACTGCTACAGATGAAAAGTCAGAAGAAAAAAAAGTACCCAAACTAACGCGTACTGATATTGGGGATAAAGTCGAGAAAGTAATTTTCAATAATGATTTAAAGAAGAAAAAAACTATTATTGTTGAACTTAAAGGACGGTTTCAACACTACAATAATCATCCAAAACATGCTGCTGACCGATATGATAATCATGTCTTTTCGCCAAAGTCCGTTCACTTTCTTTCATCGGGAGAAAAGGTTTATGTCAATGCCCTTGAGGGGCTTGCCACAATCGTTTATGATTATAAAAAATTAATGAAAATGAGTGCTGTCAAACATAGGTTCAGAAAAAAAGATGCTTTTCTTTTTGAACCAACATTGATGGACAGACCATTTTCATTTCACATCAGTAAAAACAAAAAGATAAGCAACCTTTTTTGGGGTAAGCCTGTCGAGTTTACAGAAAGTCATAATGGCAGGTACCTATGGGTAACCTATTACCGGAGAAGTTACGATTCTAACGCGTCCATGCCCTCTGCCGTTGCTATTATAGATACAGAGAGCGATACCATTGTACGTGTTATGCCAACTGGTGCTATTCCTAAAAGTATTGCTTCCTCCGCTGATGGTAAGAGGGTGGCAGTTATTAATTGGGGTGAAAATAGTGTAGGTATTATTAATATATCCAGTAAAAACCCTGCTGATTTTTATTATGAAAAGCTTGTTGAGATCGAAAGAAGATTCCTTGTAACGGGAGATAAACATTTAAACCGTGATTCTGCTTGTGGTTATTGTCTGAGAGGTTCGGTTTTTACACCTGATAGCAAATACTTGCTTGTAGGTAGAATGAAGGGAGGGGGCATAGCCGTAATTGATATGGAAAACCTGGTATATTTAGGTACGGTTTTTGGAATGAAGCCTACTCCCCGTCATATGGTTTTATCTCCTGATGGGAAATTACTTTACCTGAGTTCAAATATAAGTGGTTATGTCTCCTCATTTCTTTTGAATGACATTATTGAGTCTGTCAAAAAAGGGAAAAGAAACATTAAGGCTCTCCATGAAGTCAGGACAGGTGTTGGAACAAGAACCATCCAGATTTCCCCTGACGGAAGCTTACTTTTTGCAGCAATCAAGTATGAAAGCCGCATTGCAGTCATCAGGACAGACAGGATGGAATTACTCATGAAAGTACCCACTGACTCTTATCCTGTGGGTCTTGATATTTCTCCTGATGGGAGTCAGTTATGGGTGACGGCGCAGGGAGCAAAGGGCTATGGTGGAAACTCAGTGAGTGCATACAGTTTGACCATTACCGAGGAAAAGTGATAATGAAAGCAAAGTGCTAAATAAACTCTCCACAATATGCAGCTAATCTAGCCTTTCTCATTGCCGCAATATTTATACCTCCATCTGAGCGTGTTCCCCATGTCTAGTTTGTTATCCTATTATGTTTTAGATCCAAAATCTGACAATCCTTTCTTACCATCTACAAAAAATCTAGTCGCAGATTGTTGGCTGGTAGTGAAATCAACCTTTCGGGGTGAATGATTCAAATATTATATCAATGGCTGATTGTCGGGTGCATTCCCCGCGGCTTGCCGCGATAAAATGGGAATGCAGTCTCCGCGTACTTGCCATCGGGGTGTTTGATTAGGAAGAAAGGAATCTAAATATAATGGGTGCCAGGAGAGCCTGTTGGATTCAGGCCAAATCCGACTCAAAATGACTTTTCGTCCTAAGTCCGACAGGTTCATGGATTGGAAATTATTTTAGATTGAGAGAGAACATAAAAAAAGGGTTGGATGCTTACGCATCCAACCCTTTTTCATTTTTCCCTAAATGGATTCTCTTAGTAGATATCCAACATAGTGTTGTAGACGTTGAATTTACCCGTAGGAGCGACAAGGCCGGGAATTCTTGCCTTCTCTTTTAATGTCTTATCATCGATGACGATAAGTGCACCATCTTTATCCCAGAGTGATATCCACATCTCATCACCTGCCTGGTTGTACTCAAGATGAACAACCTTCTTCTCGAATGTCAGCTCTTTTGGAGGTGCAGTCGGATTGTTCTTGTCAAATACGGTGATTACGTTAGATTTGTTCTTGTTGATGGTGTTATCACAGTAAACATTGTTACTCTTTGGATGAGTTTTAATGAAGAGAGAGTTACCATTAAGCTTCCACTCTCTAACAACTTGCCATGCCTGTTCCGGATGACCTTTTGGATCAGTACCGATGATGGAAACAAGCCCTTCACCGAGGTGAACAGTTGCCCATACAGGACCAAACTCAGGATCAATCCAGTTAGCACCACGACCAGGATGAGGCTTGGTACCAACTTCGACATTTGCAGCAAGCTTTCTGTCAACTGTATCGATAACAGAAACAGTGTCTCTCATGTTAGCTGCGACGAGGAAGTATCTCTTGGTAGAGTCCCAACCACCATCATGAAGGAATCTCTCAGCGTTAATTCTTGTTTCAACAACTGTTCCAACATCAACCTTGCTGTAATCTACAAGCATAACGATACCGGCTTCCTTGAGGGTAAGTACCCACTCAGGCTCGTGGTGAGAAGCAACAATTGAAGCAACACGAGTTTCTTCCTTGTACTCGTTAGTGTCATAGGTGTAGCTGCTGGTACGTACGACCTTGATTGGCTCAAGCGTGTCACCCTTCATGACGACATAATGAGGTGGCCAGTAGTTACCGACAACAGCATACTTATCCATGAAATCGCCCTTGGCGCCCTTATACTTTGAAGTATCGATAGATCTTGCATCAATACCTGTCTTAATCTCAGCAACGAGTGTTGGAGGATTGGACCAGAGGTCAACCATAGTCGCCTTACCGTCACGACCTATAGAGTACATATAACGGCCTGAAGCAGAAGTTCTCAGGATATGTACGGCAAAACCGGAAGGAAGGGTTGCAAGAATCTTCTTGTTATCACCATCAATGATGGAAACTTTACCTGCATCTCTCTGGATAACACCAAAGAAGTTTTTCCATCCTTTGATTTGAGGTGATGTGGGTCTCTGCTCAACTGGAACATGAACCTTCCATGAAGCCTTGATTTTTTTCATGTCCCACTCAGGTGGCTGTGGTGGCTC
>Ga0316190_10003092_pt1 | contig 12083 bp, 5 predicted proteins | sample Eddworburrow2_MG_FD_204929 | JGI IMG/M metagenome (GOLD analysis project Ga0316190, IMG submission 204929) | Coastal sediment microbial communities from Maine, United States - Eddy worm burrow 2 | ecosystem: Environmental > Aquatic > Marine > Coastal > Sediment | place: USA: Maine | collected... | reverse complement strand
TATTTCTCTGAATAGGTTAATTATGTAAGAACTATCGGTAGGAATATCGACATACTCTCTTAAAAAACCAATCTTATCCTCTTTTGGATTGAATTGATAATTTTTTGATTTATCACTTAGCGCCAACAACATATATTTACCTGATTTAATATTGGTGATTTCCCATGCAATTGTATCTAGAGTACTAGCAACATATAATGGTTTTTCTTTATAAATCGTTGAATCTGTAAAAGCGTCATTTACTTCGTATAGCATTATTGTAACATTCTTATCAGCCTCCTTGTCAAAAGAATCTTTTATAACACCCGAAACCTTTAGAGAATCTATAATATCTCCAGTTGAGAACACATATTTAAAATTATTTAACACATTCGCTTCTGTATTGTCAACAACACTTTGACCAAAGTTTATTGTATAGGTTGTATTCTCCTTTAAAGTATCTAAAATTTTAATAGAAATATATTTGCTAGGTGTGCCTAAAGGCTTAATTATTGGTTGGTATTTTAATGGAGGTGATATTATTAGTTGTTTTTGTAAATCTTTTAATTTAATATACTCATCAAAATATATTTTAATTTCCTTTGAATTAAAATTGGTTGTAAACTGTAATGGTTTTGCATTAACCAATATTGGAGCATCCTCGTCTTTTGGTCCACCTTCGGGTCTTCCTCTTCGAGCACAATCAATTAATACGGTCATCAAAAAAACGAGAATGACCAGTAAAGAAAATTGCTTTTTCATATTTAAAATTTGCTGCAAATTAACGATTATTTTTAATGGAAATACTAACTAACATATTCATATTTTATTCTGTATAAGCCATGGTTGCTATGCTTATTTTAATGCTTTTGGTCTCCAATAATTTTATAGCACATGCTTCTAAGGTGGCTCCTGTAGTAATTACATCATCAATGAGTAAAACGTGTTTATCCTTAAATACATCTGCATCATTGAGATAAAATATTTCATTAACATTTTTCCAGCGCTCAAATCTATGCATTAAAGTTTGTGTTTCATTAACAGATTTCTTTATTAACACGTTGTCAATATAAGGTACTCCTAAAATTTCTGAAATGCTTTTACCAAAAGTTGTCAACTGATTATAACCTCTTGACCTAAACTTTTTTGGATGCAACGGCACAGGTACAATATAATCAACTGATTGAAGCCTAGTGCAATTTAATAACTCATCACCCAGCCATTTTCCCAACAATTTACCAACATTTTGTTTGTTTTTATACTTTAATTGATAAATTAATTTCTGTGATATTCCCTTTGTACTATAATATATTAAAGCTGTGGCAAATTCCAGCTTAAATCGGCCATAAAAGGTCTGTTCAATTTTATTATTTATTTCATCCGTGAAATTTGTTATAGGTAATTCAAATCTACATTTTAAACAGATTTCAAATTCATTTTTTACTAATTGCTCATCACAACAAACACATGTTTTCGGATAAAATAGATAAAAAAGATCTCTAAGTAAATACATCAATAAAAATTAATAAAAGAATAAAATCTAAAAATATGTATATTATTAATATGTCGTAAATAAAATTTTTAGAAATTGTTTTTTGACCTAAATTTCACCAAACTATTATTTTTAATTATTAATAAAATGAATAAGTAGATTCTGCCATGTATCAAAACTTAAGAATTCCTTTAGATTCTATTTCTAATTTCGAAGGTTTTAAGAGTTTAGTGACAGAACAATGAAACTTAACTTTTTTTACATTATGAGTAATATTTTAAAAAAATATTAAAAATTTTTATATTTTATTAACAAATACCCACAATTATGGTTTATGTATGCAATAAATTTCTAATTTTACGTTAGTCTGGTAGTATATAATAAACTCTAAACAAAAACTTTAACTATGGAAGAACAAAAATCATCTTCAAACAAAAAAATTATTACTGGTGTTTTAATAGCATTGCTAGTAGCATTAAGTGTTTACACTTTTAAACAAAATTCGGATTTTAAGGCTTCTGAAGAATTTCTTAAACAAGAAAAAGAGCAGATATTAGGCAATCTAACTTCAATGGAAGAAAAATATGACGTTGCTATTGCTAAAAATAGCTCTTTGTCAGATGAATTGACCACTGAAAGAGATAAAATTGTAGCTTTCAAAGATTCAGTTAAAAATTTAAAAAACACAAACTGGTCTTTAGTGAGACGCTATAGAAAAAAGGTTAAAGAATTAGAAGAATCTAACGAACGTCTATTCTTTATGAACGACTCTTTAACAATTGTTAACAATTTGTTAGTCGTAGAGAAAGACAGTATAACAGGAGAACTTGTTGCTCAAACAAGTTTTAATGATACTTTGATCGCTCAAAACCTGGATCTATCTAAAAAAGTTGAAATTGGTGGCGCTTTAAATGTTAGTACCGTTAACGCTACTGCTATGAGACTAAAATCTAATAATAAATATGAAGCAACGAATAAAGCACAAAAAACGCAGGCAATTCGTGTTAATTTTAGGTTAGAGCAAAATGAAATAGCAACACCTGGTGATAAAGAAGCATATATTGTAATTCAAAATCCAAGTGGTACTGTTATTAGTGAAAAAGGTACGTTCACACTTAAAAACGGTGACGAAGTTCCGTATACAGATCAAACAGTAGCTACTTATAATAATGCAGATTTAGATGTTGTAATGTTTGTTGAAAACATAACTCAAAAATTTGTAAAAGGTAACTACTCAGTTAAAGTTTATGTTGAAGGAAAATTAGTTGGTGTATCAAAATTAGAACTTAAAGATGCCTTCCTAGGTCTATAATAATAAACAAAAATTAACCATTTTAAAAGGTGTAAATGCAAATACGTATTTACACCTTTTTTTGTTTTTGTATACTGCTAATTTACCTATTTTTGCAGCATGGCAAATCAAGATGATAAATTTAAGAAAGTAATTTCTCATGCAAAAGAATACGGCTATGTATTCCCTTCGAGCGAAATATATGACGGTTTAAGTGCAGTATATGATTATGCACAAAACGGGGTTGAACTTAAAAATAATATTCGCCTATATTGGTGGAAAGCAATGGTTCAAATGCATGAAAATATTGTAGGCCTCGACACTGCGATATTTATGCATCCTACTACCTGGAAAGCTTCGGGGCATGTCGATGCGTTTAACGACCCGTTAATTGACAACAAGGATTCTAAAAAACGCTATAGAGCAGATGTACTCATTGAAGATTATGCTGAAAAACTCTTACAAAAAGCTCAAAAAGAAATAAACAAAGCGGCTAAACGTTTTGGTGACACTTTTGATGAAGAGCAATTTAAAACTACCAATCCAAGGGTTGTTGGGTATTTACAAAAAAAAGAGGCGGTTTTATCTCGTATGGCAAAATCTTTAGAGAATGAAGATCTTAAAGATTTGAAAGCGCTTATAGAGGAATTGGAAATTGCTGATCCAGAAACAGGAAGTAAAAACTGGACAGATGTTAAGCAGTTCAATTTAATGTTTGGCACCAAGCTAGGCGCCTCTGCTGAAAGTGCTATGGATCTATATTTACGGCCCGAAACAGCACAGGGTATTTTCGTAAATTTTTTAAATGTACAAAAAACAAGTAGAATGAAAATTCCGTTTGGAATTGCTCAAACTGGAAAAGCTTTTAGAAATGAAATTGTAGCAAGGCAATTTATATTTAGAATGCGAGAGTTTGAACAAATGGAAATGCAATTCTTTGTCAAACCGGGTACCCAAAAAGAATGGTATGAGCAGTGGAAGCAAACAAGACTAAAATGGCATCTTTCCTTAGGAATGGGAGCTGATAATTATCGATTTCATGACCATGACAAATTAGCCCATTATGCTGATGCAGCGGCTGATATAGAGTTTAAATTCCCATTTGGATTTAAAGAATTGGAAGGTATTCATAGCCGTACGGATTTTGATTTAAGCCAGCATGAAAAATTCTCAGGAAAAAAATTACAGTATTTTGATCCTGAAGAAAACAAAAGTTATGTGCCATATGTAGTTGAAACTTCAATTGGCTTAGATAGAATGTTTCTAGCCGTTTTTTCGCATTCTTTACAAGAAGAAGAATTAGAAAATGGTACTACCCGAACAGTTTTAAAATTACCGGTTGTTCTAGCTCCGACTAAAGCTGCCGTGTTACCCTTAGTTAAAAAAGATGGTTTACCTGAAATTGCTCAAAATATTATTAACGATCTAAAATGGGATTTTAATGTAATATATGATGAAAAAGATGCAGTTGGTCGCAGATATAGGCGTCAGGATGCAGCTGGTACGCCATTCTGTATAACCGTTGACCATCAAACCATAGAAGATAACACTGTAACCATTCGCTATAGAGATTCTATGGAGCAAAAAAGAGTCAAAATAACTGAGGTTAGAAGTATAATTCTGCAGGAGGTAGATATGCGATCCTGGTTAATGAAAATGTGACGAAGTCATGCTGATCTAGTTTCAGTCTCCTCCAATAATAAAAGTTTCAAGTCATCTACCTTGAAGCTTTTTGTCACTCTGATATCAACATAAAAACACCTTTAGTTAACACCTCTTTACCCTTAAATTCATCAATATTTATCACTTCAGTATACTTTTCATTTTGTTTACCGACCTTAATTTTAATTTTGTCAAAAGAATAAACATCCTCTTTTTGATAATTTAAAACTAACGCAAAATAATTATCTTCAATTTCAACAATAGCATCTGTTGGAAGTGCCAGACTTTTTTTAGAAGAAATTATTATTTCTGCCTCAACAAACATACCTGTTACGAAATTAGTTTGCTCATCATTATTTATATGCCCGTGAACTTTTATGGTTCTATCTGTTTCATTAACTGAAGTTCCAACTAAATGTACTTCTGCCTGAAAAATATCACTCGAAACTTCAGGTATTTTAAAATTAATAGACTGTTCCTTTTTTATTTTTAGGATGTCTTTCTCAAAAACTGATAATTCCAAATGTATATGGTCAGTATTCACAATTTCTAATATTTCATCTGAAGGGGAAATATAAGCCCCATTACTAAAATTCACCTTAGTAACAGATCCTTTTATTGGCGCATATATGTTGATAACTGAAGTTATGTTGCCTTTTTCTACTGACCCAGGACTAATATTCATCATTTCTAACTTTTTGCGTAATCCTTGATGCAATGCCAAAGTACTTTTATAAGTACTTTCTGCCCTCAAAAAGTTTTTTTGAGAAGTTATTTTTTCAGTATAAAGAATTTGTTGTCTTTCAAACTCTGATTTTAAATAATTGAGCTGTTCTGTAACTTCAGCATATTGCTGTTGTATATCAATGAATTCAGTATTCTGAAGAGTAATTAAGCGTTGCCCTTTACGTACTTTATCCCCAACGAGCAAAGTCGTATTTTTAACATATCCTCCCATAAAAGTACTTACACTGGCCCTATTTTGTGGAGGAACGTCTATCATACCATTAGCCATTACAGTTTCGTTAAAGAATTGTTCTGTGAGTGCACCGAGCTCCATTTTTTCAGAATCAAATTGAGCTTTGCTAAGCGTTATTGAATTATCATTAACTTGGTTTGCTACTGCTACTTGTGTTTCTTTTTCTGATTTTCCACAAGCCACAAATACTAATGAAATAATTAAAATATATACTCGTTTCATATCAACTTTGTTCTATAAGATTAAATAATTTATTGCGATGATAGTTTGATTATAGTTATTTAGATTCTCTAAATACATTAATTCAATATCTTTTGCGTTTTCTAAACTTTGTATAAATTGAAAAAAGTCTATTTCACCATTTTTAAAACTGCTTTCGGCTGTCTTTATAATTTCTTTTGATAATGAATTTCCTTGAGTTTCATAATAATTTATAGATTCGCTGTATTGTTGAAGTTTAGCCAGTAATTTATTATATTCGGCATACAATTTTACTTTGTAATCTTGCTGATCCTGTTCAACAACATCTTGTGCAATTTTTGATGCTCTAATTTTTGACACATTACCGCTAAAAAGCAAGGGGATTTTAATCCCAAATTGATACCCTTTTAAATTATCATTTAAATTACTATTTGTTCCTTGAAAGTATTCAACACTTAGATCTGGTAGTAATTGTTGCTTTTCTTGTTGATGTAATGCTTTATAAAAAGCTTTGGAATCTTCAAAATGCTGCAAACCCATATTACTTTCAATGGCTATAGTTTTTAAGCTCAACTTTAATAATGGATTATCTTGGATAGCAATTGAATCTACTTGTACCAGTCCCTTTAATTGTTCATAATTCAGATCAACAGCTTTAAGGGTTTGTTTATACAATGTTTGTAATTGTTTTTGTTTAGACTGTGTTGTGATCATTTCTAAATAATTAGTTTCACCCAATTCGAATCTACGCTCAGCGGCTTCTGCAAAATCCTGATACAAACTATCTAAAAATTGATAGGTCTCAGCCTTCTTTTTAGCATAACTTAAATTATAATAAGCTAATGACACCTCTTTTTTAAGCGTTAGAAGCTTCATATTATAATTCGATGATTCAACTTTATTTTGTGCTTTGTTTACCTTCTTATCGGCGAAATAAACTGTTGGAAACTGAAAGTTCTGTTGAATTCCAAATACTTTCAATGGTGCATCGTTAAAAGCTAAATTATTTTCGTCATAATTATAATACAAGGACGTTTTATCAAAACTAAATGAACTCCCAATTAATGCTTTGGTTTCATCAACTCTTAAAGAAGATGCTTTTAACCCTGCGTTGTTCTCAATTGCCAGAGTAATGGTCTCCTCAATTGTTAGTTGTTTTTGTTGTGCATTCATTGTAAAAGAAATCATTACTATGATAACCGAAGCAATACCTTTTTTATTCAACCTAATTTGAGTTCTATTTTCAAACCAGGCATACAATACAGGAAGCACAATTAGTGTTAAGAAGGTCGCCGAAACCAAACCACCAATTACAACTGTGGCTAATGGGCGTTGTACTTCAGCTCCGGCATTCGTTGAAATAGCCATTGGTAAAAACCCTAATGCTGCTGCAGCAGCAGTCAATAATACAGGTCGTAAACGTTCTGAAGTGCCTCTTTTTATTCGCTCTTCAATATCCATGATGCCTTGTTCTTTAAGTTCTTTAAAATGTTCTATTAATACTATTCCGTTCAATACGGCAATTCCAAAAAGTGCAATAAACCCAACCCCTGCAGAAATACTAAAAGGCAAATCTCGAAGCCATAACAAAAGAACACCTCCAACAGCTGAAAGTGGAATTGCAGTATATACCATAAAAGCTTCTTTAATAGATCCGAATGCAAAATGCAACATAATAAAAATGAGCAGTAATGCTACGGGAACAGCAACCATTAAACGTGCTTTAGCACTTTGTAAATTTTCGAATTGCCCGCCATAAGTAACACTGTAACCTGTTGGAAGTTTTATACTTTTTTCAATAAGTTCACTTATATCATCAACAACCGATTTTAAATCTCTGTTCCTCACATTTACACCGACTACGATTCTACGTTTGGTATCATCCCTCGATATTTTTGCAGGACCAGTAGTGTACATTATTTCTGCCAATTCACTCATTGGTATTTTTTTACCATTAGGTAAATCAACATATAAATTTTTAAGATTTTCAATACTTTTTCTACTGTGTTTATCTAAACGCATTACTAGATCAAAACGCTTTTCTCCTTCAAATACGTTTCCAACTGTCTCCCCACCAAATCCCATAGAAACGTATCGATTCAAATCAGCAATATTTAAACCATATCTGGCAATTTTACTTCTATCATATATTACCGTCATTTGAGGGAGTCCTTCTACTTTTTCAACGGTTATATCTGATGCTCCTTCAATATTTTCAATTAACGATTTTATTTCATTCGCTTTCTTTGATAAAATCGATAGATCCGGACCAAATATTTTAATAGCAACATCTGCTCTAACACCAGTAATTAATTCATTAAAACGCATCTCGATAGGTTGGGTAAACTCAACGTCCATTCCCGGAATAACTGACAAAGCTTCTTTAAATTTATCTGCTAATTCATCTTTGCTGGAAGCCGAAGTCCATTCACCTTTTGGCTTCAATTTGATAATAACATCACTTTCTTCCATTGACATTGGATCAGTTGGCACTTCTGCAGCACCAATTCTGCTAACAACTTGATCAACTTCTGGGAATTTTTCTATAAGAATTTGTTCAATTTTAGTTGTAATCTCTATAGTTCTACTCAATGAAGTTCCTGTTTTTAATACAGGTTGAATCACAAAATCTCCTTCATCCAACGTTGGTACAAATTCGCCACCCATTCTGGTAAAAAGCCAGAAACTTGAAGCTAATAATAACAATGAAAACAATAAAACAATTTTTTTATTAAGTAAAGCCCAATGTATGGTGGGTGCGTACCATTTATTTAGGAATTTCATCAATATTACTGAAATGTTTTTATCACTTTGTTTAGAAGGTTTTAAAAACATTGAAGAAATTACAGGAACGTATGTTAAACAAAATATCATTGCTCCTATAAGTGCAAAACTAAAAGTTAAGGCCATTGGTTTAAACATTTTGCCTTCTACACCACTTAATGATAAAATCGGAATGAATACAATTAAAATAATGAGCTGTCCAAATACCGCTGAATTCATCATTTTGGAAGCCCCGCTATAGGTTACTTTGTCAATTTCGTCCTGTCTGTTCTTTTTTGTCAAGGCCAAAATATCTGTACTTTTTGCTGTAATCTGAAAGGCAATATATTCTACGATAATAACCGCTCCATCAATGATGATCCCGAAATCAATAGCTCCTAAACTCATTAAGTTAGCATCAATTCCAAAGATGTTCATAAACGAGATAGCAAATAATAAACTCAATGGAATTACAGAAGCAACTACTAAACCAGAACGCAAATTTCCTAAGAGTAAAACAACCACAAAAATGACGATTAAAGAACCTAATATTAAGTTTTCAGCAACTGTAAATGTGGTTTTATTAATAAGTTCACTTCGTTCTAAAAAGCCGTTGATGTAAACACCTTCAGGTAAAGAGCTTTGTATGGAGGCAACACGTTCTTTAACCGCGTCTATTATTTTTTTTGAGTTTCCATCTTTAAGCATCATAATTTGCCCAAGAACTTTTTCTCCTTCACCATTTCCTGTTATGGCTCCAAATCTATTTGCACTACCAAATCCAACTGTTGCAACGTCTCTAATTAATATTGGGAGTCCGTTGTTGTTCTTTACAACAATATTTTCAATGTCCTGCAATGAGGTTACTAAACCTTCTCCACGGACATAAAATGCTTTATTGGATTTTTCAATATAACCTCCTCCGGCAACGCTATTATTTTTCTCTAAAGCTGTAAATATTTCAGCCAGCGTAACATTCATGGCTATTAATTTTTGCGGATTCCCTGCAACTTCATATTGTTTTAAAAACCCTCCCCAAGTATTGACCTCAACAACTCCGGGAATTCCAGAAAGTTGTCTTTTTACAATCCAATCCTGTATAGTTCTTAATTGTGTAGGTGAATATTGGTCTTCGTATCCTGGTTTTACATCGAGAATATACTGATAGATCTCTCCTAACCCAGTCGTAATTGGGCCCATTTCAGGAGTGCCGAACCCCTTAGGAATTTTCTCAGAAGCAGATTTAATTTTTTCAGCGATCAATTGTCTTGGTAAATAAGTTCCTAAATCATCATCGAAAACTATAGTTACCACGGAAAGACCAAATTTCGAAATTGAACGTATTTCTTGAACACCTGGTAAATTAGCCATTTCAAGTTCAACAGGATATGTAATAAACTGCTCAACATCTTGGGTCGATAAATTTCTAGAAGTGGTTATAACTTGTACTTGGTTATTCGTTATGTCTGGAACCGCTCCAATAGGAATTCTTGTTAATGAAAAAATTCCAAAACCAATGACAAAAGCTATAAATAAGAGAATAATAAGTTTATTCTTTAAACTGAATTTTATAATTTTTTCTAACATAGTTTATTGAAAAAAAGAAAAGCAAATTACTCATAAGAAACTCATAAAAAAATGATATCAATCAGTATTGATCGATATCAACTTTGGTTATGAAAAACTAATTATTTTTCAAAAAAGAGAACCATTCTTTATAAAAAATTACAAGGAGTTTTACCCGTCTTAAGTAACCTGATTAAACATATTGTGATTAAAGTATCCTAAATTAGTATTTTTTAAAAAATATTTAAGTAATACTTACCACAATTCATAATTAAAAACTAGCTCTTAGTTGTATATTCCCGGTATGAATTGCGTTTGATAATTCTGATTTTCTGCCTAAGTAATTAAAATTTATATCTAAATAAGAAGTGATCTTCTTTTGAAAAGTTAAATTCCAGGTATAATTGGTCCCCGATTGTAAACCTTCCAACATTTGATACGCCACTGGAGAATTCAAACTTCCATCAAAATTATTGATGATCAAATTTAAAGAGGTATTTATTGAAAATTTCTGATTTCGAGCATATATAAAATTTGCACCTATTTTATGCATTTTTAATGTCTCTAATCCATTTTGTTGATTTTCTTTTGACTTAAGGTGATATAAAATCTCAAACCTTGAATTATTACTGTATAAAAAGGATAATTTCGGGTTCATCTCATAATTTTCTAATAAATAATTCCTATTCGAAAAGTTTATTGATTCACTTTTGTTTTCTGACACCAATCCCTTTATATCCATCAGCCAAAATTTACCCAATTTATGACTGAATAATAATTGATGAGATCGTATATTATTATCCTGATCTCCAACTGAAAAGGCAGTTTTATTTCTAGATTTTAAATACGTATAAGTTGTTGAATATTTTTGTTTTCCCCTATTATAAAATAAACTGTTTTTAACATTCAGATTTAATGTTAAAACATCATCTCCAATAACAAAAGGATTAAGCTCAAAATTATCACTAGCCCTCTTTACTTTATTATCAATTAAAACAAATGATTGATTTATAAAATGTGATAGTAGTTTTTTAAACCCTTTTTGATTGCTCCATTTTGATGGATTTAATGTGAAGGATTGACTAAATTTATTTTGATTGGTTTTGACAAAATTAATAGTCGGTAATAATACTCTTAAATAATTAGCTTCATCCTGAAATTGAGCAATTTCAAATTCGTCTAGCTCCTTTATATTATTATTATTATAATCATTCCATGTATAAAATCCTAAACCAGTATCAACTTCAATATAACTATACTCTTGTTGTGGTAATGATCCCGAACTAGTTTCATAAACAGTTTGTAAAGAAATAGCGTTATTAAAGAGTTGTTGTCTATAAGTTAACCGTGTGTTTAATGATTCTTCATCTTCAAAATTCACATTGTCAATACTTCTATAATTTACAAATAATGAAATATCAGAATTTTTGTTTTGTAATAATTTAGATCTTAAAAAATAAGTGTTGGCGGCATTTACTTGTTTAATTCTGTTTATTTGTAAACTATCAACTCTGCTAAAATTATAACCCAATTCCGCATAAACTTTAGCAGTATCTCCAACGCCAAAAAATGCTTCATATTCAATTAATTTATGACTAATATTAGATATAATTTGTGTGTTTTTATCTTTCCGTTCATTATTTTCCAGATTGAATTTTACACCAATCCAGCTTCTATTAAAATGATGTTTTACCAAAGAATTCAACCTTAAAAAATTAGTCTCATTATTGGAAGCATCGTTATTCAAAATACTGCTATTTACATTAACCTTAGTTTTGCCCAGGATTATATCTGTTAAAAAATTGTGTTTATTCCCTGTAAAATTATCACTGAAATCTAATTTTTCAAATTGATACTTAATTATTCCTTTTTTAGAGTTACTAAATATTAAAGAGGTTGAGAAAAATTGTTGGTTACCCGAAGGATTTATCAAATCCCAATCTCTAGTGAATTCTACATTTCTAAATCTTTCAATGGTCTTAAAATCGTCAGAGATAAATTCGACGTTTACATCACTTGTCAATTTCCAAGTCTTATCAATTAAGGTTTGTTGCCAGTTAACTTTACCAGCAAATCCTTGATTATCATTATCATTAAGAGTAGAAAATAAATTGACATCATTTACACTGTAAGCCAGTTCTGAATTAATA
>Ga0316190_10003088_pt1 | contig 12100 bp, 12 predicted proteins | sample Eddworburrow2_MG_FD_204929 | JGI IMG/M metagenome (GOLD analysis project Ga0316190, IMG submission 204929) | Coastal sediment microbial communities from Maine, United States - Eddy worm burrow 2 | ecosystem: Environmental > Aquatic > Marine > Coastal > Sediment | place: USA: Maine | collected... | reverse complement strand
TCTCCGCTTCTGGTTCAGCGGCCATCGTCATCGGCCCCGTCGAGGGCGGGCTTGTCCGCCGCGGGCTCAGGTTCGATGTCAACGTCTGGAAGATCGGTCATATCGACCGGCTCGGCCATCACGTCACCCGCCTCGGCCGGCACATCATCTGGCACAGCCGGCACATCATCCGGCACAGCCGCCACATCATCCGGCACAGCCGCCACATCATCCGGCACAGCAGGGGCACCGCCCTGCTCATCGGTCGTGTCATCCGGCTCGGCGGTCGTGACCCCGTCGCCGGGCCCCGCGGGCGGTGAGGGGGATCGCACCGTCGGGCCGTTGGCGGATTTTGGCTTCACCACCGGCTCGGACGGAATCTCCAGAGCGCCGCGCATCTCGTTTTGAAATCCGGCCGACAAGCGCCGGATCTCACCCATCATCGCCCCGACCTTTCGCGCTGCCTCGGGCAATCTCTCGGGGCCGAGCACCAATAGGGCGACCAGGAGGATGACGAGCACCTCGCCTCCCCCCACCTGGAACACAGCGAGGATGGCGACGTCATCGCCTCCCCCAATGTTGAACATGGCGAAATTCTACCGTCATTGGGCCAGGGCCTGAACGCGTCGACCAGCGACCCATTTCTTGCCCACCAGGGCCCACGCGCCAGTGCGACCGCATCATCGATGCGGTCGCACTCACCCAGCGTCAGCTGTGGCCGTTCATCATCTCGGTCATGACCTCCACCAACCGATCTTCATCATGGAGCTGATCGTGGAAGTCGAGCAGATCATCATGGGTGATCGGTGCACCGACATGGGGCTCCCACAACTCCGCCGGAGGACTCCATGTCGCCACTGTCACCCCCGATGCTTCCAACAGGTCAATCGTTCTCGGTTCTGCGCCCTTTACTACGGTCATCCGACACTCCGGGCAACGAAAGGTGTAAGCACCCTGGTTGTCCGCCGTGCAGACCCGCACCGTGACATCGGCTGTTGTCATTTCGACATCGCCACAGTCTGGGCAGCTGGCCCTAATCGTCGCCATCGGATCGCCTCCTTCTCTGTGATCCGCATGTGCCTGATAGTTCTCGGCATTCCGAGGCAGGGGTCTTGAGCGCTCAGATCGAGGAAATCCACCCAGGCGCGAAGCCCCTGGCCCATGGGGAAGACTCAGCAATATCCGCCTACGGGCTGGCGGATCGGCCCGATGAACGCCAGGATTGGTCCATGCCGCCGCGGCTCCCATCGCTCGTCGATCCTCCCATCCTGTTCGCCCACCGGGGGGCCCGAGCACATGTCGCGGAGAACACGATCGAAGCCTTCTCCCTGGCCGTCACCCTCGGCGCCACGGGCCTCGAAAGCGACGTCTGGGTGACGAGCGACGGGGTGGCCGTGCTCGACCACGACGGGGTCGTCGGGCCCTTCCTCAGGCGGCGCCCAATCGCCGAGACGGCGCGGCAGGACCTGCCATCGCATATCCCCTCGCTCGCTCAGCTCTATGACGTCTGCGGGACCGAGATCCCGCTCTCGTTGGACATCAAGGACGCCAACGCGCTCGATGCTGTCCTCCTCGCGGCCTCCGATGCCGGCGACTCGGCCCGAGAGCGGCTGTGGCTCTGCCATCCGGACTGGCAGCGCCTGGCGGAGTGGCGGAAGAAAACCGACGGCATCCGTCTCGTCGACTCGACCAGGCTGACCAAGATCAAAGAAGGTCCGGAGAGGCGCGCCGCACAGCTGTCCAACGCCGGCGTGGACGCCATCAATCTCCACTTCTCGGACTGGACCGGTGGTCTGACCACCCTTTTCCACCGGTTTTCACTCAACACCCTCGGCTGGGACGCGCAACACGAGCGGATGATCCGAGAACTGGTTCATATGGGTATCGATGGCCTTTACAGCGACCATGTGAACCGAATGGTGAACGTCGCTCGGTCCGACGGACTGATGAGCTGACGAGCCAGGACGCCGAAAGGGAAACTAGGGGCTACAGCAGCCCGATATGGCTCGGGGGCCAGACTCGAACAAACGCCCTGCCGATCAGTTTCTCGACCGGTTGGGGGCCAAACACGCGGCTGTCCCGGGAGTCACCGCGATTGTCGCCCATCACAAACATCTGCCGTTCAGGGATCTCGACGGGCCCAAAGTCGTTGGTGATAACCGAATCCTGTAGATAGGGCTCACTCAAGGCCTGGCCATCGATATAGATCGTGCCCTCGCGGGCCTCGACCGTTTCACCCGGCAAGCCGATGACCCGCTTGATGAGATCGTCCACCTCGCTACTCAGCTCGGTATCCGGCCGAGTGAACACGACAAGATCCCCCCGATTGACATCGTGAAGGTCGTAGCTGAGCTTGTTCACCATCACCCGGTCCCCGACTTCGAGGGTGGGATCCATGGAGGCCGACGGAATGTGAAAGGCCTGGAACAGGAAGGTCTTGATAATCAGTGCCACCACCAGGGCGCCGACGATGACGGCGATCCATTCCAAAATCACCCCGACCGCCAGCGACTCGTCTTCTTCATCGGCCTCGTCCTCATAGGACTCGGGCACGGTGGACAGGCCCGCTGCGACGGACTCGGGGGACGGTTCGAGCCACCGAGGGTCGGGCTCGGTGTTCCGGGCTTGGTCTCGCGGATCGAATGGCCGTCGGCGAACCGTCACCGCCTCGCCGGCGAGGAGCGGCGTATCGGGCGTCCCCACGGGAATGTTCCGCCGTGATCGGTCCGCGACCGGCGCGGTGATCAACGGCTGACCAAAGCCACCCCCGGTCGCCGGGGACGCGGGGGGATTGAGGGCGCGGGGCGGCCGAGGATCGAACTCCTGGCTCGGCGGCGGAGCCCAGCTCGGGGCCGGAGAGGAGCTCGGCGGTATTGTCGGGTCGCCCGAATCGTGGATATCGGGCCCGGTCGGTATGTCCACACCCAGACCAGAGGTCGCCGGTGGCGGAGCGGGTGGCGCGAGGAGTGCCTCGGCCATGGCTTGTAGACCCTCATCATCCAGACTGAACGCCGTCGTCGGTGACAGCTGGGAGGGCACCCCGCCAATATCGTCATAGGAACCCGTCAGGGCCGGGCTGACCGACTGATCGACTCCGGCGGGGCCTGTGTCCGCGCCGGCCACAGGTCTGGTCTCGGGTTCGATGGCCGCGAGCTGCGGCTCTTCGGATCCGGCGACGGGACGCGGCGCCGGGGCACCATTGGCCACCCATTGCCCGTCATCAGCCGGCTTATTTGCCATGTCGTCGACCCAGTCCGTCGGAGAGAGAACCCGCTCACCTGTGGTCGCGCGTGGTTCTTCGCTAGTCACGAGAACTTCAGGGTACCGCGCGGCCCTGTGGACTCGACGACATGCTGGTCACGCTCCGTAACGGGCGAGGATGCGACGAGCGGCCATCCGCCCTATGTCGGGTCCTCCGGCACCGGCGTCAGCCGACACCAACTGCACATCGTCACCCAGTCGGACGAGCAGCCGTTCCAGCCAGCCCTGAGCCGACACCGCGAGAGTGGCCCGCAGGACCTCGCCCGGTCGCGACTCGACCGACTCCGTTGGGTACTGCTCGACCACCCAGTGTGCTCGAGGCTTGAGGTCCAGCGTCACTCGACCGTGTTCGGGCCGGGGCTCGAATACGGGGTTGGGTCCGGCGTCGGCCGGCTGGGCAAACATGGACTCCAGGACCTTCAACTCCTGGATGCGGTCTATGCGAAACAACCGGATGTCGCCCGCCTGATGACAATGGCCCGACACGTACCACTGCCCCCCCTCCGAATACACCCGATGGGGGTCCACCGTGCGCCGCGACCGACGGTCACGATTGTAGGAGTAGTAGTCGATCTCCACCTGATGATGGTCGCCAACCGCGGCCCGGAGCTGATCGAGGGTGGCTTCGGGTACCAGTTCGAGTCGCACATCGACCGCGTCCGTGGCGGCGAGATCCAGGGTGGCCGCCAATTTCTCGAGTCCGCGCGCCAGGGGACCCTCGGTGTCCGCGCCCGGCACTGACAACAGGCTCTGACCCCGGGCCACGAGCGTCAAGGCCGGCACCGGAGCGATGCGCAAGGGTCGTTCGAACACGGGCGTATAGCGAACCCAGACCCGGTCATCCTCGGTCACGAGCTCGATCAGCGCGTCCGGGGTTCGGGGATAGACGCCGACGAAGGGAATGATCTCCAGATCTTTCAGCAGCCGATTTCGACTGATGTCGAAACGCTCACAGATCTCATCGACGGTCGGCCCGTCATGCGCCGCGATCCACGGGATGATCGACAACAGCCTGATCACGCGGTCTGTCGACGTCACGCGGCTCACCGGGCCACCGCCTCGAGCCAGTCGATCAGGTCACGGCGCAGCGCCTCGGGTTCGAGGATTTCGGCATGGTCGAGAAAGCCGAGCACGAAGGTGCGGAACGCATCCAGATTGACCACGTCGAGCTCCACGACAATCCCCCCGTCTTCACGGCGCTCGACCACCGCGTCATCACCGAGATGGGCAGCCGCCCACGCGGCCTGGTCGCGATCGACGCTCAGGCGAGCGGTCACCTGTTCCCCGTCACCGAACTCCCACGGCCGGCGATGCTCGGCGATCAGCGCCTCGGGCCGGGTGAACGATCCGGGATCGCCGACGTCCAGCTCGCCCCCGATTCGATCCAGACGGAACTGGCGCTCCTCGCCTCGCAGATGGTCATGACCGGTGACATACCAATTGCCACGGCGGTAGCCGATCCGATACGGGTCTATCGACCGCGGCTCGCCGCGATAGTCGAACCCGACCGTTCGTCGATCCGACACGGCGCCAAAAAGCTGAGAGAGCTGGGCCGGCGTCGTCAACGACACCAGGCCGGGCACGACAGGGTCGGCGTTCGACTCGAGCGCGCCGCCCAAACTCCAGAGGGCATCATGGTCGCCCTGAGGTTGGTCGAAGCTCACCATCTGGATGGCGAGATGCAGCGCGGCCAGCTCATCGGGCTCGAGGCCCGGATCGGTCAGATAGTAGTCCCGCGGCCGTATCCGATATCCGTCCTTGGGGGGCAGTGTTCCGGGCACACGCTCGAGGAGCAATGGCAGGTCCATCGCCCTCAGCTCATCCTTGTCACGCTCGAATGTGCGCCGAAAACTGTTCCACGACTCCGGATAGCCGGGCACCCGGTGCTGGATCTCTTCGACGGTCAGCGGCCGCTCGGTGTGCAGCAGGGTCGCGGTGAGGTTCAAGAGCCGCTCGAGCTTGGCCACAACGGGATTCTACGCCGCAGGCACCCCGCGCGCGGCCATCTCACTCAGAGCGAAGCGATCAGCTTGTCGACCCGCTCGTCATGAGCACGGAATGGGTCCTTGCAGAGCACGGTGCGCTGCGCCTGATCGTTCAGCTTCAGATGGACCCAGTCCACGGTGTAGTCCCGCTTGCGGTCCTTGGCCTTGCGGATGAACTCGCCGCGAAGCCGGGCCCGCGTGGTCTGGGGCGGTTCATCGATCGCCCGAGTGATGTCGGCGTCGTCGCACATCCGTTCCACCATCCCCCGCTCCTGGAGCCGGTAGTAGAGGCCACGGCTGCGGTTCACGTCGTGATACTGGAGGTCCATCAACGCCACCTTGGGGTGCGACAGGGGAAGGTCGTGCTTGTCGCGGTACGCCTCGATGAGGTTGTGTTTGATCACCCAGTCACACTCCCGACCCAGCGACAACGGATCTCGGGCCAGACCGGTCAAGCAGTGCTCCCACATCTCAAGCGCTTTGGTCTCCTGGTCCGAAAGACCACGGGTCTCGGCATAGCGGAGGGCGCGTTCCAGATACTCGCCCTGGATATCGAGCGCGCTGGCCTCGCGACCATTGGCCAGTCGAACCCTTCGGGTACAGGTCGGGTCATGGCTGATCTCGCGTATGGCCCGAATGGGGTTCTCCAACGTCATGTCGCGCAACACGACCGACGGCTCCTCCAACATCCGCAACAGGATCGAACATGCTCCCACCTTCAAGTAGTTGGCATACTCGCTCATGTTCGAGTCACCCACGATGACGTGTAGGCGGCGGTACCGCTCCGCGTCGGCGTGCGGCTCATCACGGGTGTTGATGATGGGCCGAGACCGCGTCGTCGCGCTCGACACCCCTTCCCAGATGTGTTCGGCCCGCTGGGCCATACAGAACATGGCGCCACGCGCCGTCTGGAGCACCTTGCCGGCACCGGCGTAGATCTGGCGACTCACCAGAAACGGGATCAGGACCTCCGCGTAATGCGAGAAGTCGTCACGCCGGCTGGTCAGGTAGTTCTCGTGGCACCCATAGGAGTTTCCGGCCGAGTCGGTGTTGTTCTTGAACAGAAAGATGTCGCCGCGGATGCCCTCCTCGCGCAAGCGCTGTTCTGCGCTGGCCAGAAGTTGTTCGAGAATGCGTTCGCCCGCCTTGTCGTGCACCACCAGGTCGGCGATCGAGTCACATTCGGGGGTGGCATATTCCGGATGCGATCCGACATCGAGATAGAGACGCGCCCCGTTGGCGAGAAACACGTTGCTGCTTCGCCCCCAGGACACCACCCGGCGAAATAGATACCGGGCCACCTCGTCGGGACTGAGCCGACGCTGGCCACGGAGTGTGCAAGTAACTCCGTATTCGTTCTCAAGGCCAAAGATGCGTCGCTCCATCACTCCACGCTAGTGGAACCGGGGTTTGATCCCGAGAGGGGGACGCTCACCCCAGAAGGGACTCGAGCTCCTCGCCGAGGATGCGTCGAAACTTGCGTCGATGATCGACACCGCGGTCGAGGATGGCTACTTCGAGATCGTCAGCTCCGAGGACACGGTCTTCGCCGGCCAGTGCTCGGACCGCCAGCTTCAATGCGCTGGGGGTATCGATCTCGATGGACCAATCGGCTTTGACCGTGGCGGCGATGGAGTCGGACTCTCCACCGAGCACCGTGAAGTGATGCTCGTCCATGACGCTGCCGTCATAGAGGATGTGAAACAGCTGGTCCTCGTGGCGCTCATCGCCGATCTCCGCCACGAGGATCTCGACCTCCATCGGCTTCATCTCATGGGTGAACACCTGGCCGAGCATCTGGGCGTAGTTGTTGGCCAGGCTCCGAGCGTCGACGTCTTCGCGACTGTACGCAAACCCTTTGAGATCCGCGGCTCGGATGCCGGCGATGCGCAACTGGTCGAACTCGTTGTATTTTCCAACCCCGGCGAAGGCGATGCGGTCGTAGATCTCACTGACCTTGTGCAGGGTGTTCGACGAGTTCTCGGCCACGATCAAAATGCCGTCGGCTCCGATCATGCCCACCAGGCTCCGACCCCGGGCAATGCCCTTGCGGGCGTAGTCCGCCCGGTCCTTCATCACCTGTTCGGGTGCTACATAGAACGGCATGCTCATGTCGTGGCACCTCCAGATGCGGGTGTATCGCCATCGGTGATCATCGGCGCAGCGGTCGCGGGGTTCAGCTGACCGGCCATGGTGTCGAACCGTGACGCGAGCTCGGTATCGTCGACCCACTCGAAACCACCCGAGGTGATGGTGGCGATGGTCGGGTAGATGCCCCGGACCAGATCGGGGGCACCGGTGGCGGAGTCGTCGTCGGCCGCCTCGAACAGGGCGAGCAGCGCCAGCCCGATGGCACGGTCCCGATCGAGCCCCTCGGCAAAGCCGAGCTTGAGGACAGTCCCCGCGAAGATCGAACCCGAGCCGCTCGTCGCATAGTTGGCCTCTTCGTAGCGACCACCCGTGATGTCGAACTGGAACAGTCGCCCGTAGCCGCGGCGGCGGTCATACCCGGCGAAGATCGGGATGACGACCATGCCTTGCATCGCCATCGGAAGGTTGTTGCGCAACATCTGGGAAAGCTGATTGGCCTTCCCCTCGAGGCTCAGCTCGACGCCCTCGACCTTTTCGTAGTGCTCGAGCTGAAGCTGATACAGCCGAACCATCTCGACCGCAGGCCCAGCAGCCCCCGCAATCGCCACTCCAGAATGGCGATCCGACGAAAAGACCTTCTTGATCGTTCGATGGCTGATCATGTTGCCCGATGTCGCCCGACGATCGCCGGCGATCACCACTCCGTCGGTGTAGCGCACTGCGAGGACCGTGGTCCCATGCGGGAGGTCGAGCTCGCCCGTCATACCCCCAAGGTCGGGCTGGGGGTACACCCGACGGACCAGATCGACAAAGCTTGGGCCGGGGTCGTCCCCGGCCGCGAATGATGGCATCACGGCGTGGAGGCTATCGCAACCATGGGCCGTCTGAACCACTGACGGCCAGATCGGAGCTACTGGCCACCTTTTTGGATGTAGGACTTGACGAAGTCCTCCGCGTTCGTTTCGAGCACGTCGTCGATCTCGTCGAGCAGGTCATCCAGCTCCGCTTTGATCTTCTCCCCGGTTTCCGACGTAGCCGGAGCATTGTCGATCTCCGCCTCTTCTCGAGCCGGTGCCGGTTTCTTGATCTGTTCCCGTTCAGCCATTGCGGTCTCCCCTACGGCGGCGGTTCACGTCTTCACGACCCCAGCTTTTCGAGAAGCTCGGCGGAAGTATCGCATTCGTCCAACAAGCTACCCACGTGAGCTTTGGTTCCGCGGGTCGGTTCCATCATCGGCACCCGCCGGAGCGGGTCATCGCCAATGTCAAAGACCATGGAGTCCCAGTTGGCAGCCACGATGTCGCCGGCCCACTTCTGGAGGCACTTGCCCCGGAAATACGCCCTCGTGTCCTTCGGCGGCTCTCCGATCCCGGCCACCGCCTCCTCGGTGGTGACCATGGTCTCCATCCCCAGACGACGCTGAAGGGACTTGTCGGGCCTCAGGTCGTGGTATTGGAGGTCCATCGCGGCGAGTCGAGGGTCGTCCCAGCCGAGACCGTGACGGTCCCGATATCCATTGATCAAGCGATACTTGGCCACCCAGTCCAGCTGGTCGGCCAGCTGCATCGGGTCGGTCTCCAGCCCGGTGAGTATCCTCTCCCACCGATCGAGAACCTGGGCACCGACCTCGGCGTTGACACAGTCCAGCCCGCGCTCGTCGGCGTACTTGCGGGCCCGGTCGTAGTACTCCCACTGCATGTCGAGCGCCGTGATCGTTGAACCGTCGTCGAGCTCGATGGCGTACTGGAGTGTCGGGTCATAGGACACCTGGCGGATGGCTTGGACCGGCGCGGCCATGGTGAAGGTGCGGGTGAGATAGTCGTCCTCGATCATGGCCAGCACGATCGAGGTGGTGCCAACCTTCAAGAAGGTGGCGATCTCTGAAAGGTTGGCGTCGCCCACGATCACGTGGAGTCGACGGTATTTTTGTGCTTCGGCGTGCGGTTCATCGCGAGTGTTGACGATCGGCCGTTTCAGCGTGGTCTCCAGCCCGACCTCTTCTTCGAAGAAGTCGGCGCGCTGGGTGATTTGGAACGGTACGTCGTCCGAGGTCAGGCCTGTCGCCTCGGACCCGACCTTGCCCGCTCCGATGAAGATCTGACGGGACACAAAGTGGGGCATGATGCTCGACACGATGCGCCGAAACGGGACCTGGCGGTCCATGAGGTAGTTCTCGTGACAACCGTAGGAGTTCCCTTTACCGTCCGAGTTGTTCTTGTAGACGACGATCTCTTCACCCGGCGGAAGCGATCGCTTCGCCGCCTCCATGGACGCCAGGGCGATCAGCTCCGCTGACCGGTCGAACACGACGATGGAGCGGGCATCGGCACACTCTGGCGTCGACAGTTCGGGATGGGCGTGATCGACGTAGTAGCGGGCGCCGTTGGTGAGCACCGCGTTCACGAGATGGGTCTCGATCTCCGGAGCCATCGCCCCCTTGGCGCTGACCCCCCGAGCGTCGTTACCCGGTGACTCGTCCTCGAAGTCCCAACCCACCCGGGGCGCGGTCCCACTCGGAGAGCCGACCCGGTCCAGACCCTGGATATAGGAGTTGATCAGGACAGAGGAGGCCGCGATCGGGTTCGATTCGGTCCCTGCACCACGATGGATGATCCCGTACTCGGTCTCGATCCCACAGATCTTCGGAATGGCCACGATCCGACGTTACCCCCATGGTGGTGACGGACGACAGATCGACTGGCGCCCCTGGCCGGCGACAAGCCCGGCCATAGTGGAGGCGCGCCTCGCCCGAGGCGGCCGCCGGGAACCCCACCGGTCGGCCGAGACCGGCTACAGATACTGACCGGTGGCCACTGCCTCGATGCTGCGCCCACCTGATGAATCGTCCTTGTCATGGCTGATCAAGGTCCGGACATAGACGATCCGTTCGCCCTTCTTGCCCGAGATCTTGGCCCAGTCGTCAGGGTTGGTGGTGTTGGGCAGGTCCTCGTGTTCTTTGAACTCCTGGCGTATCGACGCGAGCAGATCTTCGGTGCGGATGCCTGGCTCGCCCCCACTGATCAGCCGCTTGATCGCCAGCTTCTTCGCACGACGAACAATGTTCTCGATCATGGCTCCCGATGAGAAGTCCTTGAAGTACATGACCTCCTTGTCACCGTTCTGGTAGGTCACCTCCAAGAACTCGTTGCCTTCATCGGACCGATACATCTCTTCCACGGTGGTCTCGATCATCGAGCGCACGGCTTTTTCCGTGTCGCCCCCGCCCAGGCGTTCGATCTCGACGGTGTCGATCGGGAGATCCGCGGTCAGGTACTGGGCGAAGATCTGGACGGCCGCCTGCTCGTCCGGCCGTTCGATCTTGATCTTCACGTCGAGCCGACCGGGCCGCAGGATCGCCGGGTCGATCAGATCCTCGCGGTTGGACGCCCCGATGACGATCACGTTGTTCAGGGTCTCGACCCCGTCGATCTCCGCCAACAGCTGGGGAACGATGGTCGATTCCATGTCGGAGCTGATCCCCGAGCCGCGGGTCCGGAACAGGGACTCCATCTCGTCGAAGAAGACGATGACCGGCCAACCCTCTTCGGACTTCTCCCGGGCCCGCTGGAACACCAACCGGATCTGGCGCTCGGTCTCGCCCACGTACTTGTTCAAGAGCTCGGGGCCCTTGATGTTCAAAAAGAAGCTCCGCGCCTCCCGATCACCGCTGACCTGAGCCACCTTCTTGGCCAGGGAGTTGGCCACGGCTTTGGCGATCAAGGTCTTGCCACAACCCGGCGGGCCATAGAGCAGGATCCCCTTGGGGGCCGGAAGCCGGTAATCGGCAAACAGATCATGATGGATGAACGGCAGCTCGACCGCGTCGGTGATCTGTTCGATCTGGGAATCCAGACCGCCCACATCCTCATAGGAGATGTCGGGCACCTCCTCGAGGATCAGATCGTCGACCTCGGGCCGGGGCAGGCGCTCGAGCAACAGCCCTGACCGGGGGTCCATCAACATGGTGTCGCCGGACCGTAGGCGAGTGCCCACCAGCTCGTCGACCAGCTCTACCACCCTCTCCTCGTCGGCCCGCCCGGTGATCAGCGCTCGTTTCTCATCGGCCAGTACCTCTTTGAGCACCACCACCTCGCCGCTCTGCTCATGGGCGCGGGCCAGCACCACGTTGAGCGATTCGTTCAACACGACCTCCTGGCCGCGGCGGAGCTCCGATCGCTCGATCTCGGGATGCAGCGACACCCGCATCTTGCGACCACCGGAATAGACATCGACCGTGTGATCGTCGTTGGCGGCGAGGAACGTGCCATAAGCCGAAGGCGGCTGAGTCAGCTTGTCGACCTCGTCGCGCAGGGCAGAGATATGTTCGCGCGCTTCGCGCAACGTATAACTGAGCTTCTCGTTCTGGGACACGGCCTGAGCCAGCTGGCCTTTGGTCTCGAGCAGCCGTTCTTCGAGAGTGCGGACCCGCTTTGGCGCGTCCTGAAGACGTCGTCGCAAGGCGACGATCTCTTCCTCCATGGCCTTGGCCTGCTCACGAAGCTCGGCCATCTCGATCTCATAAGCGGCCAGCCGTCGCTCGTACTCGGCGGTATTGACGGAATCTACCTCCTGTGAGCACCTTTGGCTCGTCCCTGGGACCTCGGCGCCGACTCGATAACCGCCAGCCTCACCATCGCGAACCTAGGTTCGAGCCTTCCAGCGACCATACACCGGTGGGTGCCCGTTATGCGGCCCTCGGCCCCGGTTTCCTGCTGGGATATCGCACTCACCGCGACCACGCGGCGCGGCCGTGAGCGGCCTGACGGTGCCGGGCACGGACCCGG
>Ga0316190_10003087_pt1 | contig 12101 bp, 9 predicted proteins | sample Eddworburrow2_MG_FD_204929 | JGI IMG/M metagenome (GOLD analysis project Ga0316190, IMG submission 204929) | Coastal sediment microbial communities from Maine, United States - Eddy worm burrow 2 | ecosystem: Environmental > Aquatic > Marine > Coastal > Sediment | place: USA: Maine | collected... | reverse complement strand
CGAACCTCCTTATTCAATTGGACCAGATTCTCTTTTTGCTGCATATTATGCTTCTGCGGAAATGAGCTGCCATTTAACCTTAAGATGGCCTATGCCAGAAAACGTTTTAGACCTGTTTGTAGAATTTCGGAATTTAACTAATGGACGACAAACTCCGTGTGGGAATAGCCTACTTGGAGCACTGGCGTGGTTTGGTTTTAAGAGTATAGATGCTTCAGAAAAAGACGGGATGCGCGATTTGGCTATACGCGGCGGGCCTTTTACGTGGGACGAAAAAATTGCCTTGTTAAATTATTGTGAATCAGACGTCCAGGCCCTTCGTGGGCTGTTTTTACAAATGGCCCCATTTATAGATATGCCTCGTGCCCTTTTGCGGGGTCGCTATATGAAATCATTGGCCAAAATCGAGCATAACGGTATTCCAATTGACACAAAAATATTAAATCAGTTTAGAAAAAATTGGGGTGTTATTCAGGAAAATTTGATCAAGAAGATCAACAATGAATATGGTATTTTCGATGGTCTAACTTTCAAAAGAACATTTTTCGAAAATTGGCTGAAAAAAACGAGAATACCATGGCCACGTTTAGAATCAGGAGCTTTGGATTTAAAAGATGACACTTTTCGGGAAATGGCCAGAACTTTTCCTGAAGTTGCTCCATTGCGAGAATTAAGAGTTTCCTTATCACAAATGCGTTTATCTAAATTAGCAGTAGGAAAAGATGGGCGCAATCGATGTCTGCTATCCGCTTTCAGTGCTCGTACCGGTCGAAACCAGCCAAGCAATTCACAATTTATATTTGGGCCAGCGGTCTGGTTAAGAGGGGTTATTAAGCCAAATTCTGGATTTGCCTTGGCATATTTAGACTGGTCCCAACAGGAGTTCGGCATTGCTGCAGCCTTATCAGAAGACAATCTGATGATAGAAGCCTATCTATCAGGTGACCCATATTTAGAATTTGGAAAGCAAGCAGGGATTGTTCCTTCCCATGCTACCAAGGATAGCCACCGAGCTCAACGTGAGCAATTCAAAGCATGTGTTCTGGCGGTCCAATACGGTATGGGAGCGGAATCTTTAGCCCAGCGTCTTGGACAGCCAGTAATATATGCTAGAGAACTACTTCAATTACACCGCAGCACATATAAAAAGTTTTGGGAATGGTCCGACGCTGCGGTGGACCATGCGATGTTATACGGAAAGCTGTGGACCGTTTTCGGGTGGACGATTCATATTGGCAAGAACCCTAATCCTCGATCATTGCGAAATTTTCCGATGCAGGCCAATGGTGCAGAAATGTTAAGGATTGCATGCTGTTATGCTACTGAACGCGGGATTAAAGTTTGCGCTCCGATCCACGACGCGATCCTGATCGAAGCGCCGTTAGAAGAACTGCACTCGAAAGTGGCAGCCGCACAAGAAGCAATGTCAGATGCGAGTGACACTGTATTGGACGGTTTCAAACTTCGGACGGATGTGAAAATTATTCGGTATCCTGATCGATATATGGACAGGCGGGGCGTAAAAATGTGGGAAACAGTTTGGGATATTGTTGAGAGGATCGCAAATGGTTAACCCGTGCATATATAAACACCTTCCTGTGCACCAACGCAACGATACTCGTGTATCAGTGCACTCCCGTACAGTATTATATATGTGTCTATTTAATATATTCTCATAAAATGAACTCCATCGATCCCAAAAAGTTATGGATAAAAAATAATGAGTCGCTGAAGGTGCAAAAAAATATTGAACATTATCAGATAGGCAAAAAATTCATTAAAGGACCGATTTCGTTAAAATGGATTTCTATGGCTGCTCGGCTTCCTGGAAAAGCCCTTCATGTTGCATTGGTTTTAAAATTTTTTGAAGGACTCACGAGGAGCCGAAAAATACTTCTATCAAACAACATATTGATTTTATTTGGCGTCGACCGCTTTGCAAAAGCGCGGGGCCTTAAAGAACTTGAGCAAGCTGATTTGATTTCTGTCGCAAGGAAACAGGGCTGCAGTCCTGTGGTAACAATTTTACCAGTTGAATAAATAACACGATCTTTAAGTGTGAATTTCTAATTAAGTCATAAGTGATGTAATAAGATTTAAACTTATGGTCGATAGGAGGTAAACAGAACTGAAGGAATATCCATCAGGATGAGATCGAAGAATATTAATACCGGGTAATAAAGTCGGTAAATATTTATAAAAGGATGATTATCAAAAATCGCAATTAGAAGCGATTACGGTGGATTTTCATTTTCACAGTTTTTTAGCTGTAAGTAGCTGATTTTGTGTTGACTAAAAAACACACGATCTTTGATTTTCGCCGGTTTTCTCACAAAAACTCGGAAGTTGACATAATGCTTCTTATCGGAATGGGCATTTATCTACCCGAAAGCTTTATCTCATAAGGCTTTATGAATGGGTTTCATGGCTATGTCAATGATAAAAATGGACGTTATTAAGTAAGTGAATGTATAGTGCGTTTAAGGATCAGGAGAGTTGCTATTTAACCCAAATATCCGTTGGCTGTCATTAAGACAAGCTTCAGCATACTGCCCCTTAGGACAAAAGGCTTTAATCCGGCTTGTCAAAGCGGGTAAAATTAAAGGTGGTCAACATGGCGGAACACAAGCATGGTTCTTTTGTAGGGGGTCTATTGATATCTATATGGAGTCTATGTGCGTCCGCAACCAAAAGCAGGAAATTGAGAACAAAGTGGTTGAATTTTTTCAGGGAGTAACGTAAACATGTACCCGATGAACTTATATTATAACAAAAAATATGGGACATATTCCATTCGTTTTTCTCGACAGGAAATGCCGCCAGCCGGAAAGCTAATATCTCTACGAAACTTTGTCGGTCGCCCGGTTTCCGACAAAGAAGAGGCACAAGAGGTTCTCCGAATCGTAAAGAAAAAATGGCTTCAAGGTAAACTGATAGAGTTGGACCAGGGTAAGAGGGTTCCGCTTGACAAGTTCCGTAAAGAATACTTAGCCAACCGCAGAGACAAATCATCAGGCACACTCCGACTTGATTCTCTGGCGCTCCGCAGCTTGGGAGATGTTCTGGGCCAATCAATAACCTTAAAAGCGATTACGGCAAAACAGATAGCCAGATTCAAGACAGCATCACTGGCAAGAGGCTTATCGCCTGTATCGCTCAATACATATCTTCGGCATATCAGAGCTGCATTAAACCAGGCCCAAGAATGGGAGTACATCCAAAAGGTTCCCGTTGCTAAAAATGTCGAAGTGCCGAAAGGGAACCCTCGGATATTAACCAAGAATGAAATAGATAGGATTTTGGACTATACCAAAAAAAACGATTATGAAATGTGGCGGATTGTTCAGTTTACCTTATGGACCGGAACCCGGCGCAGAGAAACACATTCAGCTAATTGGCGAAACGTCAGAGGGAAAACAATTCAAATTGTTGGGAAGGGCAATAAAATGCGAACCATCCCCCTATTACCCCGATGTATCGAAGCAATGGGCGAACTCCGAGACATAGGACCAATCTTTATACAATGCCATATTGACAATTACACCAAATGGTTTAAGGCTATAGCAAGGGAGGTTGGCATTGAGGATATTAAATTTCACAATCTCCGACATTCAGCGGCATCTTATATGATTCAAAGTGGTATGCACCCGAATGCAGTACAAGAAATTATGGGGCATAGTGACTTCAGAACAACGCAGATTTACATCAAACTGCATCCGGAATTTTTGGAACAGGAGTTGGAAAAATTAAGGTTTTAGGAAGAATTTATAGCTGTTAGCGCATAAGTTCTGCGCAAGTTTGCTTGTAACTGTTTGGATATATTATATGAAGAAAATCATTCGTAATCAGCAGGTAGGCGGTTCGAATCCGCCCGTCGGCTCCATCTTATTCTTAGGGGACTTTGGCAATTTAACGGTGAGGTGCTTTATTTTTTTACCCTAAAATTAAGTGTTTTTTCGAACCGCTATAGCCCAATTCGGATCATTGTGCAACCGGCGTTTATGCCCCCTGCAATTCGCACCTTAACCTTTTGAAAAACATATCCTCAAGCATTAAGGTAATCTGTTTTTTTTTGTGAATCACTATCGCATACCTATAACCAAAATAAAAAGGAGTTGCCGTGAGCTATAAAATAGGATTTGCCGGAACCGACGCAAGAACGTTTTTAAGTGCCTTGATCACTTCAACGGCAACAAGTGAAAACCATCAGGATGATTTTCAGGGCGTCGTTATCCGGGGAATGCCCTCCATGCCCCCGTTTGCGAAGACAATGCAGTGGCCGATAAAATTTTTATCCACAACAGACAATTCAAAAAGAGCATATGCCGCTGCTATAACTGAGGCCCTAAAAAACGGATCCATCGACTGTGTTGTTCCAATGCCTGAAGATTTATTGCTTGAGGGACTGGTTGATGAATTGGAGGAAGCCGGTTTTCTCGATTCTATTTTAGGATTTACGCGGAAAAGTTCATTTATTGAAGGCGACAAAATCGCGTGTAAACGTCTTTGCCGTGAATATGGTGTCCCTGTTGCCGACAAATGGTATGAAGTAGACGCCAGAGACTATGGACAGGTTTCCAAAGCGTGTCTGGATCTGATCGACCAGTACGGCGGTGCGGTGCTGAAGTATCCGTACAGTGCAGGCGGGAAAGGTTCCCGGATTATTTTGAACGCATGGGAAGTCAAAGAGGTCTATGACACGTTAATCAACGATTATGGGAAAAATTATAAACGATTCTTAGGGAAAAAATCAGCGTGGCCGCTCCTTATCGAGTCGAGGATGTCCGGCGTCGAAATTTCATTTAATATTTTGATCGATAAAAACGAAAATTTTCAAATCCTTCCCACCTCCATGGATTATCCGGAACGATTCCCTGGACCTGCCAGTAAGAACAATCCGATTACCGGCGGAATGGGCAGCATTTCACCCCATCCCATGGAAACATCCGGTCTGCTGGAAATGGTGGCCGAAAATATTGTCCGGCCGCTGATAAAAGCCTTGAAAGAACAAAATATGTTGCGTCCCTGCCTTGTGTACCCCGGCTGCTTTTTATCGTTTGACGGCAATATGGCCCCAACGAGAATTCGCGTCTGTGAAATCAATATTCGGCCTCCGGAACCTGAATGGCAGCCGATTGTCCGCAGAATAAGAAACCTCGGCCCTCTAATCAAGGCCACGCTTAAAGGAAATTTAGATACCGTCATCCCCGAAATAAGATCTGACCAGATATCCATCTGCACGGCTTTAGTTACCGGATCCGGAGGACCCCAAGGCCAGAAGGGATACCCATGGTCCTGCACCAAGGGGGAACCCGTACATATCGATTTTGCCTATTTGAACAAAAAAAAGATCCAGGTTATTCCATCTGCCATGACGTATTCAGACGAAGAAGGCGTTTTCAAATCCGATGGCAGCCGTGTCGCCTATTGCAATGTCAATGCAACCGTCAAACCTGGAGGAAGCAGAGCTAAGGTGGCTGAACGGCTTCGAAGGAAAGTACTGACAGCCTTTGAAAATGGTAAAATAAGGGTCATCCCCCGAGAAAACCCTGAAGGAAACCGGCTGGATTTGCGATACGATATCGGCAACCACTTTGACATGGCAGAAGAATTACTGCCGAAAAAAATCACTGTGTAAAGTCAATGTTGGATTTAAAATGAAAAATCTCAAAAAATGCTTGTATTTTAGTCCGTTGAATAATATTTTGACTTCAACCGTCTTAACATACATATCCGTTTTGAAATACCGATAAAGGATAGACCAATAATAAGGAGGCTGATGAATGGACGATCCAGACGACATAGAATTCAAATGCGAAATCAATAAAATCATGAATAATGTCCATAATATAATAAAAAAAATTGAAAATCTCGATCCGGCCAAAAACGATGATTCAAAACAAAGAAAGGATTGACTTTCGCAAATATAACGGGATTGAATAAAAAAAACAATTTTAAGGAGGCGCCATGGCATTGACTAAAAATGATATTGTTACAAGTATACACGATCTGGGTTTTACCAAGAAAAAATCTGTGGAAATTATCGAATCTTTGCTGGAAACAATAAAAAGTACGCTGGAGAAGAATGAAGATGTCCTGATTTCGGGATTTGGAAAATTTTGTGTGAAGCAAAAACAACAACGGAGAGGACGCAACCCTGCCACCGGCGACGACTTGATGCTGAAAGAACGTAAAGTGGTTACCTTCAAATGTTCAGGAAAATTGAGGGACAAGATCAACGGACAATAAGCGCCGGATTTAACTTAATCCCGAAAGACCCTTTTAACGGCCCATTTTACTGAGCCATAATAATTGATAGGGATTTAACTTTAATGCATCTGTACGGAAAATCTCGCCGGTAATGATATCTTTCATCCGCACAGGAGCTCCAACGCTCGATAACGAAGCTGTGATCCGTTTGGATGAAATATTGGTGACCGCATACAGTTCTTGATCCTTAGCATACCTTGCGATAACAAACACTCGAGGATCGATTCCCAGTATCTCAAAATCGGCGTTCGGGTGAAAAGCAGGCTGCTTCCTCCTGGTTTTGATCATTTCAATATACCTATAAAATATCTGATAGCGAAAGGTTTCAGGATCTTTGAGTTGGGACAACACGTCATCAACCTGCAATTTTTCCCGATTGATGGTTCTGGCTCTTTGAGTCTGCCGAACGCCTACCTCCCAGTTCCTGGAACCGAGCACGCTGTGAAGATATGAAGCGGGGACCCCGGGCAAGGCATATTGAATTGACTGAGAAGCCAAAAATTTTTGTGCATGCCAAGAATTTTTTGTGGCCCCCGGAGCTAACAGGGCATCCACATAGGTTATATTCAACTCATATGGACTGTCGGAACCATCGGGATTTCTTTTATAGGAAACCCTTCCGCCATTCTCTTTCACGACATCAGTGAGTTTGTCGATTTCGGCTTTGGGTAAAATCCCTTCCAGCGGACGTACGCCGATTCCGTCATGGGACGCCGTAAAATTGAAAAACGTATTCCTATTAGACGTTACCTTCAAATTTTTGGCCCATTCGGACAGTACCGTTGAATCCTCTCGGGCAAACGTATAAAAAAGCAGCGGCGGCAACGTAAAATTATAAATCATTTGTGCTTCATTGTGCCCATCGCCGAAATAACTCATATTCTCATTATGCGGCACATTGGTTTCGGTAATCAGTAGAACGTCCGGTGCAACAACATTCAATATGCTTCGAAAAAATTGAACCATTTGATGCGCCTGGGGCAGATGAATGCAGGTTGTGCCGATTTCCTTCCAAATATATGCGACGGCATCAAGACGGATAGAGGTCGCCCCTTGCTCCACATAAAAAAGAAGGGCTTTTACCATTTGTTTAAGAACTTCCAGGCTCTTGTAATTCAGATCGATTTGATCGGGACTGAAGGTGGTCCAGACATACACAGGCTCGTCGGAAGTTTTGTTGAATCGAGTTAAAAGCGGCAAGGATCGAGGTCTGGTCACCATAGACAGATCAGCTAAGGGATCGACCTCGATGGCGAGGTCCTCAAAGTTTGGCTTCTCCGCTAAATAGTTTTGAAACCACATGCTCTTTGCCGAAACATGATTGAGCACAAGATCGAACATCAACTGAAAATCCCTGCCCAGTCGACGAATATCTTTCCAAGTTCCAAGCTCGGGTTTTACCCTAAAAAAATCGATCACCGAAAATCCATCATCCGAAGAAAATGGGAAAAACGGCAGGATATGTATGGTTGAAAACACGTCTTTAAACTGGCGAGCGGCAAACTTATATAATGTTTCTAAAGGATGTTCTCCCTTTTTCTTCAATGTGTCTCCATAGGTTATCAAAAATACATCTTCCTGAGAAAAATAACCCCTTCCCCGGCCTTTTCGAGGTGGAAATCTCTCGAGGATTGGTAGTATTTTATCAAAAGCCAGGCTTCCGGTTTTTTCACCGTAAATCTTCTTGAGGAGATGTTGAACCGCACCCATGTCTTCCATTTTAATCCTCCTGTTTTCTATGGTGGTGTAACATTTTAATGGGTTGAAAAAAATCGATTCCAAGGGAGGTTCTGTGGTATTGCATTTTTTAACGGCCGAAATATTACCCGGTGCCTGCCGAAAAATGAAGTATTATGTTCAAGATCAAGGCATGGAAGAAAATTAACCACAGGCATATCGTTGATATTCCGAGGATTGATTTTCAAGCATACCGAAGAGATTGGGCAAAATAACCATTTATGGCCAGGTATTGGCTAAAGGTTAATGTCGTAAGCCTTGATTTTACTTAGCAGGGAAGGATGACTGATTTCAAGAATTCTTGCGGCTTGCGTGCGATTGCCTTTTGTTGTTTTAAGCGCCTTGGTGATGAGTTTTTTTTCCAGAATTTTCTGGGCGGTTTTCAGCGAGTATCCATCAAACCAGTCATCCATTTTACCTACCTTTGATTCTTCGCCCAATTCAGACGGAAAATTTTCCGGCAAGAGGATTGTATCTTCGGCAAGCACCACGGCCCTTTCAATAAAATTTTCAAGTTCCCTGACATTTCCAGGCCAGTTGTGCTTAAGAAGAAGGGACATGGCTGACGGTGCTATTCCCTTTATTTCCTTATCAAGACTGACACTGAACCGGTCAATAAAATGTTGACTTAAAAGGGGAATGTCTTCCGGCCTTTCCCTGAGCGGTGGCAGTATGATCAGCAGCACATTCAATCTGAAAAACAGATCCTCGCGAAAGGTGCCCTTTTTCACTTCATCTTTAAGATTTTTTGCGGTAGCAGTAATAACACGAACATCTATTTTTTTTGTTTTTGAATCACCCACCGCTCTAATTTCACTCTCCTGGAGTACACGCAGGAGCTTTACCTGCAAAGGCAGGGGCAATTCGCCGATTTCATCGAGGAAAATCGTACCACCGTCCGCTTCTGTAAAAAGCCCCTTTCTATCGTGGTCCGCCCCTGTAAAAGCGCCTTTTTTATATCCAAAAAGTTCGCTTTCCAGCAAATTTTCAGGGATACCCCCACAATTTACAGGAACCAGCGGCATTTTTGCCCGGTCTCCTGCAAAATGAATCCCCTTTGCAATCAATTCTTTTCCGGTTCCACTGTCTCCACAAATTAATACCGTGGTGTTGTATTGGGCCACTTTTTCGGCCAACTTGAATACCACATTCATCGCCTTGCTTTTAGCCACCATATTTCCGAAATGATAATTTTCTTGAATTTTTCGAATTCGTTCTTTAAGCCAAAGATTCTCCCTTTTCAAACTCTCTCGTTCTTCCGCCTTTTTAAGGGTAAGAAGAACTTCATCAGATTTAAAAGGCTTTGATATAAAGTCATACGCCCCCTTCTTCATGGCTTCAACTGCGATATCGATGCTGCCGTATGCCGACATCATGATCACTGTGGTGGCCCAAAGTTTGTCCCGTGCAATTTCAAAAAATTCCATTCCACTGATATCGGGCATTTTAAGATCACAGAGGATAAAATCGTATAACGTCTGATCAACCATATCCAGAGCATCTTTACCATTGGATGCCGTATGGACCCGGTAGCCCGATTTTTTAAGTAATGAGGACAGCATGTGGCGCATGTTCTCTTCATCATCGATGATCAACAAGCGTTTTGGAGATAACGTATTATCTGCTGGTGTTTTTTTATTCATTGTTCAAATTTTGACTCAATTTCATGGATTCTATTCACCCTTCAACATTCAGTGGTAAGTAGATGGTTATGGTCATGCCTTCACCTTCTTTACTGTCTGCATTGATTTTCCCGCCGATCCCTTCAACTATCATGAAACAAACGGAAAGACCGAGGCCGGTTCCTTTTCCAGGTCCTTTGGTCGTAAAAAAAGGGTCAAAAATATTTTCAAGATTCTTTTCAGCAATCCCCGGACCATTATCGATATATTCTATTTTCAACATGTTCAAATGATCCGTCGATTCAGCCTGAAGAAAGGGTACAACCTCGCTGCTAATAGATATTTTTCCTTTTGAATGATTTTTATTCAATGAGACGGCGTCGGCAGCATTAATAATTAAATTCAGAAAAACCTGCCTCAGCTGGTTCGGATCCGCCATAACCGTATCACATTCCGCCATGGATCTGAAATCCAGATCGATATCGGACATCAAAGGATGAAACTTGAAAGCATTGACCGTGTCTTGGATGATCGCGTTCACCGAGACAACTTTTAAACCTTCCAGCGAAGGCTTTGAAACCTCAAGGAGTTGTCTGATAATTGTATCGATTCTATTGATTTCATTTTCTGTACGTACAAAAATTTCCTTTCTGTCATCATCGGAGATATCATTCTGTTTAAGCAGTTCAAGATAGCCCACAATAATGCCGATAGGATTGCCGATTTCATGGGCAATTCCTGCGGACAATCGCCCCACGGAAGCCAATTTTTCTGCTCTGATCATATCTTTTTGAGCTTTTTTTAGATCAACATTGGCCTTTTCAAGAGACACCACCGCAGCTTGAAGCTTTTCTTTCTCCTCGGCGATATGTTGCAGCATCCTGTTCAGCGCCTTGGACAATTTACTGAACTCGCTGTCCTCTGCTTCATAAAGAAAGAACATCTCATCTTCATCTTTGTATGTCTCGGCTCTTTTCAGTAATCTCTGCAAAGGTTTAACGGTAATTCTCGACAATCGATAAAGACCGATGATCGTAAAGACAACCGTATTGACAAAAATGTATATTAACAATACATATTGCGTCCGTCTCAAAACCTTGTATATTCCCGCAAGCGGCATAACAATACCACACGCGCCAACGACGCGTCCTTTCTGAAACAAGGGCGCCGCTATCATCAAATACCGGCTTTGTCTCCAGAAAGCTCCCCAGGTGGAACCGAAAAACCGGGTTGTTTTCAATCCTGAATGAATGGTCTGATTGGCAAGAGATTCGAGTTCGTCGTGAAACTCACAGCTTTTGCCGTCCGAATATATTGGATTCTTAGCTTTGTCCAAAACCAGCACGCAAGAAAATTCTGCGGCTGTTAACATTTTTCGAACACCCGCCTGAAAATCTGAATCCGCCAAAACATCTTCCGATATAGAAGAAATCATAACACCGGTTTCGATTCCCGATATAAAGCCATATCCTCTTGAAATTTCCGATCTGACCAGGGCCTTTTGTGCGGTAATAATCATTACAAAACCGATTAAAGCCATCGCGAACATTAAAAGCACCGCCAGACAAATAGCGATATTCGTTTTTAAATTTATCGGGACCACATTCATCTTTTAAACAACCTGAAATTCCTAAAACTCAATTTTTTATTTTCGCTGGCTTATCATGCCCAAATTGTCGGGAATAAGATGTTTTCTAAATTTTACGAGAAAGTTCCATTGAAGTCAAATTACGTTTTCATAACGCATCCCATCCAAACACCATCCAAGAGCATTGATGAAAATTGGGTGCGCGGCATAAATTGATGAAAACAGAATTTAATGGGTCGTTGGAATCCAAGGGCTCTTTGAGAGTGTGATTAAATCTATTTCATTCTAATATCAATCGCTGTATTGCCGCCGTCGTTTAACAATCCTGACGTTTTTTTGATAAAATGATGTTTTGGATTAAAGCACCCTGCAATTGGGGCAAAGCAAACGGGTAAAAAAGCAAAAAAAAACCCGGAATCCCACACGGTTTGAGTGATGATTCCGGGTTATATAAATTTTTTCGGCGGCGTCCTACTCTCCCACTCAGCTTCCCAAGCAGTACCATCGGCGCAAAAGAGCTTAACTTCCGTGTTCGGGATGGGAACGGGTGTTTCCTCTTTGCCATTGCCACCGAAAAAGTGTCGTTCTTTCTTCTATTTAATATGAATTTGGTTACGAGCACATAAAAACGTTCAAGCGATTGTGCAAATTATTTTGTGGCCAAGCCTCACGACCTATTAGTACCAGTAAGCTAAATACGTTGCCGCACTTACACACCTGGCCTATCAACCTTGTCGTCTACAAGGGGTCTTTAGTCACGATGTTTCCATCGAGATGGGATATCTAATCTTGAGGTTGGCTTCCCGCTTAGATGCTTTCAGCGGTTATCCATTCCGAACTTAGCTACCCAGCAATGCCGCTGGCGCGACAACTGGAACACCATT
>Ga0316190_10003086_pt1 | contig 12103 bp, 10 predicted proteins | sample Eddworburrow2_MG_FD_204929 | JGI IMG/M metagenome (GOLD analysis project Ga0316190, IMG submission 204929) | Coastal sediment microbial communities from Maine, United States - Eddy worm burrow 2 | ecosystem: Environmental > Aquatic > Marine > Coastal > Sediment | place: USA: Maine | collected... | reverse complement strand
GATAATGTTCTTTCGCTGCCCGTTTTGAAACCATACGTCGTAAATAACGCGCCAATAAAGGGCGCACCAGTTTGTGGCTGGTTTGTCGCAGCCACCACCTGGGCTTATGGGGCAACGGGGGATTTAGGACAGTCATCCGTGCGGCACGTTCCAGCTGCCGCTCAGGCACAGCATAATCGACCAGACCTATCTTTTGTGCGGCCCGGGCACTCAGCGTACGACCGCTGAGCATCAGGTCCATGGCCACCGGTGCCCCAAGCAAACGCACCGAACGCAGGGTGCCGCCAAAACCCGGGTGTATCCCCAGCTTGACCTCGGGTAAACCAAGACGAACCTTCGGATCTTCATCAGCAATCCGGAATCGACAGGCCAGAGCCAGCTCCAGACCACCGCCAAGACAAAAACCATTAATCATTGCCACCGTCGGAAAAACAAACGACTCCAGGCGATCAAAAACGGTATGACAGCCGCGCATAAACTCGGCCGCCTCTTCCTGGCTCTTCATGGTAGTAAAACTATTAATATCAGCGCCGGCGATAAAACCCGTGCGTTTACCCGAACAAATGACCAGGCCGCGTGGCGATTGTGATTCCACCTCAACCAGATAGGCATCCAGCTCGGCAATGACGTCAATGGCCAGCACATTCACCGCGGCATCGGCCATATCCAGCGTCAACCAGGCAATCTGGTCCTCATCACGGTGCAGATGCCAATGCTGCTTGTTATTATTCTCCGTCATGCTGTGCCCCTTCAACCGTTTCCACCAACATTGCTCCGCCCTGGCCACCACCGATACAGAGACTGGCGATACCACGTTTAGCCTTATTACGATGCAGAACCTGTAGCAGGTGCAGCACAATACGCGCACCACTGGCTCCGACCGGGTGACCGATACTGACGCCACCGCCATCCACGTTCAGTCGCTCGTGTGGAATCTCGCCCAGTGCCGACTCCAGCCCCAGCTCATCGCGACAGTACGTTTCATCCTTCCAGGCCTCGACGCAAGCCATCACCTGCGTAGCAAAGGCCTCATTGATCTCCCAGTAGTCAACATCGGCGATGGTTAAGTCGTTGCGCCGCATCAACGGCGCCATCGCATGAGCAGGCCCCAAACCCATCTGCGCCGGATCAACACCGGCCCACTGGCTATCAACTATTCGCCCCAGCACCGGTAGCTGATATTTTTCGACGGCATCAGCACTGGCAAGGATCAACATCGCCGCACCATCAGTCACCTGGGCACTATTACCTGCCGTAACCTGTCCAAACTTGCGATCGAATACGGGCTGCAACTTGGCCAGTTTTTCCACGCTCGAATCACGCCGCAGACCATCATCGGCATTGTAAAACTTGCCGCGCTCATCATAAATAGTCTCAATTTCTCCGAGCCAGCCTTCATCCTGAGCCTGCGCCAGGCGCTCATGGCTGCTCACGGCAAAACCATCCATTTGCTCACGGCTGATGCCAAAGCGATAGGCCAGGTTTTCCGCCGTCTGCCCCATCGACAGACCAACAACAGGATCTGTCAGGCCTCGCAACAGGCCAATCACAGGCTTCAGATGTTTCAGGCGTAGCTGACCGAGAGTTTTTAATCGTTGCCCCGGACTTTTGGCGCGGGCCCAGTCACCCAGCCACGCCACCATACCCGGACTCAACAGCACCGGAGCATGACTCATCGATTCCGTACCACCGGCCAGGATCAGATCAGAACGACCATTGGCAATATTACTCAGGGCACAATCCAGCGCCTGCATCCCCGATGCGCAGTTACGTTGCACGGTCCAGGCCGTTACATGTTTGTCACAACCCAGGCGCAAGGCAACCACACGGGCAATATTGGCCTCATCCGGCCCCGGCATAACACAACCCAGGATCACTTCATCAAGATCAGAAGCTGCAAATGGCTGGCGCGCCAGCAGCGGTCGTGCGGCACCCACGGCCAGACTCGAGGCCACAAATGCCCCAGGTTTGCCCTTGGCCTTTAAAAACGGGGTACGGCTGCCATCCACGATATAGACGGGGCGGCCATGGGCCATCTTTTGCTGCGTCATGCGTCTTCTCTCCTGCTGTCTGTATCACGACCGATATCAAGCCAGTAATTCTGGTTGAAGTCATCCACCTGGATCACATCACGGCGCGCGGCATCGGCCTGCCGCAGTAATTCAAGCTCATCTGTCGACAGAATGCCGGCCTTGACGGCCTCGTCCTGCAATTCAGTTTCATTAGCCCCCTGAATCAGACTCGAGCGACGCGCTGCGGCCAGGCGTTTTTCGATATCCTCGGCCTCCACCACTTGACGTAAGGCACACTCGATGCGGCCAATGGCCTGCTCCGGTTCATCATTGGTATACACACCGGCCGTCAAACGATCGCGCACAGCAGACGGACTCAATATCAATGCAGCAATTTGCTGTCCCAGGCGATCACTGGCACGACTGTAACGCCGCCCCAGTGGAAATACCAACAGGCGCATCAGCCAGGCAATAGGGCGATTGGGGAAATTGCGAATCAGTCCATCTAGGCTTTGCTGCATGCTGAACAGGGCTTCATCACAGGACCAGCGCAATAATGGCAGGTCACCCACCTGTCTACCCTGATCCTCAAAATGCTTAAGCATCGCCGACACCAGATACATCTGACTCAGCGCATCTGCCAGGCGTCCGGACAATGTCTCCCGACGCTTGAGAGAACCTCCCAGCACCAGCATGGCAAAATCGGAGCACAGGGCAAAGGCTGCGCTCATTCGCGTTAAACGCTGAAAATAACGTCTGGTCTGGGGCGCTCCGGGCGGCATCAGTAAACGCCCGCCTGTCAGCCCCAGCCAAACTGAGCGCACCGCATTACTAATGGTAAAACCAATATGACCGAACAGGGCTTTATCAAAAGATTTGGCTGCACGTTGCGCGTCAGGATCTGCAACGGCCTGCATTTCCTGCAATACATAGGGGTGGCAGCGAATCGCTCCCTGACCGTAGGTGATCAGGCTGCGCGTCAGGATATTCGCACCTTCAACAGTAATACTGATAGGGATGGCCTGATAAACACGACCCAGCAAATTGCGCGGCCCCAGGCAAATGCCGCTGCCGCCCTGAACATCCATTGCATCATTAACAACCTGGCGCATGGTGCTGGTCAGATTGTATTTGGCGATAGCCGAAATCACGGATGGTTTTTCTCCGAGATCCACTGCCCCGGCCGTCATCGTCCGCACCGCATCCATCATATAAGTGTGCCCGGCAATACGCGCCAACGCCTCCTCGACACCTTCGAACTTACCCACCGGTGTACGAAACTGTTTACGGATACGGGCATAGGCACCGGTGGCCCGGCTGGATAATTTACCGGCACCGGCACTGAGTGCTGGCAATGAAATTGAACGACCGGCGGCCAGACTTTCCATCAACATACGCCAGCCATTACCTACCTCGGCCTGGCCACCGATCACCCAGTCCATGGGGATAAAGACATCCTTGCCCCGGTTTGGACCATTCTGGAATGGAATATTTAATGGTGCATGACGATTACCGATCCAGACACCTTCAGTGCCCGTGGGTATCAGAGCCAGCGTAATACCGATATCTTCCTGCTCACCCAGCAGGTGGTCGGGATCATGTAATTTGAAGGCCAGACCCAACAACGTCGCTACCGGCCCCAGCGTAATATAACGTTTATCCCAGTTCAGCCGAATGCCCAACACCTCCCGGCCCTCATGCTGGGCGCGACAGACAACACCGCGATCGGGGATCGAACTGGCATCACTACCGGCTTCGGGGCCGGTCAGGGCAAAACAGGGGATTTCTTCACCCCGGGCCAGCCGTGGCAAATAATAATTTTTCTGCTCTTCACTACCATAATGCAGTAATAGCTCGGCCGGACCGAGAGAATTTGGCACCATCACCGTAACCGCTGTGGTAATGCTGCGCGTCGCAATCTTCATGACAACCGATGAATGCGCCAGTGCCGAAAATTCCAGTCCGCCATACTGCTTCGGGATAATCATGCCGAAAAAACCGTTATCCTTGATGAACTGCCAGACTTCAGGCGGCAGGTCATGCAATTCTTCGGTCAGACGCCAGTCATCAATCATTCGGCATAACTCATTAACCGGGCCATCGATAAAGCCCTGCTCTTCGGCGCTCAGCGTCGGCACGGGAAATGACAACAGGCGTTTCCAGTCAGGCCGGCCGCTGAATAACTCGCCATCCCACCACACACTGCCAGCCTCAAGGGCATCACTCTCGGTCTGTGACATGGACGGCATGATGCGGCGGAAAACAGACAATACCCGATCACTGATCAAAAACCGGCGTAGTGAGGTGACATGCAGGATCATGGCAACAGCCAGAAACAGGGGCCAGACGAATAACAGGGAAATAATGCCCGGGTCACCCATACCTGTCCACAGCGCCAGCACAGCCAACAACAACGCTGATGAAACATACATCGGTGCCCGCAAATATGACACCAGTCCAACTACGACCAAAAAAGTCGAAAACCAGCATAATCCAGTCATGATCCTGTCCCTTGCTGCATAACCCTGTCCCTGGTCCGGCCCACCAACGTCAGGCACACCAGACATGTCACAGTATTATCTGAAAAAAATGTATTTGTCATCCGTCAATAATCTCACGCAACTGTTATCATGAGCGCCCTGACGACACGCTTCGGACGCTGTATCCCACTAGGGAGTATCGGCCACCCGCATTGATTACTGAACGTCAAACTATTGCTACAATCAACCACTTAACAAACTTCTGATATCACAGGGATACAAGCACATGGTCAGCATCGCCACCTGGAACGTCAACTCCCTACGGGTACGCCTGCCACAGGTTCTGGACTGGTGTAACAGCACCAGCCCGGACATCCTCGCCCTGCAGGAAATCAAACTGCAGGATGAACAATTTCCACTCGAAGAAGTACAGGCCGCCGGTTACCAGGCCGTTTTTGCCGGACAGAAAACCTATAATGGTGTCGCCATCCTGAGCCGTGAAATGGCCACCGATATCATTACCGACCTGCCCGGTCTCGAAGACCCACAACGCCGTCTGCTGGCTGCTAGTATCGGGGATCTGCGCGTGATCAATGTTTACGTTCCCAATGGCCAGGCAGTCGATTCCGACAAATACCATTACAAACTGGAATGGCTGGCACGGTTACACGATTTCATCGAACAACAGCTCAAGGACTACCCCCGGCTGGTTCTGCTCGGCGACTTCAATATCGCCCCCGACGACCGCGACGTCTACGACCCCGAGGCCTGGACCGGAAAAATTCTCTGCAGCGCAGCGGAACGCAGCGCCTTGCAGGCCCTGCTCGATACCGGCCTGCACGACAGTTTTCGCCTGACTGAACAGGACGATGAACAATTCAGCTGGTGGGATTACCGTATGAACGGTTTCAAACGCAACCTGGGGCTGCGGATTGATCTGGTATTGACCAGCCAGGCTCTTAGTGATGAACATACCCGGTGCACCATCGACAGGGAACCACGTGGCTGGGAACGACCCTCGGATCACACGCCGGTAGTCACAACATTGGCCATTTGATCAACACGCCGGTATCTTTAGGCTTTCATCTTCACCCTGAGCACTGCCCAATGAAATATAAAGACCTGCGCGACTTCATCCAGCACCTGGAACAGGCCGGGGAACTAAAACGCATCCAGCACAAAATTGACCCGAAGCTGGAGATGACTGAGGTCTGTGATCGCACCCTGCGCCAGGGTGGCCCGGCACTGTTGTTTGAAAACCCCGCCGGTAACTATAAAATCCAGGGCCATTCAATTCCGGTGCTCGGCAACCTGTTCGGCACCACACGCCGGGTGGCACTGGGCATGGGTGAAGAATCCGTTGCGACCCTGCGTGATGTTGGCAAACTGCTGGCCTCACTCAAGGAACCGGAGCCGCCGAAGGGTATCAAGGACGCCTGGAGCAAGTTACCAGCCCTGAAGCAGGTATTACATATGGCGCCAAAAACTGTCAGCAGCGCCCCGTGCCAGCAGAATGTTATCGAGGCCGCCGATGTCGACCTGTCGCGATTACCGATCCAGACCTGCTGGCCCGGCGATGCCGGGCCGCTGATCACCTGGGCCCTGGTGGTCACCAAAGGTCCGCGCAAGGAACGCCAGAACCTGGGCATCTACCGCCAGCAGGTTATCGCCCGCAACAAGGTTATCATGCGCTGGTTATCCCACCGCGGTGGTGCACTGGATTACCGCGACTGGCAACAAACCCATCCCGGCCAGCGATTCCCGGTGGCCGTAGCCCTGGGCGCCGACCCGGCAACAATCCTGGGCGCTGTCACGCCCGTACCCGATAATCTGTCGGAATACGCCTTCGCCGGTCTGTTGCGTGGCAGCAAAACCGAGCTGGTTAAATGCCAAAGCAATGATCTGCAGGTACCGGCCAGTGCCGAATTTGTGCTCGAGGGATATATTGAACCGGGCGATGAAGCCGACGAAGGCCCGTTTGGTGACCACACAGGTTATTACAATGAGGTCGACCGTTTCCCGGTTTTTACCATCGAACGTATCACCCACCGCGATCAACCCATTTATCACAGCACCTACACCGGTCGCCCGCCCGATGAGCCCGCCATGCTCGGTGTCGCACTGAATGAGGTGTTTGTGCCGATATTGCAAAAACAATTTCCAGAAATTACAGACTTTTATCTGCCACCCGAGGGTTGTTCGTATCGCCTGGCCTGCATCAGTATCCGTAAACAATACCCGGGGCATGCCAAACGAGTCATGCTGGGCATCTGGTCATTCCTCAGGCAGTTTATGTACACCAAATTTGTCATCGTCACCGACGACGATATCAACATCCGCAACTGGCCAGACGTGGTCTGGGCCATGACCACACGCATGGATCCGGCCCGCGATATGACCGTGATCAACAACACCCCGATCGATTACCTGGATTTCGCTTCGCCGGTATCCGGCCTGGGCTCCAAGGTTGGACTCGATGCAACCAATAAATGGCCCGGTGAAACCTTGCGCGAATGGGGCCAGCCGATAACTATGGCCGATGACATTCAACGCCGCATTGACGACATCTGGGCACAACTGGACATACCCGGCGGATCGGAGCCGGAACCTTGAGTTTGCTACCTGGCCCTGGCAACACTCAATCTATTATCTGTCAACTCATTGTCTGAAAATGTTTTTTTCACGTAAACTGTCAGAGCCATCACTGCCAGCAACCCCTGGACGTGTTGCATTATTTAGAATGGATGCCGATACAGGGACAGTTACCCCCATAGAGTCGAGCGGCTAGGTAGGCAAATGCGCTGGTTACAGAATAACTCACAAACACCGAAACTGGGCCTGGTCCTGCCCGGCGGCGGCGCCCGAGCCGCCTATCAGGTGGGTGTGCTGCGCGCGCTGGCCCGCATCCTGCCCAAGGACGCGCCATCCCCCTTTCCGATCATCACGGGCACTTCGGCAGGCTCTATCAATGCCGTGGCACTGGCCATCCACGCCCAGCATTTCCGTAAGGGTGTCTTACGTATCAGCCGGGTATGGGAAAACTTTCACGTCCATCATGTTTTCCGGGCCGACACGCTGGGCCTGCTGCGTAATGGTGGCCACTGGATGTCGGCATTGATGTTGGGTGGCCTGGGAAAATACAACCCGTCATCACTGCTTGATCGGGCACCGCTACGCCCCTTGCTAGATCGTTACATGCCCTGCGATACGATAAATGCCAGCATTAACAGCGGAAACCTGTTAGCCCTGGGTATCACGGCCTCCAATTATGATACCGGGCAATCGGTAACCTTTTTTCAGGGTGATGAACAGATCAATGGCTGGAACAGGGAGCGTCGCATAGGTGTACGCCGGGATATCACCATCGACCATATGATGGCCTCTTCGGCCATCCCGCTCATATTCGAGGCCGTGCGTATCGAAAACGAGTATTATGGCGACGGTTCGATGCGCCAGATTGCGCCGCTAAGCCCGGCCGTTCATCTGGGGGCCGATCGTTTGCTGGTCGTCGGTATTCGCAAACCACCGGCCGAAGAACCGCTCGACGACACCCCACATGACTACCCTTCTCTGGCCCAGGTAGCCGGCCATGCCCTGAACAGCATCTTTCTCGATAGCCTGGACATGGATCTGGAAAGACTCAAACGTATCAATAAAACTATCAGTCTTATATCGGATAGAAAACTGGAACAGGGTGGTGTGACATTACGTCCGGTGGATGTTTTATCCATATCGCCAAGCCAGAGTATTGACCAGATCGCCTTGCGCCATGTCCACCGCTTGCCGCGCGCCTTGCGATTTCTGTTACGTGGCGTTGGCGCCGCCGGCGAACATGGCGCCTCGATTACCAGCTACCTGTTATTCGAGAAGGCCTTTTGCCGGGAACTCATTATGTTGGGTTACAGGGATGCTATGCAGCGCCGGGATAATATCCAGCAGTTTCTGAACACCGAACAGGCCTACGAACCCGACGATGGCTAAGCACAAACCTCGAGAAAGTTATATTCAGTTAATCACCGTCCTGGCTGGTCTCAAAGGCCAGTACCTGTGCCCGGGTTTGGCGCACAGAGGGCACTTTCTGCTGCTGAGGTAAATCTGTCAGCACCTGCAACAGACCATTGTCACCATAAACAGACTGCCACATCATACCGAACACCTTCTGACAGCTGACCAGCGGGTCCTTGTATTTTCGGCGCTCCATATCGACACGCCATTGCATACCACGCAGGCGATGCTGGCGATCGCTGGGAGCAGCAATAATCAGCTCCTCGACGGCCTGCTGTCGGCGCAGCTCAAACGCCTCTGGATCCGATTTAGCCAGATTCAGCCATTCGTCAAAATCAAAGTCCTGCATATCATCCCCCAGATTAGCTAACACACACAAAACCACAAAGCCGGTAATAATTATAGCAAATACAACAACATAGGTAAAATTTGGAGTCACGCGCCCGGACATAACCTTATGATATATCTAGTTATTTTCGAGCAATGTTTATAAATCCATCCTGACACAGCCTGCAAAATCAGACCATTTCTATGAAAAAATATCCGCGGAATTTCATGGCAGGGTGTAGAATCAGCGCCGACCGGCAACCATTCAAGAAAGCCCGGAACTGGCCGTTGCGAATATTAACAAGTACTATATTAAAGATAAGACCAAAGCCTTATGGAAAACGAATTCTCCACCACGATCATCCGCCTGTCACTGGCCCTGGTCGCCGGCAGCCTGATTGGACTCGAGCGCACCTTTCATGGTCGACCCGCCGGTATCCGCACCCATTCCCTGGTGTGTATCTCCTCCGCCCTGCTGATGTTGTTATCCATCTTTCAGTGGGAACTGGTTGCCAATGCCCCGATCGACACCATCCGCGTCGATCCGACCCGTATGGCCCAGGGTATTATGACGGGCATCGGCTTCCTCGGGGCCGGCGTCATCCTCAAGGAAAGCCTGACCATTCGCGGCCTGACCACTGCCGCCTCGATCTGGCTTACGGCCTCGGTCGGGGTTGTCATTGGCATGGGCCTTTATTTTGCCGCCTTCCTGTCACTGCTGTTCGCATTACTGGTATTGATCATGTTCCGCCGCATCGAACACTATATTCCAACCCAGCAATACGGCCACTTGCGGGTTAGCTTTTCACGCCTGAACCATATGTCAGAACAGGAATTACGCGCCCTGATTGCGGAACATAACATTCATTGTTTTGATATCAGTTATTGCCTGGAAAATGAGGGCAAGCTGTTCCAGTTTGAAATGACGGTTAATACCACCAAAGAAGATAATTATCGTTTACTCAGTGAAACCCTGATCAACCTCGAAACCGTGGAAGAATTCTCCATGCGGCCTTCTGGCTAGGTTGCAATAAAAAAGGGGGCTTTACGCCCCCCTTCTGCTTCCCTGCAAAACACAGCACATCATTAACGGATAATGATGTTATCGCCCTTACCGGCCTTAGGATCGGCATCCGGCTTGTTCATCATAACAGTAATGGCACCACGCAAGGCCGCCTTCATTGTATGATCAACAATGGCGGTATTGGTGGGTTTATCTGCTGGAGACACCAGATCAAAAGAAGACGCCTCAGCCACAGCTACGCCGTATGTCTGCATATCAAAAAGCTGGTTCTTGGGGTTACCGTTGATATAAACACGGTCCCAGATACCGGCAATCGGATGTAATGCTACTGGCTCATTAATGTTGGCATTCACGAAGTGGATGCGCACGCGCTCACCGGGCTTGGACTGCAGCACCAGCGAAGCATCAGGGTCATGCACAGGATCATACTTGAACATCTTGCCATTGATCAGCGAACCATCCCAACCCTCATTATTGATCATTGCCTTGTCATCTTCAGCATTTGAGAAATACTGTCCCTGCACCAGCACGTATTCACGATCAGGTTTCGGGAAAGACTTGGAATAACCCTCTTTAGGATCAACAATAATCAGACCATACATACCACGTGCGATATGCTGAGCCATGGTTGGCGCACCACAGTGGTACATATAGGTACCAGGACGTTTGGCCGTAAACTTGAAGTGTTTGGTCTGACCGGGTTTAACCGGCGCAAACTCATCCAGCACATTCACTTCAGCCGCATGAAAATCCATCGAATGTGAATTTTTGTTTTCTTTCGGGTTAATCAATTTAAAATCAACGACATCACCCTGCTTGACCCGGACCACCTTGCCCGGAATCATGCCATCAAAGGTCCAGGCAGGATATTTTGTACCCTGATTATTGATCTCCAGATCAACCTCCTTGGCCGTCATGGTCACCTTAACGGTCTTGGCCAGTGCCGCCGGCACAACCAGACCCAGGCCCGCAGCCAGCAAGCCGACCACACCTATTTTCATTAACACCTTGCTTCTCTTCATTTTCCTCTCCTCACTTTTACAAAAATACAGACCAGAACAACACCCTGTTTTATCAACCACCACCATACTGACACTGACACAGCTCACGCAGATAAGCGACCAGCGAGCGGATCTCGTCATCATTCAGATTACCACCCCAGGGCGGCATCAAAACCGACTTACTGATAGCCTGACCACCTTCCTTGATCGCCTTGAACAGTTCCTCATCCGAACGGCTGGCCATCTCCTTGGCATCGGTATGATTTCGCGGCTGCACGGACATATCACGGACATTCACGCCCATGCCATCACCCGCCATGCCATGGCACTGCCAGCAATAAACCTGGTATAGATCCTTGCCCGACTCAGTTGCAGAAACTGGCGATGAAATACCGGCCAGCAATATCAGCAACCATACAGCCACGCTTGAAACTGTATACCTCATCAGAATTTCATCTCACTCAGGCCGCGGAAGTAATGCACAAACTTTTGCAAATCCTTTTCTTTGAGCTTCTTGTCAGGCATGAATGTTCGGGGATCCCAGGCCAGCGGATTACGCAAAAAACTGATCAGATAATCTTCCTGTAGACGTTTCGCCACGGTATACATCTCGGGCCCACTGGCACCACCATAACCCGGCTCTATTTCATGACAGGCAAGACAACCACGAAACTTGTCAAACAACATCTCACCCATAGAAGCGGAAATCTTGCCCGGCTGATAATCGCCCGCCGTAACCAGGGCCGCACCACCCTTTAGCGTCATTATGTCCGCAGCGACCGATTTGGCCGTGTCGGCATCCAGGCTCATATGCGGCTGTAACGATGCCTTGTCGACGACATCGCCGTCCACTGATGCCTTGATATGATCCACATATAACATCCCGGCCGGACGAATACGTTTGGGGGCCTGCAACCACTCAACCAGCCATTCCTGCTTGTATTTGTTACCGGCATAAAACAGATCCGGGGCTTTTCGTGCCCGCAATGCCGCCAATGTCGTCGGCGCCGGCCCAGTCAGATTGTGACAGCTACTACACCGATCCTTGAGCAGCTGGCTTACGGGCGCCTGTTCCTGCGCCACCGCCAGTAACGGCAAACACAGCAACAGACAGACCCATATAAACCGGCCTGAATATCGGGTCCGCATACCGGACTTGATTATGCCCGCCATCATCACAATTAGCGTGCCCGTCGTTCCCTGGCCAGTGGTTTACCGACAAAGTTCGGATTACCAAACATGCCATAACCCTTC
>Ga0316190_10003085_pt1 | contig 12105 bp, 9 predicted proteins | sample Eddworburrow2_MG_FD_204929 | JGI IMG/M metagenome (GOLD analysis project Ga0316190, IMG submission 204929) | Coastal sediment microbial communities from Maine, United States - Eddy worm burrow 2 | ecosystem: Environmental > Aquatic > Marine > Coastal > Sediment | place: USA: Maine | collected... | reverse complement strand
ATTGCCGAGAGAGCGGTTCATCGCCTTGACCATGATGTTCGTGAGGATCAATCCGGAGGCACCGACCAGGGCACCGCTGATGATCAGGGCATTCGATTCGATGACGAATCCGGCCATTGAAGCGGCCAAACCGGAGAAGGCGTTGAGAAAAGAAATGACCACCGGCATGTCGGCGCCACCGATCGGTAGTACTCGCACAACGCCGAGGATCAGCGCGGCCAGCATCAGCAGCCAGAAAACCAACGTGCTTCCACCGACGACTACCGAGACGCTCAGGGCGACGATGATGACGGCGAGGAGCCCGTCACCGAACTTCTGGCCCGGATATCCAACCGGCTGGCCGGAAACCAAACCCTGCAGCTTTGCGTACGCCACGAATGATCCGGACAACGTCACCGCACCGATGACGGTCGACAACACGATCGTGATGTCGGTTCGCAAGGGCAGGGAGTCCGCTTTGAGGAATTCGGCCGCGGCCACCAGGGCCGAAGCCCCACCACCAAAGCCGTTGAAGGCTGCCACGAGTTGCGGCATGGCGGTCATCTCCACCTTCAGGGCGAGGAAGCCTCCCACCGCTCCACCGACTACGAGGCCGGCTACGACGATCCACGGGCTGATGATCTCGGTTGCGAGGAGCGTGACGACGATGGCGATCAGCATGCCGAGGGCGGCCAGCTGGTTGCCGCGCCTGGCGGTCACCGGGGACTGGAGGCGCTTGAGTCCGACGATGAAAGCCACCGCGGCGATCAGGTAGAGGAAGGATGCCAGAGTGACGTTCATGGCTTTTCCTTCTTGTGATGGAACATCTCGAGCATGCGATCCGTCACGAGAAACCCGCCGACTACGTTGATGGTCGCGAAAGCGACGGCCAGGAACCCCAGTACCGAAGCAGTGGTGCTATGCCCGCTCCCGGCCACCACCAGCGCTCCGATGATGGTGACGCCCGAAATGGCGTTTGAACCGGACATGAGCGGCGTATGGAGTTGGGGCGGCACTTTGGTGATGACCTCGAAGCCAACATATGCGGCGAGGACGAACACCGTGATCGGAATGACGAGTTCGGCCATCAGCCCGATCCTCCTTCCAGCATCGATGAAACTCTTTCGTTGACTACCCGACCTTGGTGCGTGATACACAAACCGGCGGTGATTTCGTCTTCGAAGTCGATGACGACACCTTCTTCCTGGAGTAGGTGCACGAGCACGGCCGATGCGTTTCTCGCGTACATCTGGCTCGCGTGGGTGGCCACGCCGGAGACGAGGTCGGTAGGGGCGAGGATGGTGACCCCGTGGTGGACTACCTCCTCGTCGGCCTTGCTCAGCTCGCAGTTCCCACCGGTTGTGGCGGCCAAGTCGACGATCACCGAGCCGGGCGCCATCTGCTCGACCATCTCGCGGGTGATGAGCACCGGAGCCTTGCGGCCGGGGATCGCCGCCGTCGAGATCACGACGTCGTGGCGAGCCACATATTCCCCGAGTTGCATGAGCAGTCGCTGCTGTGCGTCCGCTTCCAATTCTCGGGCGTACCCGCCTGTCTTGGTTTCGTCCTGCTGTTCAATCTCGAGGTGGACAAAGCGGGCACCGAGGCTCTCCACCTGTTCGGCGGCTGCGGCCCGTACGTCGTATGCGGACACAATCGCCCCCAACCGCTTGGCAGTCGCAATTGCCTGCAATCCGGCCACGCCCGCGCCCAGCACCAACGCCTTGGTGGGACGAATGGTCCCGGCTGCAGTGGTGAGCATCGGGAGGAATTTGCCGTGAGCTGCTGCGGCAACCAACACCGCCTGGTAGCCGGCAGCAGTTGCCTGAGAAGACAGGACATCCATCGGCTGAGCGCGGGTCGTGCGCGGAAGGGTTTCGAACGCCAAGGCCGTCACCCCGGCAGAAGCCAGCCTCTCCATTCGTTGGGGTTTATCGAGCGGCTCGAGGAGACCGAGCAGGATGCCACCTCGGCGTAGAAGCCCGATTTGGTCATCGGTCGGAGCTGAGAGGCACACAACGACCTCGGAACCCCAGGCAGTTGCGGCATCGACGATGGTTGCTCCCGCCTCCACATAGTGGTGATCGGGAAAGCCGGCTTCGGTGCCGGCCCCCGATTCGACGGCCACCGAAAACTCTTGTTTGGCAAGCCTCGTGGCTACGTCGGGAGTAATCGAAACGCGCCGTTCAGCGGCGCCGGATTGGTTTGGTACACCTATTTGCATGTTCATACCTCGCTGGGAATCTACGACGCTTCGCTCTGATTCCCAAGTCAAGGGTATTGTGGCGCCCCAGGGCTACGAGTACACATCAAGGGGTAGACACGCATGACCGCTGCTTTCGAGGGCCACAGCATGCCCCCAAAGCCCTTTCGGGTCGTGTGGACCCGTGGCAGGGGATGCGCCGAATTGGCCGGTCTGCTCGACGAGGGCTCGGCTACTCGTGTCCAGGACGATATCCGTTCCGAGTGCATCGAAGCCCGGGCGGATCTGTTGGTGACACGCCGTATGCCGCCTGGTTTCGACTTCGTGAGCGTGGCAGTTCCGTCCGACTTCGTTGCCGAGAATGTCGGAAGTGTCTCGGCGGCGGTCGGTAGTGGTCCACATTCGGCGCTGGCCGCCCGGATCGCCTGGCGTTTGGGGGAAGCGCTTGGCGTTGCCGCCGAGATGGTGTCTGCGTACCCGACGCCCGACGATCTTCCGGGCGCCCGGATGATCGTCAAGACTCTGGCCGGGAAGATCCCGGGCCTTTCGTACCGGGTGATCGAAACGGCAGGCGCCGCGGAATTGATCGATGCGCTGCCGGCCGATGCATTGCTGGTACTCGGCGCTCCGGGTGGATGGTGGCTGCAACGAGCCTTTTTCGGGACCGGGGTCCGGCTCCGCCAGCGGGCACCGGCCGGCGCCATCGTCGTCCAGCAGGCCCCGGGCCGGGTTTACCACCGCATGGAGGAGCCCGTCTACGTGAGCACACATCTTCTGGTCGGAGACGCATTGCGGGTGATGGAACACGGAGTTGCACCTGTGGTCGATGCTGGGAAACTCGTCGGTCTTGTCCGCCGCGATGCGCTGGACGAAGCCGATCCGGGGGTCAGTGTCGGCGACCTGATGGATGATCCCGTCTTTCTCGCCGTTGGAGACGGCTACGAAGAGGTCGAGCGGCTCACCCACCTTTTCGACGGTGCGCCCATTCCGGTCGTTGATGACGACGGGCGACTGGTTGGGTGCGTGACGGCAACCGCAACCTAGGCCTCGCTGCCGCCGAGAGCGCGCGCATCGTGCTCAAGCTATGTGGAGGTCTGCCGATGCCTTTCGGTAATGGCAGTCAACCGTTGTCGCGCCGGCACCGCTTCGGACGAAGGCCGCCCCGCGCAAGCGCGCCTGGCGGCCTTCGTCATATTTGTCGTGAGCTTGTTCGGGGTGGCATCGGTCGTACAGCCCATGGCCGCCTGGGCCGTGAGCAGCGACGCCCAGCAACTCCTCAACCTGATCAACCAGGAACGAGCGGCGGTCGGGGCTCAGCCACTCACGCTCCGCGACGATCTGGTCCAGATCGCCGCCGACTATTCCGCCTGGATGGCGTCGACCGGGAACTTCCAACACCGGTCTGATCTTTCGGCCGGTGTCACAGGGCCGTGGACCCGGATCGGCGAGAACATCGCCTACGGCTGGAGCGTTCCAACAATCCACCGTATGTTCATGGAGTCCGAGGGCCACTGTGCGAACAACCTCTATTCCGGCTTCAACCGGGTCGGCATCGAGTTTGCGACTGGCGGAAACGGGGCACTCTATGTGACGGTGGTCTTCGTACAGGAGTCGGGTGGTTCCCTCCCGGCTACCACCTTATGCCCATACGACTACAGCGCTCCGCCCGCTGCCTCGACGACGACTGCTCCGCCCGCTGCCTCGACGACGACTGCTCCGCCCGCTGCCTCGACGACGACGACTGCTCCGCCCGCTGCCTCGACGACGACTGCTCCGCCCGCTGCCTCGACGACGACGACTGCTCCGCCTCCTGCCTCGACGACGACGACTGCTCCGCCTCCTGCCTCGACGACGACGACTGCTCCGCCCGCCACCACCACCACAGCCGCTACCGAGGTCATTCTGCCGCTCTCTTCGACTTCGACGACCTCGGTCTCCAGCCTGTCGACACCGGGCAACGTGGCGGTGGGCGAGGGAGGGCCGTCTGCGGAGGCGTCCTTGCCCACCGGTTCAACAGAAGGCGACAACGGCTCCGGTGCGTTTCCGGTCGTCCCGCTGGCCGGTGGGACTGCGGTTCTGACCGCAGCCGGTGCCTGGTGGTTGATCGCTGCCAAGCGTTCCACAAATCGCGTGGTGGGACCCGCCAGCTGGGGGATACCGCACGGTGGGGTCCGGCCACCCCAGTAACTCGAAACAGTGCTTCGGATAGTCCCCCCGGCGGGGGGAAAGTACCGCAGCGGCGGAGCCGCTGGGGTAGGGGGGTGTCCATACCAAATCCTGCACGACTGATGACTGACGACTGACGACTCGGATTAGGCTGCCCCCACCCGCTGGGAGTTCTATGACCGACGCCATGATTCGCCTGGAACACGTTTCGAAGTCGTTCCCAGGCAGTGCCACTCCGGCCGTTGCTGATCTCTCCATGGAAGTACCTGAGGGTGAGATCGTCGTGCTGGTCGGCCCGTCCGGGTGCGGCAAAACGACCACCCTGAAGATGATCAATCGCATCATCGAACCGACCTCAGGCGATATCTGGGTAGCGGGAGTCAATGCGACCGCCACCGAACCGCACCTGTTGCGGAGGAAGATCGGATACGTCATTCAACAGACCGGCTTGTTCCCCCATCGAACCATTGCCCAGAACATCGCCACCGTGCCGAGATTGCTGGGCTGGGATCCAGCCAAGATCGACGACCGAGTCGATGAATTGATCGATCTGGTCGGTCTGGAAACCGACATGGCCGACCGGTATCCGGCCGAGTTGTCGGGCGGCCAGCAACAACGGGTGGGGGTTGCCCGGGCCTTGGCGGCCGATCCTCCCGTGCTGCTGATGGACGAGCCGTTCGGAGCGGTCGACCCGATCGTCCGCACGCGCCTCCAGGTTGAGCTGCTCAGCCTCCAGGCGCGGGTCAACAAGACGATCGTCTTCGTCACCCACGACATCGACGAGGCGATCCAGCTAGGCGACCGGGTGGCCATCCTCAACGTGGGCGGCGTTCTCGAGCAGATGGGCCCTCCCGAGGACATCCTTCGCGAGCCGGCCAGCGATTTTGTTGCCGAGTTCCTTGGCACAGATCGCGGGCTGAAGCGGCTTTCCTTGATCCCGATCCACGCCGTTGATCTCGATCCGGGACCGGTCGTTACCCCCGGAACCTCGCTTCAAGACGCCAGAACCATGGCAGCACGTTATGAGGTCGACTGGGTGGGCGTAGGAATGGATGGCACGCTGCTCGGCTGGTTGTACCTGAGCGAGGTGGAGAGCCTGGGCCGGGTGCCGGAGCATGACCTCAGACCCTTCCGAAGCCGGCTGACCACTTCGGCGACCCTCAAGGAAGCGCTCAACGCCATCGTGAGCACCCGGGCGAAAGTGGCGGCAGTATTTGACGGCGACCGCTATCTCGGCATGCTCACCGCCGGTCGCATCAGCGACGAGATCACCCAATGATCCTGGCCCAGCTGGAAGGTCAGCCGATTGTCGACTGGGATTGGGTCTTCGGTCATCTCGATGACATTTGGGCGGCTACCAGCGAGCACTTGCTGCTCACCGGAATCGCGCTCGGGGTAGGTCTGGTGATCTCGTTGGCTCTGTCGCTTCTGGCCCTCAGGTATCGGAAGACCTATACCCCGATCACATGGGTGACCGGAATTCTGTACACGATCCCGAGTCTGGCGTTGTTCTCGATTCTGGTCCCCATTACCGGGTTGTCGGTTCTGACTGCGGAGATCGGTCTGGTCTCCTACACGCTGTTGATTCTCATCAGGAACATCGTGGCGGGAATCGACGGGGTCGATCCAGCCGTCAAAGAAGCGGCAGTCGGAATGGGGTACACGCGCCGACGGGTGCTGCTCCAGATCGAATTCCCTCTGGCGTTCCCGGTCATCATCGCCGGGATCCGGATCGCTTCGGTTACGACGATCGGATTGGTCACGGTGGCGGCACTCATCGGCAAGGGCGGTCTTGGCTTCTTCATACTGCAAGGACTGCGCCGGTTCTTCACCACCGAGATCATGGTCGGGGCTGTGATGTCGGTAGTTCTGGCGGTGGTGATCGACTCGCTGTTGCTGCTCATTCAGAGAGCCCTGACGCCGTGGGCCCGAGCGAAGGCGACTTTGTAATGGATTTTCTCGGCGAGGTCTTCGCATTCTTCGCAGATGGTGCCAACTGGGTAGGAAGTGCCGGGATCCTCAATCGAACCCTCGAGCATGTTGGCTTGTCCGCCTTCTCCATGGTGGTGGCGGGATTGATTGCCATTCCCCCTGCCCTGTTCCTCGGGCATACCGGGCGAGGCGGTTTCTTCGCCGTGTCTGTGGTCAACATCGGGCGGGCAGTGCCGTCGTTCGCAATTGTGGCTCTGGCGCTTCCGGTCAGCATCAACCTGGGCCTGGGGCTGGGGTTCTGGCCCACCTTCCTCGCCTTGGTGGCTCTCGCTGTTCCCCCCATGTTCACCAACACGTACACCGGGGTCCGGGAGGTCGATCCCGGCACCGTCGAAGCGGCTCGCGGCATGGGGATGACGGGTGGGGAGATCCTGCGCGGTATCGAGATGCCGCTGGCTTCGCCGGTCATCCTGGCGGCCGTTCGCGTTGCCTCCGTCCAGGTAGTGGCGACGGCCACCCTCGGCGCCCTGGTGGCCTGGGGTGGTCTCGGCCGCTACATCGTCGACGGATTCTCGCAGGGTGACAACGTCGAGGTTTTTGTGGGTGGAGTCCTAGTTGCTGCACTGGCTGTTTTCACCGAATTGTTCTTTGGGTTCGTTGAACGGAGAGCGGTCCCTTCCGGTCTCCGGGTGGCGGCTTCTGTCGGGGACGGTCAGATCAAGATTCTCCCCCAACCTTCCTAGCCATATCCTGGATGGAATGTTGCACCGCTCCGGTGTGTTGAGGCCTCACAGGGATGGGTGTCTCCGCGCGCGGAAGCGCCCTTTTCTCTCAGAAACACATGTCGATTAGCTTGAAGGTGCCGCTTTCGCTGGCAGTTTCACCAAGAAGGGAGATACCCATGCGGATATTGTTCCGCAGTCGCGTCGTCGGGGCGATGTTCGTGGCGCTGGCCCTCGTGCTCAGTGCCTGTGCATCGGGTGACGATGCCGCTGACACGACTACCACCGTGGCCGCCCCAGACGATGGTGGCTCCACCACCACAACAACAGCCGCGACCACCACCGAGCCCGGGCCGGGAACCACGATCGAGATCGCCTCGTTTGCCTTTGGCGAGAGTGAGATTCTCGGGGAGATCTATGCCCAGGCGCTCGAAGCCAACGGTTACCCCGTGAACCATCAAGTGCAGGTGGGGCCGCGCGAGGTGCTGAAGCCCGCGCTGGAAAGCGGCCAGATCCACTTCGTTCCCGAATACGTCGGGAGTGCCCTGGAGGCGGGTTTCGGGACCGAACCATCCGCAGACGCGGCAGCCACTCGTGGACTGTTGAGCGGCGCTTACGCACCGGCAGGCGTGGCCGTTCTCGACCTGGCTCCGGCTGAGGACAAGAACACGTTCGTGGTGACGAAGGCCCTGGCCGATGAGCTCGGTTTGAGCAAGGTCTCGGATCTCTCGAAAGTGGAGGACCTGGTCCTGGGTGGCCCACCCGAGTGCCCGGAGCGGCCTCGCTGTCAGATCGGCCTCGAAGATGTGTACGGGCTCACCATCGGCGAATTCAAGGCGCTCGATGCGGGCGGCTCGCTGACGGTGGCTGCCCTCAACGGTGGCGAGATCAACGTGGGTCTGTTCTTCACCACCTATCTCTTCATTGATGACTTCCTCGCCCTCGAGGACGACAAGGGTCTGCAACCGGCCGAGAACATCGTGCCGGTCGTTCGCCAGGAGATCATCGACGAGTATGGGGATGGTCTGGTCAATCTGATCAACGAGGTCAGCGCAACGATCACCACCGACCAGCTCATCGCTATGAACGAGAGGTTCTTCGCACCCGAAGACGCAGACGTGATTGCTCGCGACTTCCTGGTCGAGAACGGGTTTCTCGACGCCTGAGCACTACAACGTACGGTAAGAAGCCCCGGTTCAGCCGGGGCTTCTCCGCGTTGAAGGGCCGCACAAGCCGGCAGGTGGGTTTAGCATTCTTGTCGACCCACCCGGTGCAGTTTCTGGAGGCTCCATGTCCGCTGATCTCGGCTACTACCGCCATCCGACCATCCACGGCGACACGATTGTGTTCGTCAGTGAGGACGACCTCTGGTCGGTCCCGTCCGGTGGGGGTGCAGCTCGCCGGTTGACGGCCAATCCGGGCACGATCTCTTTTCCGGTCTTCTCGCCGGATGGGTCGAAGGTTGCATTCACCAGCCGCGACGAAGGTCATCCAGAGGCGTGGGTCATGGACGCAGATGGCGGTCCGGCGGAACGCCTCACCTTCATGGGAGCCCTCACCCAGGTGGTCGGTTGGAGCCCGGACGGAAGCCGGGTCATCGTCGCCACCGACTGGAAACAAGCCTTCCGGGGGTTCATGCACCTCCATGCCGTTCCGCTCTCCGGGGGAGCGCCCGAAGCGCTCAACATGGGACCCGCCCGTGCCATCTCCTATCAGGCAGATGGCCAGGGGGTCGTGATCGGCCGCAACTCATACGATCCGGCCCGTTGGAAACGATACCGGGGAGGAACCGCCGGAACCCTGTGGATCGACCGGGCAGGCGAAGGTACCTTCCGCCCCTTGATTCAGCTTGAGGCCAATCTTGCTTCGCCCATGTGGATCGGTTCACGCATCTACTTCGTTTCCGACCATGAGGGCACCGGCAACCTCTACTCCTGCACCCCGACCGGACGTGGCCTTACCCGGCACACCCACGGTGACGAGTTCTATACCCGCTTTACCAACACGGACGGTCACCAGGTCGTCTACCACGCCGGAGCTGATCTCTACCGCTTCGTTCCGGAGACAGACCTATCCGAGCTGGTTCCGGTGAAGATCAACAGCTCCCGCAGCCAGCGCAACCGAAAATTCATCAGCCCCAATGGGTTTGTCGAGAGTTTCGACCTGCATCCCGAAGGGCACTCGGTGGCTGCCACGGTGCGCGGCGGCTTGTTCAGCATGCCGCTGTGGGAGGGTGCTCCGTTGCGGCACGGCAATATCTCGTCGGACCGCTACCGCCTGGCCGCCTGGCTTCCCGACGGGAAACGACTGGTTGCCATCACCGACGAAGACGGCGAAGAGTCCTTGATCGTGTTCAACGCCGACGGAAGCGGCGAGCCGACCCGGATCCGTGGTGACATCGGACGACCCGATCAGCTGCAGGTGGCACCCGCAGGCGCCGGACGCGTCGCCCTCACAAACCAACGACAGGAAGTCTTGATCGTCGATCTCGAGGCCGGTTCTATTGAGGTGATCGCCCACAGCCCCTACCAGAGGATCCTGGGCCTGAGCTGGTCTGGCGACGGACGATGGCTGGCGTTTGGGGCGTTCGTTTCGCGGCGCAACGCAACCGTCCAGCTCTACGATTCGACGTCCCGCAAGGTCACCGAGCTGACCCGCCCGGATTTCGTTGACGGATATCCTTCGTTCGATCCAGAAGGCCGCTACCTCTACTTCCTGTCGCTTCGCGTGTTCGATCCTGTTTACGACAGCCAGTACTTCGATCTCGGGTTCCCCAAAGGTATGCGGCCCCATTTGATTCCACTCCAAGCAGACGCCGTGAATCCGTTTGCGGCCGCCACCCGAGAGCCCCGCCCGCCCGGTGCCCCCAACGATCAAAGCGCCAAGAAGAACGGGGAAGACAAGCCTGGCGAGAAGAAGGACGAGAAACCCGAGCCGGCCCCGGTGGAGATCGACCTGGCGGGTATCGAGGACCGGGTCGTCGCTTTCCCGGTGCCCGAAGCTCGCTATGGCAAGGTTCTTGGGGCAAAAGGGCGAGTCCTGTTCTCGTCCTTTCCGGTCGAGGGGAGTCTTGGTCAGGACTGGACCTCGGGTGAGACTGCGCCGAAAGGTCGATTGGAGTCCTACGACTTCGCGCAGGAAAAGGTCGAGACCGTCACGGAGGGAATGTCAACCTTCTCGGTTTCGCTCAACGGCCAGGTGCTCGGGGTATGGGGCGGCAACAAGTTGCGGGTTGTCCCAATTGCCTGGAAAGAGGCAGAGAAGAAGCCGGATGAACCCGGTCGGGAATCGGGCCTCGTCGATCTGAGTCGTGTTCGCATCGAAGTGGTCCCCGCTCTCGAATGGCGGCAAATGTATCGGGAAGCGTGGCGCCTCCAGCGCGACCAATACTGGATCGAGAGCATGGCCGGGATCGATTGGACGGCAATCCACGATCGCTACCTCCCCCTGGTGGACCGGGTGGGCTCCCGGGCGGAGTTCTCCGATCTGATGTGGGAGATGCAGGGCGAATTAGGCACTTCCCATGCCTACGAATTGCTGGGCGATTACCGGCCCGAGCCGCGTTGGTTCCAGGGTTTCCTCGGCGCCGATCTCGAGCTGCGGGGCAGGACATGGCGGATAGGTCGCATCCCCCGCGGCGACTCGTGGGAAGACAAAGCGGCTTCGCCGTTGGTCGCGCCGGGCCTCGACATTGCCGAGGGAGACGCCCTCCTGGCGGTCGATGGCCGCCCCGTGGACGGCACGGTGTCGCCCTACGAACGGCTCGTGGATCGAGCCGGCCGGACCGTGCACTTGACGGTACGTCGGGGACGGCGCAACCCGCGGGTAGTTGCCGTCAACGCGCTTCGGTCTGAGGAGATGCTTCGCTACCGGGACTGGGTCGAACGCAACCGGGCCCACGTTCACCTGGAGACCGACGGTCAGGTTGGGTATGTGCACGTGCCCGATATGGGTCCGTGGGGATATTCAGAGTTCCACCGCTACTTCGGAACTGAGGTCGATCGACCCGGGTTGATCATCGATGTGCGTCAAAACCGGGGCGGACACGTTTCGCAGTTGTTGTTGGAGAAGCTGGTCCGGCGCCGGGTCGGCTACGACCTCACACGCTGGGGTCAGCCGCAGTCCTACCCGGAGGATGCGCCGATGGGGCCGATGGTGGCACTTACCGACGAATACTCGGGTTCCGACGGGGACATCTTCAGCCATGCCTTCAAACTGTTCAAGCTCGGCCCGCTGATCGGCAAACGAACCTGGGGTGGCGTGGTCGGTATCTTCCCGCGCCACGCGTTGGTTGATGGGACCATCACAACTCAACCCGAATTCTCCTTCTGGTTTGAGGACGTTGGTTGGGGAGTGGAGAACTACGGGACCGACCCGGACATCGAGGTCGATATCAAGCCTCAGGACTATCGGGACGGTCGTGACCCGCAGATGGAGCGGGCTTTGGCCGAGGTCCTCAAACTGATCCGCAAGCAGAAGCCAGCGGTACCGGAATTCGAGACACCGCCGTCTCGAGTGGCGCCCCGCCTTCCGCAGGCGTGACCTGCAGCGGCGGTTCCCGGGTCGGAAATAGTCTCCTTCAGGGGGGAGGTACCGCAGCGGCGGAGCCGCCGGGGTAGGGTCAGGCGGCGGTGCGGGGAGGGTAGGAGTCAGCAGGCCTTTCGGCCCTGGCACATCTTGGATCCTTCACTTACGGTCAATAGGACGGTCTCCTGAGAAACGGTGTTGCACTTTTCCCCCTCTCGGCCCCTGTAGGGGTGACATGGAAGAAGAGTCGATCGCTGTTTCGGATAGGAGCATCACATGGGGGCCGTCGACGCGTTCGGCGAGGAGCCGCATGGAGGGCCAAGCCACCACCGTGTCGATCCAGTCCGATCTGGAATCGGTGTACCGCCTACATGGAGCCCGGCTGTGGCGTTCCGTCTATGCCTACGCACAGGATCGGCACGTCGCCGACGATGCGGTGGCCGAGGCTTTTGCCCAGGCCTTGCGGCGGGGGAGTGCCATCCACTCGCCCGAGAAGTGGGTGTGGAAGGCGGCCTTTCGGATCGCGGCCGGTCGGCTCCAGGAGCGTCACCGTTCGGTCCCGTTGAAGGAGGTCCC
>Ga0316190_10003084_pt1 | contig 12107 bp, 13 predicted proteins | sample Eddworburrow2_MG_FD_204929 | JGI IMG/M metagenome (GOLD analysis project Ga0316190, IMG submission 204929) | Coastal sediment microbial communities from Maine, United States - Eddy worm burrow 2 | ecosystem: Environmental > Aquatic > Marine > Coastal > Sediment | place: USA: Maine | collected... | reverse complement strand
CCAAGGACTTCTGGTCGTTCACGGTTTACGATAGTGCAAACCGCTCAATGATGGCGACGTCGCAGCAGTTCCCGGCGGCCAGCAGTTATACGGATGTCGAGACGAACGAGGACGGAACGATCGACATCTATTTTGGGCCAAAAGCGCCTGAAGGAAAGGAAAGCAACTGGGTCGAAACAGATCCAGAGAAGGGGTGGACTGGTATCTTCCGCCTCTACGGGCCCCTTGAACCGTTCTTTGATCAGACCTGGAAGCTAAATGACATCGAACCGATCAGTTGAAACGCGCTTCGTGAAGAACGTGCATGCCAACGTCACCTGCTGAAGAGCCGTGGATGTCAATTCCTGCCGCTCAAGAGGTGCCGAAAGCAGCAGAAAGCGGCACCGTTCCTGTCAACGGAATCGAGATGTATTGTGCCGTCTATGGTGACGCTGATGAAACGCCGATACTTATGATCCATGGCGGTTTGGCCCACGGGGACATCTGATCATCACAAGTCGCCGATCTTTCGGCGAACTAGAAAGTGATTGTTGCGGATACGCGCGGCCACGGGCGTTCAACGAATGATGGAAGTGCATTTTCGCTCGATCTGCTGGCGCAGGATTATGTCGCGCTGCTTGACTACCTGAGCGTTGAACAAGTCCATCTAGGTTGAACAAGTCCATCTAGTAGGATGGTCTGATGGTGCGAGCATTGGCTACACGATGTCGACGACGGTTCCTGATCGACTTGCCAGCCATTTCGCGCATGCAGGCAATGTCACGTTAGCAGGCGTAAATCCTTCGGCTGAAACAAACGAAGTATTTGGTTGCTACGTAGATATGATGGCTGCAGACTATGATGCGATGTCCCCCGTTCCTGAAGGGCTTGATGCCTTCTTAGATGGGGTTGCCGCAACGTGGGAAACTCGAAAAGCCGGGTGCTCTAGAAGCACTGGGTAACGTGACAGTCCCGACATTGGTTGTTCAGAGCCGGTACGACGAAGCTGTCCTGGTGGATCACGCCGAAAAAATTGCGGCTAAAATTCCTGATGCCGACCTTTTAGTTTTGAGAAATCTGAGCCACTTCGCCTTATTTCAAGCACCTGACGAGTACACAGTTGCTATTCGTGATTTTTTAATGAGCAAGCGTAGTCCCGGGTCTACGTCGAAGATCCCGCAGCAAAATTGGTGTGGCCTTGAGGGCCGCTCCCAGCCACACCTCGCCGCTAAAAAAGATAACGCACGGAGTTTGAACAAATGAGAACGGTAGCCGGAAGCCTACTGAGTATCTCTGCGGCCGGCATATCCGCCGCGGCGCTGTCCTTAATTGTTGTGTTGGGGGCCCCATCAGGAGCCAGTGCCGATGAGGCAGACGCCAAGAGCCGGCTCAAGGCCATGTCCGATTACATGGCGGCGCAGGAGGCCATTTCATTTGGATTTGATGCCACCCTTGAGGTCGTTACTAAAGAGGAACAGAAACTCGCGCTGGCGAGTTCAGGGACCGTTACCCTCAACCGACCCGACAAGATCCGCTCCACGCGCGCAGGCGGGTTTGCCGATGTCGAAATGATCTTTGATGGGAATACGCTGACGTTGTTCGGCAAGACCAAGAACCTTTTTACTCAGGTCGTTGTGCCCGGCACGGTCGACCAGCTGGTCGATGTATTGAGGGACAAATATAACAGGCCCCTCCCTGCCGCAGACCTGCTGATGTCGAACGCCTACGATGAGCTGATGCCTGGTGTGGTTGACGTAAAGGACCTTGGCAGCGGCGTAATTGACGGCGTTGAATGTGATTACTTCGCTTTTCGTAAGAAGGAAGTCGACTGGCAGATTTGGATCGCACAGGGGGATCGTCCCTATCCTTGCCGATATGTCATCACTTCCAAGCTCATTGCTGGGGAACCGCAATACAGTATCCAGACCAGGGACTGGAAAACTGGAGATCAGGTTGCATCGGATGATTTTGGTTTCAAAAATCAAACGAACGCCAAAAAGATCGAGCCGAATGAGATCAAAGATAAGATGAGTGACTTGCCCGAGAATTTCAAAAGAGGAGACACCCAATGAGCATGTCCAAACAACTTGGAATCGTTGTTTTGACCGGGATCATCGGGCTTTGTGGGCCCAGCCTCGGCGAGCGCATCTCGATCCCCGGCGTACACAGTTTCGTCTTGACGGCAGATGCCAAGGTCGGGCGCCCCCTGTCACCAGTGAGCGTTGCCGGCGTTGCCCGGAGGACATCCAGGCGCTGAGCATCTGGCGTCTATAACGGTATTGTCAGACAAACCCAGACGGGGCTGCGAAGGGCTATGGTCTGAGGCGTTCAGGATGCAAGCTATGATGGCAAAGAATTTCCCATCAGGTTTTTGATTTAAAAATATTTCTACACGTCCCATGAAGATTTAGTAGCTCAGCATTTCAATGTTGAAAGTTATTGTGCAGCGCACCATGTATCGTGCTTGATCAACGCAGACCGCTAAACGCACTGCCGCATAAGAGGTGAAAAATGACTGAGCACTTTAAGATTGGTGATGAGCTTCAGACGTTCGGCAAAGACGGCTTCGATGCCTACGTGCGTTCCTTTGGTGAGGTGAACAAGGGCTTCCAGGCCATCACCGCGGAGTGGACCGATTATTCCAAGAAGGTTTTTGAGGATTCGACCAAGGCGTTTGAGAAGCTCGTCGGCGCGAAGTCGGTCGAGCAAGCAGTCGAAATCCAGTCAAAGTACGTCAAGAAGGCCTACGAGGCCCACATTGCCGAGATGACAAAGCTGGGTGAGATGTATGCCAGCTGGGTGCAGAGCGCGTTCAAGCCACAGGCTCGCTAAGAACGTCTGCCGAGTACTTCTTGTTTAGGATCGAAGGTCCGGGGCTTAGCCTTGGGCCTTTTTTCGTGACCGCATCCCTCATTGCACTCGCGCGTGCGTACTGCTCCCAGAATGCGGGACCATCATGGTTCTGGACTAGCTTTGCCTTGTTAAGGGTTATGGCGTTGCTGAGAGCGAAGAGGATGGCTGCACCAAGCGCAAGCCCCCAGACGATTTGCCCAGTACGGATCAGCTTGAATGCGGCCCACGGATTTCCTTGATCGCGGCCTGAATGCGACGCCAGTCTTCAGCTTCTCGCGTATCGCCTAATTTCTCGCACTCGGCGACTTTCTGCGCGGCCTCGGCTTCTGCCTTCTCACCATGCGTGCCAATGAAGCGCCGTGCATAGTCGTGGATTTTGTTCATGTCCATCGGCTGCGTCTCCATATCTAGCGGTTACACTTGCGCAAGTAAGAACCGACAGCATAGGCGTCGTAGCGATTGGGATGAAAGCGACGCCTTGCGCGGCAGCCCTATGAGCAGCTGAAAGCGCCGCTGTTGCCTTGATGCTGATCAAGCGCTGGGGGGCCCAAGGCCATAGAGCCTGACATCTTACGCCAAGGTGTAGGCGGCTAGGGCTTGGCGGGCAATGTCAGAGCAAATCGGCTTGAGCCGGGCAGGAGACATCCCTAGCCTCCGGCGATGCGCAATCCCTTCCGTTATTTCACCAGCTCACCCGAGGTGATCCGCCTCGTGGTGATGATGTACGTCCGCTATCCGCTGTCGCTGCGGCAGGTCGAGGATATTTTGTTCGAGCGGGGCATCGACATCTGTCACGAGACGGTGCGGTTCTGGTGGAACCGTTTCGGTCCGATGTTCACCAACGAGATCAGAAAACATCGCATTCAGACTCGATCGTATTCGCAATGGCGTTGGCACTTGGACGAAGTCTTCGTGTGGATCAATGGTGAGACGCATTATCTGTGGCGTGCGGTAGATCACGAAGGTGAGGTGCTTGAGGTCTTTGCTACGAAGCGCCGGGATCGCAAGGCTGCACTGAAATTCCTAAAGCGTGCGATGAAGCGCTATGGCCGGCCCGGTTCGATCGTGACTGACCGGCTTCGCTCCTACGGTGCGGCAATGAAAGTAATCGGAAACGTCGCCAACCAGGAGTGTGGTTGTTGGCTCAACAATCGGGCTGAGAATTCACACCAGCCGTTCCGACGACGAGAACGAGCGATGGCGAAGTTCAGGGGCGAGAAGACCCTTCAGAAGTTTGCCGCTGCCCATGCCTCGATCCACAACCACTTCAACCACGACCGTCACCTCAACCGCCGCGATATCTTCAAACAGAACCGTTCTGCCGCCTTAGCCGAGTGGCGTCAGCTGGCGGCCTGAACGCTTCAGACCAGTACCATTTGCAGGCGCGCTCAGGTTTGTCTGACAATGCCGTCGCCACGGTAGGATCGGAGATTGAGCTGCGCCCCGATCTTCTATGTGATCGTTCGTAAGTTCGCTCCCGCGCCCAAGGAGTGGGAACGGGAGCGATCGACTCTGGCCGAATAGGCGGAAACTCCGGGCGCGCAATTCACCCAAAGGGTACGATCTTCACCGTGAGCAAGGGCTCTCTGCTATTGTCTAATTCTATATGGATGCGGCGAAAATCGCTGCCACTAGGACGCGCCGAAGCAGGCGCCAAGGAAGCATGATCGTGGGAACGCGCAGCTTCGTTTTGGTCATCATCGCCTCGCTGGGGCTCGCCCTGGCCGGCCTGTGGCACTGGCACGCCTCGCGCGAGCACACCTTGCTAGTGGCGGCCGGCCAAAAGTCGAGCCAAGCGTTTCAGCTTGCCGAGGCGCTGCGCAAGGTCATCACCCGGCACTATCCGGAAATCAAGATGGAGGTCTTCGAGACGCGCGGCTCGCTCCACAACGCCAAGCTACTCGATGAGGGCGTCGTCCAGCTCGCCACGGTCCAGGCGGATCAGGCCACGGGTACGTCCGCGCGGCTGCTGGCGGAACTCTATCCCGACACATTTCAGATCGTGGTCCGAGGCGACAGCGGCATCAGCACCATCTCGGATCTGATCGGAAAGCGCATCGCACTGCCGCCCGAGCAAAGCGGTGAGTACGAGGCATTCTGGTCTCTTGCCAACTATTACTCGCTGACCAGAGAGAGCTTGCGGGGGTTCACGGGCACCGAGCGGACCACTGATTGGCTGCTGATGAACGGCGACGTGGACGCGCTCTTTCGCATCCGCGCAGCCGGCGATGCGTCGATCTTGCGCCTTATCCAAAACGTCGACGGACGGGTCATCCCCATTCCCCAAGCCGCGGCGCTGCAGCTCAGGCACCCAGCGCTCGAGGCCGGCAGCATTCCGCAAGGGTCCTACAAGGGCCGCCCCGCGATACCCGGCAGCGACGAACAGACAATTTCGGTCAAGCAGCTCTTTCTTGCGCGTGAGCAAGTGCCGCCCGATGTGGTCGCCAAGATCGCGTCGGTTCTCTTCGAGCATCGCCGCGAGTTGATGGATCTGGTGCCAATTGCGGGCCAGATAGCGACCCCGGATGCGAGCGGTCAGACCTTGGTGCCGATTCATGCTGGCGTGCGCGCCTTCTGGGATCGAGACAAACCGTCGTTCATCCAGGAAAACGCTGAGCCAATCGCCCTCATGATCACAATCGCCATTGTGACGGCCTCGGCCTACCTTCAGCTTGCCAACCGTCGCCGCAAGAAAGTCATGGATGCCTATAACCGCGAGCTGATGAATCTGAGTCAGCGTGCGCGCACTGCGCCCGACTTAAAAGTGCTGGACGAGTGCAACAGCAAGCTCGCGGAGTTCGTGGGACGTATCGTGCATGAAACTGAACGTGGACGCATCAACACGGCAGAGTTCACACTGTTCAACTTCACATACGATGCGGTGGAGGATGCAATCAAGGATCGAGGCTTCCAGCTGGAGCGCGAAGACCGAAAGCTCAACGGGGGTGCGTTTGCCGGAATGACCAGCAAACGAACCACTGAGGACTAGACGAAGATGGCGAGACGGCTGACTTCAATCATTATGCTGTCGGTTTTCGGCATTGCTGTCGGTCTCGTCACAGCCGCGTTGGTCGAACGGTACAGAAGCAACGAGGCACTGAGCATTGCATTCGATCGCTTGCGCCTGTTTCACAATCTCAGACAGGCGGCGCTGGAAGACTATCTGAAATCAATGGCGTCTGACGTGCGTGCGGCAAGCGAGAACCCACGCGTCGTCGAGGCTATGGAGAAGCTCGACTTCGCCTGGAAGACATACGGTCCCGACGCACGCAAGGTGCTTCCGCGTCTCTACATCGACGAAAATCCTGCCCCGCCTAACGAGAGGGCGCAGCTCCTGGAAGCAGGCGACGGCTCGTATTACAGGCAGTATCACCGCGCCTTTCACGGCTGGGCACGGCGCTTTCTTGATCACTTCGGGTACTACGACGCGTTCCTGATCAATCCGCGCGGTGATATCATATACAGCGTGGCCAAGGAGGGCGACTTCGCCACGAGCCTCAAGACGGGTCCCTACCGCAAGAGCCCGCTGGCCGATGTATTTCGATACGCCATGCTCAACCCCTCTGCCGCCGTCAATTTCTCCGACTTCGCCCGCTACGCTCCAAGCGGCGGAGACCCGGCCGCTTTCGCGGCACATGCCATCATCAAGCGCGGCAAAGTCATTGGTGTTTTCGCCGTGCAGATTCCCGCGGAGCCTATTAACGAGCTCATGCATTTCACCGCTGGCATGGGGGCCACGGGCGAGACCTATCTCGTCGGTCAGGACGGTCTAATGCGCAATCAATCGCGCTTCATCGAAACTCCCTCGCTGCTTGAAGTGGAAGTCGACAATGCCTCGGTGCAAGATGGCATGGCCGGAAAGAGCGGTGCCCGCGTAGTCAAGGACTATCGCGGTATCGCGGTCCTTTCGGTCTACGCCCCTGTCAATTTCGGCGGGCAGCCTTGGATCTTGTTGGCCGAGATCGATCGGGATGAGGCCGTCGCGACGGAGCGGCCATGGACCGCCGTCGCGGCCGGAGTTCTGGCCGGGCTCCTGGCGATGGTTCTCGCCTATCTGAGTTGGCACCTGCTGCGCAGCCCGTCTGAGGCCTCGACGCCTTAGCGCGCTCAGCCGAAAAGATGGGCGACTGAAGACCCCGTTGAAGATCATCTGCACGGCTTCCTGTGGCGCCCACTTCCGCTTTTAAGCGCATTGCAGAGAGTCGTAGCGTCGAAATCGATGGCGGCTAAGTGCCAGTAGCGGAAATCCGTAGCGTCGCTAAGTACTCCTCGTCGTCTTATATTGGCCGCGCAAGCCACGCCAGTTTGGCGTTTGGCGGGAGACTGGCGAATGTCGATTAAGTTGACTCAACGTGTCGTTTCGGTGGTTGTTCAGAAGCTGAGATAAGCCAGGGCAATGAGATGTCAGAAATCTCGGGCTGCCGCTTTGGAGGCATAGCATGAACGAGCTAGACTGGATTTCGGTAGGGCCTGGGTCCGACTTGCCGGAAGGCAGAGTCAAGACCGTGACCGCCCGAAACGTCTATATCTGTCTTTCACACTTCGACGGACAGTGGGCAGCAATGGACAATCACTGCCCGCATCAAGGTGGACCGCTCGGCGAGGGGACTATTGAACGCGGCGTCGACGATAAATGCTGGATCCGGTGCCCTTGGCATGGGTGGGACTTCGATCCATTGACGGGCGCCCCGCCGGGCGGTCACGAAGACAGTGGTCAGAAGACCTATCCGGTTGAAGTACGCAACGGTGAGGTTTTCATCGGCCTCGACCCCGAACCGCCGCATACCCGAACCGTGACAGACGCTATGACCGAGACCATGGTCAACTGGGGTATAAAAAGCGTTTTTGGCATGGTTGGGCATTCCAATCTTGGGCTGGCTGACGCAGTCCGCCGACGCACGTTGGATGGAGAGATGAGGTACGTCGGAATTAGGCATGAAGGTGCCGCAGCCTTCGCTGCGTCTGCTTATGGAAAGCTAACTGGTCGCCCTGCAGCGTGCCTGACAATCGCAGGTCCGGGTGCGACAAACCTTTTAACCGGGATGTGGGATGCAAAGGTCGACCGCGCCCCAGTGCTTGCCTTGACCGGTCAAGTTCAGACTCAGGTATTCGGTCCTGGAGCATTCCAAGACATCGACTTGCATTCAGCTTTTCAGGCGGTCAGCCGTTTTTCTCAACCGGTACTGCCCACCTCCAAACACGTGGAACTTGCGTCGCTGGCCTGCAAGACGGCCTTGGTCGAGCGGGACGTAGCCCACCTAATCTTTCCCGACGATGTTCAGACCCAACCCTGCGAAGTTCCAGCTGATGGGCCGGAAGGTCGAGTCGGTCGTCCGGTGGTTAAACCCGCTGATGACGACATAACCTCGGCGCTCCGGATGATTGATTCCGCGAAGCGGCCAATGATCATCATGGGCCACGGTGCCTGGGAGGCCCGTGAAGAGATTATTGCACTTGCCGAGTCCTTGGGAGCCCCCGTGGTCACGACCTTCAAGGGCAAGGGTCTGATCCCCGATAGTCACCCGAACGCAGGTGGCGTTTTGGGCCGTTCGGGCACGCCAATCGCGAGTTGGTTCATGAACGAGTGTGATCTGCAGATTGTGCTGGGTGCCTCATTCTCGAATCACACGGGGATCAACCCCGGTAAACCCACTATCCAAGTCGATTTCGAGCGTATGCAGCTCGGCAAGTTTCATCCAGTCACGCTCCCGATATGGGCGGAAATCGGCGCGTTCTGTACCGCGGTAGCTCCCAGGGTTTCCAGGAATCCGGACGCGCCGGACCAAATCGGCGAACTGGCCGAGCGATGGCGCATGTGGCGGGAGGAAAAACTTGGAAGACTACGCGAAGAAGGCACAGGTGGTGTTCATTCCGTCGCGATTTTCGAGGCGTTGTCGCGGATTGCGCCTGCAGACGCTCTCATAACCGTGGACGTTGGCAACAACACGTATTCGTTTGGCCGCTATTTCGAGACCAAGGGGCAACGCGTTATGATGTCTGGCTATCTCGGTTCGATCGGTTTTGCACTTCCTGCAGCCATTGGTGCTTGGGCCGCGACACAAGACTTCGAAAGCTTGCGTGGACGCAAGGTCATCTCAATCTCCGGGGACGGCGGTTTCGGGCAATACGCTATGGAACTGACCACTGCCGTGAAATACGGGATGGATATAACGCACGTGCTCCTCCACAACGGCGAGCTTGGAAAGATCTCCAAGGAACAGCGGGCGGGCGAGTGGCCTGTCTGGGAAACCTCGCTGCGAAATCCATCGTTCGCTGCTTTCGCCCGTCTCTGCGGTGCGCATGGCGCGAGAGTCACAAAGGGCAGTGAAGTTGATGCTGCGTTCGAGGAGGCATTAGCTGTCGATGGCCCAGCCTTGGTAGAAGTCATGACTGATGCAGATCTTGTCTAGGGGACATGATGACAGACATCACGCAGCGACTGGGAAACCCAAAGGCGCTAAGCAGCGCGCGAACGATAGCGCATGCGGCGGTGCAGCCCCTCACCAAATCCGCACGGGCTAACTTGCGGCCAGTCACTGATGATAGCCATTCGAACTTGCAATGGTCGACAAATGTGCAGATGTTTCTGACACATGATCTAGGTGAATACGCAGGGCGTCACCAGATCGGTCTGAGCCTCGCCCCGCTTCGCCTGATCGTACTGCGGGACCGCCAAAACATCGACGAACTGTCGCTTGAAGGCCAATCCCTCCCGCAGGTTGAGGACTGGCTTGATCATCGACTTCAGGACCTCGGACTAGAGCCCGCGAGCTCAGCGCAGATCCCGTATGCGTTGCCGGACGACGTCGCGGATCTGAAGGGCTTCAGCGAAGGGAACGCAGGATTAGATTCATTAGCCGCTTGGTTCAGCTTGGCCGCAGACACTTTGGAAAACTTTGCGTTGGAGCTCTCTGATCTCGATCCGGGGCCAAGTGCGATCCGTTGTTGGCCGCACCATTTCGATATTGCAACATATGTCGCACTGGAGCGCGGAGACGTCGAAACTGCGCGTGGCATCGGTGTTGGCCTTTCGCCGGGTGATGATGCCTACGATCAGCCGTATTTCTACGTCAATCCATGGCCCCGTCTGGACCCTACGGGTCTTCCGAATGCCATCGCTCCCGGCCACTGGCACGTGGAAGGCTTTGTTGGATCGATCGCGACAGGCGCAGAGATACTGGCCCTGAAAGATCCCTCGGCTACGACGTCCCGTTTCCTGCTCGGTAGTTTCAAAGCTAGCCGCGGTGTACTTGAAGCGTGATACCGCAGTAGGATGCTGAGCTCCTTTCCGACCGAGTCGGATTACATCCTAAGGTTTGCCTTAGCTTCGCAGAAACAAAGAAGAGCGCTAGGCCATAGGTTGCTCCACCGGCGAATGGATCCCCCATCTTGTGACCCCCCGTGGGTATCTCGCGGCCCATTACCCTGTAGCTAAGTCTACTAAGACCTTCATGCGGCAAACACGTTGGGGCCACGGTCGCCTTGCTGCTGCTATACTGTCGCCAAAGCTAACCCATGTGAGGAACAGTCAAATCATGCGAATTCCGATCCTCGTCCGAGGAACTTTTGTTGCCCTTGTCGCCTTTTTCGGAGTCTGTCTCCAGAGTTCTCACGCTGACGGTGGCAGCATGACGCTTACGATATACGAGGGCGGTTGGATCATAGGAGCCTCAGGCGGTAGCGGCACGCTCGTCTTCCACGGTCTCAGGTATCGGCTTGGTGTCGGCGGTATAAACTACGGTCTAATATTTGGTGGATCGAAGACAGAGCTGCATGGTCGCGTGAGTAACATTCAACGTGCGTCGGATGTTGCCGGGGTCTATGCAGCGGCCGGCGCAGGGCTCGCGGTTGGCCGCGGCGTTCGCGCTATAGTGCTCACCAACCAGAACGGCGCTATTCTTGAACTCTCCGGACGGCAGGTTGGGTTGATGGCAAATGCAGACCTTAGCGGGCTTGCAATCACCATGAAATAAGTGGTGCCAGCCTGATACGTTAGTCTGCCGCTTTGGCTGTCGTAGATGAACCCACCGCATTTGAGACCGTTGTGCCTGAAGCCGATTGGGGCGAGCGCATATCCTTCCAGCCTTCTTCCGCCTCTGCTTTACGCTTGAAAGCAGAGGCTCGTAGCGTCGGGATGGATGTGGGCTAAGTGCCAAAAGCTGACGTAGAGCGAGCCGCGGGCTTGGGCGCGCCTCGTAAGACTCGGAAACCTCGCTATTATTATTCCGAATGCGGCCGATAGTGCTGGGCTCGTGCTTAGCGATCGTGAGGGCCGTTTCGGTCGGGAAATTTGTCCAGGCCGGCAAGTAGCGCAAACTGGCTTGCTAGCGCCGCGACGAAGGTTAGGATGACGAGCACAAGCCCATCGATCCACGTCAGGTCGCGATCAAGCAATACGCTGGCGAATACCAGCAGCGGCCAATGCCAAAGATAGATCGAATAGGACCGGTCGCCGACATACTGAAACGGCCAGGACGTTAGAAGCTATTGTGCCGATTTCGCGCCGGGATCACCCGCAAAGATCACGAGCGCGGCGCCGAGTGTGGGCACAAGCGCCGCTGCGCCCGGGAAAGAAGTATGAGGTGAGAATAAGACGGCAGCACCAACTACAGCGCCGAGCCCAACGAGCTGCGCGATCAAGCGCGATCTTCCACCGGCGAGCCAAAGTCCTTCGCCTAGGGCAAGCAGCCCTCCCAGCGCCAACTCCTAAAGACGCGTGAGCATTACGAACAAGGCACTTGCGGGCTCGGCCTCAGTTAGAAGAAGCGAGCAGGTGAAGGAGGCAACAAAGATCGCACCAAGAGCCGCGATAATTGTGAATCGCGGCGACCAGTGCAATCGTCTCCCTATGGCGATCGCAGCGAGGATAGTAATAGGCCAGAGGAAATAGAACTGCTCCTCGACCGACAGCGACCAGAAGTGTTGAACTGGGCTCGGCGGATTTTGTGAACCAAGATAGTCCGTGGCGAGCCACGCGAGCGCCCAGTTCTCTATAAAGATGGCGCTCGCCGCGATCTGTAGGGACGTTTCGTCCCACCTCGTTTCAGGCAGCAGTGGCGTAGCGCAAGCCACAACGATTATGACGAGTGTTGCGGCGGGGAGCAGTCGTTTCATCCGGCGCTGATCTAACTTGCTTACGTTCGAGTGCTTGCAGCTTCTCAATTTGCTTTCGGAGCATTGAGACTAGTCCCTCTCCGAGATTCCTGCGTCGACAGGCGCGATATGTGGGACTCAGCCGACTGCTATCTTAAAAACTAGGGGACAGTCCTCCATCA
>Ga0316190_10003083_pt1 | contig 12108 bp, 7 predicted proteins | sample Eddworburrow2_MG_FD_204929 | JGI IMG/M metagenome (GOLD analysis project Ga0316190, IMG submission 204929) | Coastal sediment microbial communities from Maine, United States - Eddy worm burrow 2 | ecosystem: Environmental > Aquatic > Marine > Coastal > Sediment | place: USA: Maine | collected... | reverse complement strand
GACCGCCGGAGAGGGTGTCCTCGGCGATCCGGTAAACGTCTTTCTGGGCCGATTCCACCGCCTCTCGGGCCTCGCCGTGGTCGAGCGAACAGGTCGTAATGATGTGTTGGGCGGCCGCCATGAGCTGGCGTTTGACCGCCTTGTCGTGAACGATCTCCCCGTAGTGAACAACATTTGCCACATCAGGCAGCGCATCGACCAGTGATGACAGGTAGGAGACCCCGCCGACCTGTTCCAGGCGGCCCTGCTCGGTCATGTGATTGCGGACGGTCACGAGGTCGGCCGCATCGCCCTTTTCGTGCAAATCGAGGCACGCCTGGTAGACGATGCGATGACTCTCGAGATAGAAGTGGTCGACCCGGAGCTTCTCGATGATGTGGAGCAATGCGCCGGGGTCGAGCAGCACCGCGCCGAGGACCGCGCGTTCGGCCTCGGGGTCGTGCGGCAGCCGGTCGGCGACGGTGCCGGGCCCGCTGACTACTGTTCCAGGACTCGTGCTGCTCATGGGATTCACATCCTACCTCAGAAATTCGTGACAGTGGGATCTTCGATCCCCCGGTCACGAATTTCTACGGAAGAACAGTGATTTGTATCAATCTCCGATGGGTCCGCGCCTGATTTAACATGCCTCTGACGGGTCAAATTCTCGGTGGGGGGGGGCGCGCTACAAAACGTGCCGTCTCTAACGATTATGGGTTTTGTTTGCCGTCTGCAAGAAGCGCTTCGAATCCCAGAATCGTTTGAGGGGGCACTCATCGCAAGCGCGTTTTGAGAAGCGCGCGTCGAAGGTAGGACAACGATGCGGGCGCCACAAAAAATCCGGCCCGAGCTTTCGCCCGGGCCGGGGTGAGTTCAAAGAAATTACGTCAGATCAGAAGGACCAGCGCAGGCCGAAGCGCAGGCGCCAGCGCGAACGGATGTTGTCGATCTCGTAAAGGGGGTTGTCTTCCGGATTGGTGACGATGTTCCGCAGCTCGTAGATCGGCTTACCGTCGTCGGTGACCCCCTCGTAGGAGATCGGCGTCAAGGTGCCGAACGGAACGTACTGCACGTGCCCGGACTCGTCGTCGATGAGGTTCCAGAAGTTGAAGATGTCGAGCGAGACCTGGAGTGATGATCTGCCGGGGATCGGGATGTTCTGGCGAATCGCGAGGTCGGTCTGGGTGATCCAGGGGGCTGTATACGGGTTGCGCGGCGTTATCTTGCCCCCGTACCCGTCGATCCCGGTCCTCTCGAAGTAGGCCTCGAGCTGCTCCCAGGTGCCGTTGGTGATCACGACGTCGTCCGGACCCGAGGGCACATAGATGGGGTCGTTGGACCCGAAGCGGTCCTCGTTGACCGAGGGGAAGAACCAGTTGTAGATACTCATGTACGGTCTGCCGCTCTGGTGGTTCCAGAACGCCGACACCGTCGTCGACCATCTGGAATCGCGGTTGAACTCGTAGTTGAGGTTGATCATCATCCGGTGCTCGGTCTGGAAGTCGGAGGTCGAGAGGCCGGCGTTGTTCGGGTCCGGTGCCTCGTTGTACTGCCAGTTGGAGACCGCGCGGCTCGAGGTGGCGTCGTTGACCACGTTGGCCTCGCCGTAGGTGTAGGAGGCGATGCCCCAGACGGGCTGCTCGCCATAGGGCAGCTCGACTTTGAAGATGGCGTTGAAAGCGTCGCCCTTGTCGGTGTTGGTGAGGTAGTAAACGCCAGTGTAGTCACCGCTCACCGTCTCGTAGATCGGGCGGCCGTCGAAGGGCAGGGACTCGCCGGTCTGCTCGATGTTGAGGTTCTCGTAGTCGATCTCGTTGGTGCTCTTGGCGTACATCAACTCGGCGGTCGCGACCATCCGCCACCACGGCAAGCTGTGGTCATAAGCGATATTGGCGCGCCAGGTCTGCGGGAAGTTGAAGTTGGGATCGATCGCGTTGATCTCCTCGCTCGTGGCGCCGCCGATGTCCGTCGGCTGGTCGTAAGGATCGGGGTTGAAGGGGATCGCGCCGCGGGCCTCGATGGTCGTCTGGCGGGTGCCGGTGCGGCCATAGCTGTTGGAGACCCATACGTAGGGGGTGCGGCCCGTGAAGAGACCGGCGCCGCCGCGCAGCTGCTTGCTGCCGTCGCTCGAGATGTCCCAGTTGAAGCCGATTCGCGGCGACCACAGGTAGTTCCCGTCCGGGACAGCGTCGGTACGAACCCCGAAAATGTCATCGACACCCGGGTTGAACTCCGGCGTGTCAGGAAAGAGGGGCACGTCGACGCGGAGACCATAGATCAGGGTGAAGTTCGACTTCGCGCGCCAGGTGTCGCCGGCGTAGAGGCTGACCTGGGAGGTGTCGAAGCTGTCGGACGGATCGTTGGGATCGTTGGGGTAGGTGTGGTCGTATTCCCTGGCGATGCCGGCGTAGAAGTCGTCGAGGGTGACGAACTGGTAGGAGCCGAAGCCGTTCTGGATGAAGAGGTTTTTGAAGGAGTAGAACTCGTTGTGGGTGCCGATCACGATCTCGTGGTTGCCGGCGAAGAAGGTGAAGTCGTCGGTGATCTCGATGATGTCGGTGTCGAGGGCGTTGTTGGTCGAAAATGGCTCGCTGCCGAGCTCCCAATCGTGGAAATCGCCGTCGATGTTTTCGATCTCGATCCAGGGGAAATCTCTGCCGGGAGGGCCGCGGCGGTCTTGAATCGTCTGGTAGGTGACGCGCAGCTCGTTGAAGGAGTTGCCGCCGAAGACCGCATTCCACTGGCCGACAAATGAGTTGGTCTCGTTATTGAAGTCGTAGGCCTGGCTGTCCCACTCGTACGTGGAGCTGCCGGGACGGTTGATGAGGTTGGCCGCGTCGACGTAGTTGTAGCGCAGGAGAAAGTTGTGGCTCTGGTTGAGGTTCCAGTCGAAGCGCAGGAAGATCCTGTCGCTGGGTCTCTCGCGGGTCAGCTCGCCGAGCTGGCCCGGGTCGTAATCGTAGGTGTCGATCATGAACTGGCGGAGCTCCGCGGCCTCGTCGGTATAGTCGCAGTTCTGCCAGCACTCGCCGGTGACGCCGTCAAGCGACCAGCCGGTCGGGGAGTCATAGGTGTTGTGGCCATAGTTGGCGAAGAAGAAGAGCCTGTCCTTGGCGAGCGGCCCGCCGAGGCTGAAGCCGTACTCAGTGTCCTCATAGGTCCCGAACTCCGCGAAGTCGTCGGGGCCGCTGCCGACCATGCTGTCGTCGCTGGTGTAGCCGAAGACGCCGCCGTGGAATTTGTTGGTGCCGGAGCGGGTGATGATGTTGACGCTGCCGCCGGTGAAGCCGCCCTGGCGGACGTCAAAGCTCGAGGTCACGAGCTGCAGCTCCTGGACCGCGTCGAGCTGGATCGGGTTCGATCCGGTCTGGCCGCCCGGGGTGCCGCTGTCGGCGAGACCGAAGACGTCGTTGTTGACCGCACCGTCGATCGAGATGTTGTTGTAGCGCGGGTTGCGGCCCGACACCGAGAGCACGTTCGGCTCCGAGTCCGACTCACTGTAAACCTGGAACACCGGGTTGGTGCGCGCCATGTCATAGACGCTGCGGTCGAGGGAGGGCAGGGCCTCGAGGGAGCCCTGCGACACCGAGCTCGCGACACCCATTTTTGTCGGGCTGATCAGCGGGCTCGACTCGCCGACGACCTCGATCTCGCCGGTCGCCGCCTCGAGCTGGAGCTCGATCCCCAGGTTGGTGGTTTCACCGAGGCGGACGTAGACGTCGCTCAGGGTGTGCGTCTTGAAGCCGGCCAGGCTCGCCTGCACATCGTATGGGCCACCGGCCTTGAGGTTGACCATCCGGAAACGGCCAGCGACATCGGTGACGGTGCCATAGCGGTTGCCGGTGGCAGGCATGGTCGCAACGACTGCGACCCCGGGCAGCGGGTCCTGGTTGGGGTCGACCACAACGCCGGACACCGAACCGGTTGTTACACCCTGGGCCTGGACGAGCCCCGCCCACAGAAGAGTGCAGATTGTTAGACAAACAAACTTCTTCATCATGACCTCCCATTTCTCCCATCTGATGAACGGGATCATACCATCGACCGGCGCCGTCAAGGGCGGTTTGAAAAGAGATTTTTGTCACACCGCGGCAATATATTTTTTCAGCCTCAAAGACCCGATCTCAGTCTCTCCGAATTGAGGTATTTTTCAGGTACTGGAGCACTTCGAGAGCCTCTTCTGCGACCACCCGCTGATTCAGGACAACGCCTTTGTCCGCAGGCAGAACCCAACCGATTCCCTCATCAGTTTTCTTCTTGTCACTGCCGATATGGGAGCCAACGGCTTCCGGATCGATCTCGGCCAGGGAGGGCAGCGGGCCGAGGGTCGCGACGGCTGCGGAAATGGCCTCTTCGCCGTCGCTCGACAGCACACCGTGACGCCGTCCAAGTTTGGCTGCCGCCAACAGCCCCCAGGCCACCGCCTCGCCGTGTAAAAAATGTGTGTAGCCGGTGGCGGCCTCGAGGGCGTGGCCGAGGGTGTGGCCGAGGTTGAGGGCAGCCCGCCTCCCCACCTCGCGCTCGTCCTCGCTCACCACCGTGGCCTTGACCGCGACGCAGCGCATCACGAGCTCCTGCCATTGCTCGGTGGAGACCTTATTGATGTGCTGGGGAATCAACTTCAGCAGCTCGTGGTCGCCGACCCATGCGGTCTTGATGACCTCGGCCATCCCGGCCCTCAGCTCGCGCTCGGGCAGGGTCGAGAGCGTTTCGACATCGATCAATACCAGCCGCGGCGGCCAGAAGGCGCCGACCAGGTTCTTGCCCTGCTCGAGATTGACGCCGGTCTTGCCGCCGACCGACGCGTCGACCATCGCCAGCAGCGTCGTCGGCACAGCTACCCAGTCGATGCCCCGTAGGTACACAGCGGCGCCGAAACCGACCGTGTCAGTGAGGACGCCGCCGCCGACTGCGGCCACCGTATCGCCGCGATGCAGCCCCGCCTCGAGCCATTTCCCGAGCAGCCCCTCGACCGTAGGCCAGCGTTTGTGCTCCTCGCCATCGGCGAGCTCGATCAACGGCGCCCCGAGCGACCGTGCTGCGGGTTGACCCCACAACGGCCCGACTGTCGTGTCGCTGATGACCGATCTTGGCCGGGTGATACCCTCGTTCTCGAACAGCTCAGCCAGCCTTGACACCGCTCCAGCCTCGGCGATGACGCTGTAATCTCCCCGTTCACTCTCGACGGTTAACCTCTGCACAGCCATATCCTACTCGCGCCCGAGCCCGTGCCCGAGCCGGAGCCCGAATTCACCGGTCACTCTTCCGCCACCATGTCGCGGCCGATGAACCAATTGCCATCCACCACGGGACGCCACGGCCGGTGGTCGTTCAGATAGTTGCCGATGAGGTCCGGCAGCTCCTCAGACGAGCGCCACACGACCTCCCCCGTCTCCAGGTGTGGAAAGAGACCGCCACCCGCCGTTCGGTAAGAGTTGCAGGCGACGACGAACTCGGCCTCGGGATCGAGGGGCAGTCCGTTGTAGCGGAGATCCCGGATCCTCGATCCCTCCGGCTGGGTTGGATCGATTCGGTAGTCGATCCCCGCCATATTGTCGACGTTGTAGTGGGGGATCTCGGAGTTCACCTCCACCGTACAACCCCCGGGGGCGCATTCGAGGCCTACGTAGTAGCGCGCCGCGTGCTCGAGCACATCGCGGACCTGAGCGCCGGTGAGCCGCACCGCGACCAGCGTATTCGGATAGACATAGAAGGCGTGGATCCAGCGCCAGTTCACGGGTCCGGCACGCAGGACCGGGGCGGTTGCATTGAGCAGGGCCGCCAGCGAAAGATCGGCCCCCGAAGCTGACATCTGCACCTCGTGCACGAGGTCCACCGCGGCGCAGTCCTCGAGCCGGCAACGTTCGACCCGAACATCACCGGTGACCTCTCCCACCGGCGCGTCGAGGGCGGTCTGAACCCGTTGTTGAATGAGGGTGAAAGCACGCGTCATTTCGGTGTCGGCGGCCACCCCTTTGGCTGGGATGTTCTCGCCTTGCCGCTCGGTGATGCGCCAGCTCCCATCGACTTTTTCGAGGTCGAGATCGATCCGGGTCAGCATCCGCGCCCGTGCCCAGGGCTGGGCGACGAAGACGCCACGCACGAGACGCGGCGGGAGGTCCTCGTGGGTGTGGCCGGTGAGGAGGACGTCAATGCCGGGGATCGCGGTCAGGCGCCAGATGAAATTCTCGTGGGCGGTGCCATCGGCCTCGCCGGTCTCGGGATCCTGCTCGAAGCCGGTGTGGGCAAGGACCACAACGACGTCGCACTTCTCTTTCTCGCGCAGCACCGGAATCCAGCGCCGTGCGGCCTCGTCCATCGGCTCGAAAACGAGCCCGCGGTAGTTCTCCGGCTTTTCCCACCCCGGCACATTGGGCGTGATCAAGCCCAGGACGCCGACCCTGATCGGCCCCTGCTCGAAGACCGTGTAGGGCTCGAACGCCGTCTCGTCAGTGCCCTCCCGCAGGATATTGGCTGACAGGAATGGAAAGTCGGCCTGCTCCCGGGCCCGCTCGAGCACCTCGAGACCGAAGTTGAACTCGTGGTTGCCGACTGCCATCGCCTGGTAGCCGATGCGGTTCATGGCATCGATGGTCGGGCTCGGTTCGCCCCAGCGGACGTGGGTGAACTGCTCCAGAGGGGTTCCCTGGAGGGTGTCCCCTGAGTCGAACACCATCACCGGGTGGTCGGTGGTCGAGCGGATCTCCTGAACCATGGTCGCGATCTGAGCCAGTGATCCACGGTCCGACGGCCGGTTGGCGTAGTCGTTGAACGGCAGCACCGAGCCATGGAGATCCGATGTGTGGAGGATTGTCAGCTCGGCGGATGTGTTCTCGGCGGCGGTCGCACACGAAGCAACGACCGCAGCCATCGACACCCCGAGCACCAACGCAACGAAAGCTTGAAATTTCTTCATATCGAGGTGGAAATACTACCACCGCCCGTCCAGGGCTCGAGGCTTGGGACCTGAGGCTTGTCGACGGCACCGAGCTGCCCATCAAGCCGCAAGCCTCAGACGGGGTGGGTGGGTGGCCTTGTGTCAGCTCCTGAAGAAAAGTTGTCATGCGATCCCGAGCCGCGGAGCGGCGAAAGATACATAGCCTGGGGCGTGAGCCCCAGGATAAGGGCAAGAAAGAAATGAAAAAGCCGCGGAGCGGCGACAGAAATATCTCACCGACACTTGCGGCACATGACGGAACACAGATCCGTTCGACTCGCTTTGCTCGCTCAGGACAGGTCTGTCGCCCCCTCCAGGGGCTTGTGGTCTATTTGCCGTCCCTACCCTGGGGCTCACGGCCCCAGGCTAAGAATATGCCGCGCCTCCGGAGCTCCTTCTCAGGTGTCAACTTATTTCAGGACGAGAAATGGCCTTGTATCTTGCATCTTGGATCTTGTATCTCGCTTCTCCTGTATAACTGGGGCATGAGAAAGCTACGTCTCCTGACCGGCGGCGAGTCGCATGGGCCCGGCCTGACCGCGATCCTCGAGGGCCTCCCGGCGGGTCTCGAGGTCGATCGCGATCAGATCGACGGCTGGCTCAAGCGTCGTCAGCACGGTTTCGGCCGCGGCGGCCGCCAGCGGATCGAAAAAGACACGGTCGAAGTGACCGGAGGTCTGCGCGACGGCCGCACCCTCGGCTCGCCCGTGGTCCTCGGAATCGAGAACCAGGACTGGCAGAACTGGTCGGCGGTCATGGACCCATGGCAGGTCGACGCCGAGGAGGCCGCCAAACGGGTCGTCAGCAGACCGCGACCGGGCCACGCGGACTACTCGGGTGGCGCGGCGACCGATCAACACGGCGACATGCGCAACGTCCTCGAACGGGCATCGGCGCGCGAGACTGCGGCCCGCGTTGCGGCGGGCGCCGTATGCGCCCAGCTGCTCGCTCGCTACGGCATTGCCATGCGATCGGCGGTCCTTCGCGTCGGACCGGAGGAGGTCCTGGCTGGCTCCCCGAGCTGGGACGATCTGGCGGTGGTCGATTTTTCTTCGCCCCTTGTGACGCCGAAACCAGACGACGAAGAGCGCTTGGTCGAGGCGGTGCGTGTTGCACGGGAGAAGGGCGAGACCTTGGGTGGGGTTGTCGGAGCGGTGGTCCGTGGTCTGCCACCGGGTCTCGGTTCATACGTCCATTGGGACCGCAAGCTCGACGGCAGAATCGTCCAGGCGCTGGTGGCAATCCCCTCGGTCAAGGCGGCGACTATCGGTGACGGCATCGAGGTTGCCTCAGTTCTCGGATCCGAGGCGCACGACCCATACAAACAGGTGGACGGCCGCCTCGAACGGGTCAGCAACCGCGCCGGTGGGCTCGAGGGCGGTGTGACCAACGGTTCCGACCTGGTGGTGCGTGGCTTCTTTAAACCGATCTCGACGCTGCGGCGCGGTTTACCGTCGGTTGATCTCGCGAGTGGCGAGACAGGCGCTACCGCCTGGGAGCGCTCCGACGTCACGGCCATTGGCGCTGCGCCGGTGATTGTCGAGGCGATGTTGGCGCTGGTACTCGCCGACGCTCTGCTCGAAAAGCTCGGCGGCGATGCCATCGCCGACACCGACGCCGCCTGGAAGGCCCTTGCTGCCCGCCTCGCTCCCTGGTGGCAACCAGATATCGCATAGTTTTGAGTGTTGAGTTATGAGTTTTGAGTTCCCATCCGCCCTGATTCGACTGAGGATTTGGGTGACAATTCCTCATTCCTCATTCCTAATTCCTCATTCAAGATGCGAGTAAAACGAGCATCCAATTACGGTTTTTGCGCCGGGGTCCGTGTGGCTGATTTGAAGGCGCGGCGTTTTGCCGCTGACGGAGGGCACGGCGCCATTCTCGGCGCACTCGTCCACAACGAGCGGGTGGTGCGCGAGCTCGAGGGCCTCGGATTGAAGAGCGTGGATTCTCTCGATTCTGCCGGGGGACCAACAGTAGTCTTCTCGGCCCACGGGGTACCGCCTTCGGCCCGCGATCACGCCCGCGATCTCGGGCTCGAGGTCCTCGACACCACCTGCACTTTTGTCGTCGACATCCACGACGAGGTGGAACGGGCTCTGGGCGACGGCTGTCATCTGGTCTTTGTCGGCGACCCGGACCACCGTGAGGTGGTCGGCTATACACACGATCTCGAACCAGATACGTACCACATCGTGTCGACGATCGCGGGTGTCCGCGAGGTCGATTGGAGTGTTTATCCGAAGATCAAGGTGATCTACCAGACCACGCTCAATGCCGATGACTTCGAGGAGCCGGTGCAGTCCATCGAGGAGCTGAACCCGCACACGGTACGAGCCGACACGATCTGTTATGCAACCAAGGAGAACCAGGAAGCTGCAAGACTCCTCGCTGCGGACCCGGAGGTGGATCTGGTGCTGGTGATCGGCGGCAAAGATTCGGCCAACACCCGCCACCTTTGGGAAATCGCCGCGCAGTCGAAAACGGCCCACCTGATCCAGGGCGTCGAGGACATTCTCCCGGAGTGGCTCGAAGGCACGACCTGCGTTGGCCTCACTGCTGGCGCCTCCACCCCCGACAGCGCCATTGACGAGGTCGAAAGCTTTCTTACCGCATATCGACGCTAGTTTGTTGCGGTCAGCCGCAAGAAAGTCAGGTTTGAGTTCTCAGTTTTGAGTTTTGAGTTCCACCCAGCCCCCCGGGACTCTTGGGTCGGCGGGGGAAAACTCAAAACTCAAAACTGAGAACTCAACACTGAGCAATGTCGCTTGCTGCGAATGCTGTAATCTCGCGGTATGAGTAGAACAGATCAACCGATTGCAGTCGTCACAGGAGCCTCCAGTGGAATCGGTGCGGCAACCGCGACGGCGCTCGCACGCGACGGCTGGCGGGTGGTTCTGGTCGCGCGGCGCGCCGACCGCCTCTCCGAGTTGGTGGAGAATATCGCCGCCGCAGGTGGCGAGGCGATGGCCGAGGCGCTCGATGCCGCCGATGGCCCCGCCGTTATGTCGATGGCTGAGCGGGTCCGCGCCGAGTGGGGTGAACCATCGCTGGTCGTCAACAGCGCAGGCGCCGGCGAGTGGCGATTCCTCGAGGAAACATCGGTCGGGGAGATCGTCGAGATGATGGGTGCGCCCTATCTCGCGGCGGCCAACACCAGCCGTGCATTCGTCGAGGACATGTTGAAGAAGGGAAGGGGTCACTTGATCCATGTAGGTTCGCCGGCTTCGGTCATGCCGTGGCCGGGGGCGACCGCCTACACCGCGTCACGGTGGGCGTTGCGAGGCCTGCACGAAGCCTTGTGGCAGGATCTTCGTGGCACCGGGGTCCGCAGTTCGATGGTTTATTTTGGTGAGGTGTCGAGCGAGTACTTCGAGGCCAACCCGGGGTCGCACCAATACATGCCAAAGCTCGGCTCACCGATACCGTTGACTACCCCGGAGCAATGCGCCAGGGTGCTGCTCGAGGTCGCCCGTCGTCCGAGGCGTGTCGTCTTCTACCCCTTCGCCCTGCGGTTCATGGCCTGGCTGGCAGCCATCACACCCGGACCCACCCGGTGGCTCGCTGCTCGAACCGGCCGCCGGCACTGATCCCACCCACCCATTCACAGGGCTTGAGGCCTGAGGCTTGAGGCTTGACCCCCACTCTTCCCCTACACCTGACCGAACCTCAAGCCCCAAGCCCCAGGCCCCAGGTCTTTGGTCTCAGGTCCCAGGCCCTTAGTTTCCTGCTACATTTAATCTGGAGGTTCAATGTTAGACCGGGTCATCTGCGAAGGGTGCGGTAAGAAGTTGCAGGCGGCGTCCACCATCTGCCTCCACTGTGGTTGGGACCAGACCGCGGCCCTGGCTCGGCCCGAACCCATTTCCGTTGTCGAATACATCCTGGCCGGCGGGTGGCGGCTGGTGGTCTATGGTCTGATCATCGCGCTGCCGTTCCTCGGTTTCATGCGTCTGAGAACCACCGGACCGGGACCGGATCTGCCGACAACTCTCCGCTGGATGACGTTCGGTGACGGCGGTCGTGCGGCGGAGCTCGAAACCATTCACCGCATGTACGAGATCGGCTCCGCTACGGCGCGGTATACCGTGCGCGAGATGGAGTTGCCGCCGTTTGACGGCGAGTGGGAAGAGGTGCTCGCAAGGGCGGCTACGGCCCGGGTCCGGGGATGGATTCCCCTGGTCTTTTACGGCGCCGATACCGGAATGGCTCCGGCCTCCGTCCGCGAGCTCTACGAGGTTCGGTCGACCGATGGCTGGGGACGGCCCTACCGGATCACCGTGCGACTGATCGCCCGGGACGAGGCGGCGTTTGACGACCCTGTTGTGATGGCGGATCTCGAGGAAGGATTGCAGGCCTCCTTCTTCACCGTGGACCAGCCCGACCTCCTGCATGGAGAGTGGGCCCGGTTGCTGATCGAGTCGGCCGGCGCCGACGGCGACTTCGACACCGAGGATGACTTGCGCATGATCAGCTACGTATTGGTCGGGCACGTCTTCCGCCTGCTCTATGACCCCAGCGTGATCCAGGTCGAGATCGAACGCGCCTACACCATCGGCCGTCACTACTACCGCATCGAGGGAAGTCAATACGATCTTATCGACGCGAGGCTGCTCGCCGAATACAGGCTGACGTCAATTCACTAGCCGTCATTTCGATACTCGATTCTCGATACTGGATGCTCGATCCGCCCGCCCATCCCTTGAGGATTCGACGAGGTGAATCTTTGTTTTGGTGCATCGAGCATCGAGCATCGAGCATCGAGGACCGGAAGGTTGTTTGGATCAGTCTCCCAGGTCGGCGGCCCACGTCGGCTGCCCTGCCGCATCATCCTGCAGCGCGCGCACCGACAGCGGGCCCCGGCGCAGCGCTGCCACTGCCTCCGCGACCGCGTGGGCTCCGGGGATCGTCGTGAAGTAGAGCACGCCGGCGTCGAGAGCGGCACGGCGAATCGAGCCTGCGTCCTGGGCGGCACGACGGCCGGCAGCGGTGTTGATGACGATCTGAATGGCGCCATCGGCCAGAAGCTGCGGAATGTCGGGATGGCCCTGGCCGAGCTTGAAGACCTTGGTGACCTCGCTGAATCCTGCAGAGTGCAGAATTGCCGCGGTGCCTTCGGTGGCGCAGATCTCGAATCCGAGCTCCTCGAAGCGAGCCGCCAGCGCGGGCAATCGCTGCTTGTCGCGATCGGC
>Ga0316190_10003080_pt1 | contig 12111 bp, 3 predicted proteins | sample Eddworburrow2_MG_FD_204929 | JGI IMG/M metagenome (GOLD analysis project Ga0316190, IMG submission 204929) | Coastal sediment microbial communities from Maine, United States - Eddy worm burrow 2 | ecosystem: Environmental > Aquatic > Marine > Coastal > Sediment | place: USA: Maine | collected... | reverse complement strand
GGTCCCCTGCGTCGTAACATGCACTGATATTTGCTGATCGCCCAGCATAATCCCGTCGATTTTCAACTCATTCACCCCGTCAGGCAAACGAGGACGTAACCGGATTTCACCAGCGATCAGATCTGGTTCGAACCCCAGAATCGAACGTATGAGGAGTAGAGGCGACGCAGCCGCCCATGCTTGGGGCGAACACGATGCTGGATAGGGCACCGGCATCGCTAGCTCGCCCCTCTCAAATCCAGCAAACAGCTCGGGCAGCCGTCCACAGGTAGCCGCCACGTCGAACAGTCCGCCGCTAAGCCGCTGAGCGGCGCCGTGGTGGCCATAACGTGCTAGTCCTGCCACAGCAATAGCGGTGTCGTGGGGCCACACCGATCCGCAATGATACGACAGCGGGTTGAACCCATGAGAGTTGGAGGCCAACGTCCTTAGACCCCAACCGCTGAACATCTCGTCGGCCCCAAGCCAGTTCGCTACTTCGACGGCACGCTCCGCGGACACGATCTTGGTCCACAGGCAGTGTCCCAAATTGGAGGCAAGACTGTCGACAGGGGTTTTGTTACGATCCAGCGCAGTGGCGTACCATCCCCGTTCTTCTATCCAGAAGGCCTTCTCAAACGCAATCTGGAGATCTGCCGCCTTTTTTCTCCAGTGTCCAGCCGCTACAGGGTCACCAAAAAGATCAGCCAGGTCTGCCCGGCCCTTGTAGGCCGCGTAAACATAGCCCTGCACTTCAGCCAGTGCTATGGGTGCCTCAGCCACAGTTCCGTCTTGATATCTCACCCCATCCCAGGAGTCTTTCCAGCCCTGGTTAGCCAAACCAGTCTCCACTCCTCGCTCGTATTCGACGAATCCGTCCCCGTCTTTGTCGCCCCACTCAGCAATCCAGTTCATGGCCCGGTCAACGGCTGGCATGAGATCAACAACCCTGTCGGGTTGCCCTGTCCACCGGGCCAACTCAGCCACCAACATGACAAAAAGTGGGGTGGCGTCAGCTGTTCCGTAGTAGATGTTGCGGCCACCAAGTAGCCGCGATGTTCGGTAGTCGTAGCGAACCTCGTGCAAGATTCGCCCCGGCTGCTCCTCGGTTTCAGCATGGTGGGCCACCCCCTGGGCGTCGGCCAGCTCATGAAGAACCCCGTGTGCCATCTGGTCATCTACCAGCAATGCCATATGGGCCGTGATCAGAGCGTCCCGACCAAACAGGGTCATAAACCAGGGTGCTCCGGCGGCGACCACAACCCGGTCAGGTCGCTCAGTGTCTACTATTCTCAACGATCCGAGGTCTTCTACCGCTTGTTGAGCGGCTTGGACCAACACTGGGCTATCGCTCGTGATGGTGGGCACCGAGCCAAGCCAGCTCGACAGCTGTCCCACTGCTTGGACCTGCTCTACTGGCTGTCCGCAGCGGTGAAGTGGTTCCAGGGTTCGCCCCCCAACAGTGATTGCTGCCTCAACACACAAGCTGAACCGAGATCGGGGTTCAATGACCCGATGCCACCAAACGAAGAATCGGTTTTCCTCACCTATCTGTTTCAGTCCATCGGGTGCGACATCGAATTGCACGACCACACTGGGCGGACCCGAACTATCTTGTTCTCCAATAAACAGAGACCGGCCATCTAGCCGACCACTCGCTTGACGAGGCTCGGCTCGATGTCCGCCTTTCACATCAAACAGGCTGGCGAAGTCACTTCCGACCTCCAATCCAAGCACGAGGTCTCGCTGGTGCGGCCCGTAGTAGATCAGCTCGATGTCTTCCCGCATTCCTTGGCCGATATGGCGCCGCCGTAGGACCGCAAGGTCGCTCTCCAGAGGCGGTTGCGGAGCGGCCCTTCCAACAATAGACACCGAGAACGGTCCACCGCCCATGGCGGTAACCGGGTCTACCCGCTCTCCATCTATCAGAAGCCTCCAATGGGACAACACCCGGGTGTCAAGCATGTAGAGACCCTCGACCCCGTCACCCCCCAGATCTCCGTCAACCGAACCGACCAGAAATGTGTTTCCGCTCACCAGTGTTAGCTGTCCTGCGCCACTGCCATGATCGTGGTTTGATGCCGATGTGGCAGTCCATGGCGTGTTCACGTGATCCGTCCCTTAGCTCTGGCCGTGGCAGTGAGTGTTGCGCATCCACTCCAACGGTCCTAATACCGCCAACTTGAGCAGACCACCCGCAAACGGCATCACGCCTAGGCATATGAACACACCAAGTCTTTTTGATGTATCTTTGATACTAGGCACTAGTTCCAACCAAGTCGACCTGACAGTCCAGACTCGGTTGCACCCCTCGTAATATTAACTTACCCACACAACAACATCGATTGCAGCATGTCCACTGACTGTGGAGGGAAACACCACAATGACCTTAAGTGATTCAGAGATCGATCTCCGTCGCTGTGATGCGTTCGACACGTGTCCAGACTGTAGAACCCGGCACCTCATAGTGGAGGAATCCAACGGCGAAGCCTTATTCCGCTGTGTGCGGTGCGACTCGCTGTGGCGTTACAGCATGGCCTTTGCGTCTAGAATTTCGCCGTATCGACCCACCAAGCGAACCAACCGAATCGATTCACTATTCTTGAGTTAATACCGAACGGTTCCGACCCAACCGTGGTGGAGCCGGAACCGTTCTAACCCTTTGGTCTTGATTGCAGCTTGGCGAGCCGCAACGAACCGAACTACGGCCCGGTAAAGGTGGGCCCACCAAGGGTGTAGTCAGAAACCAGGCCAGCAGCCCGATCCGACTCTCGGTTCTTCACCTCAGTTCGCGCTACGACATGGTGATGGACCTCATCTGGGCCATCGGCCAGGCGAAGGGTACGCTGCGAATGCCACATATCGGCAAGAGGGAACCATTGGGATACACCAGCAGCGCCGTGCATCTGGATCGCCTCGTCAATGATGTCACAGCACCGTTCTGGCACCATGGCCTTCACGGCGCTAACCCATACCCGCGCTTCAGCATTGCCGAGGGTGTCCATGGCTTTGGCCGCACGCAATACCATCAGCCTCATTGATTCAACCTCGATCCGAGACCGTGAAACAACCTCCATATTCTTGCCCAGGTTGATCAGCTTCTTGCCGAACCCTTCGCGCCGAAGGCCACGGTCGACCATCATTTCGATTGCTTTTTCTGCCGAACCTATAGACCTCATACAATGGTGGATGCGTCCAGGCCCAAGCCGAAGCTGGCTGATTTCAAAACCGCGACCCTCCCCAAGCAGAATATTGTCGTAGGGGACTCGGACATCGTCGAACACAATATGCATATGTCCGTGAGGGGCATCGTCGGCCCCAAAGACATGCATGGGGCCCAAGATTTTGACACCGGGGGTGTCGACGGGAATGAGAATCTGTGACTGCTGCTTGTAGGTGTCAGCATCAGGGTTTGTGCGCACCATGGTGATCATGATTTTGCATCGGGGGTCACCGGCACCGGAGATATAAAACTTCTCTCCGTTTATGACCCACTCGTCGCCGTCACGAACTGCGCTTGTCTGCACCTGCTTGGCGTCTGAGCTCATCACCCCTGGTTCGGTCATCACATAGGCGGACCGGATCTTGCCCTCAAGCAGAGGCTCAAGCCATTGGGCCTTTTGTTCAGCAGTTCCAACCCGCTCCAGAACCTCCATATTGCCGGTATCGGGAGCCGAGCAGTTTAGACATTCTGACGCCAACCGATTCTTACCTAGTTCATTAGCGATATAGGCATAATCGAGGTTGCTTAACCCTTCGCCAGTATCGGCATCAGGCAAAAAGAAGTTCCATAGCCCAAGTTCACGAGCTTTGACTTTGGCTCCCTCCAGCAGTTCTAGTTGTCCCGGTGCCCAACTCCAACGATCTTCACGACCCTCGCCCAGCCGATAGAACTCCTCGGTAATGGGGTCGACCTCAGTGCGAATGAACTCTTTCACTGCCTCATACAAAGGCCGAACCTTGTCGGACATACGAAGATCGAAATCATCCATGCTCGCCGATTTGAGTGCTCCACCAACCATGCGTTAGTTCCTTTCAACCAGCCTGGTCAGGTCTGACCAGGAGTCCCGTAGAGGGCTTCAGTAGTCTCACAATAACCCCCGGGAACAGCTTCAGTCATTTTTGGGTCGACATCTCCTCAGTGCCACGTCGGTGTGGAACACTAAGAAGATGGATGATCATCTCGAACAGGCCAAAGCCGCACTGATCGACGCTGCGGCGCAACTTGCGAACCGGCGCCAAAAGGCGACTCTTCCTGGTCGAATCGAATCGATGATGCGCGCCTACTACTCCCTTGTAGCCCCCCAGGACTTCGAGGGCAAAAAGCCGATCGATCTTTACGCTCCCATGATCCGACACTGGCAGCTAGCCAACCACAGGGCGCCAAACGAAAGCCTAGTCCGGGTCTACAATCCTTCCGTCGACGAAGATGGCTGGTCGAGTTCACACACCATTATCGATGTTGTCGCCGACAACTCGCCGTTCATTGTCGATTCGCTGCTCGCGTTGTTGGCGAGGCGCAACATCCACCTACACCTGGCTGCTCACCCAATCGCCCAAGTAACGCGAGATGACGCAGGTGCTCTCGTCAAGGTCACTGACGTGGGGCCCTCCGATGACGGCAACCTGGAGTCGCTGGTCCACCTGGAGATAGACCGGATCGAACAAGAAGCACTGGAGGAATTCCATCAAGCAGTTGTCTCGGTATTGGCTGACGTGCGAGTAACCGTTGATGATTGGGAAGCAATGGGCAACAAGGCCCTGGAGATAGCAGACGAACTCGACTCATGGCGACAAGAGGCGCAGGCAACCGGCCATCCACGCTATGAGTGTGATACAGGCACGAGCCCAAAAGATGTTGCCGAACTCTTGAGGTGGATGCAGGACGACAATTTCACGTTCATTGGCTACTGCGACTACCGCCTGGTCGACGAAGACGACAACAATGGCGCCATGATCCGATCTCGTCCGGAGACTGGGCTGGGAATACTTCGGGGCCGAGCCATGACCGAACGAGACCTTAAGCAGCTACCAACACAGGCCGCCAACCTGGTGCGCAGACCTTTGGTTATGAATCTGACCAAAGCAAACCGGATTTCTACTGTCCACCGCCCCGCTCCCCTCGATTACATTGGAATCAAAGACATTGACGCCACCGGCAAGGTTAGAGGCGAACGCCGTTTCTTGGGATTGTTCGGGTCCACCGCCTACACCACCCCGGTGGGTTCGGTCCCAGTAGTAAAAACCAAGGTAGACGAGGTGATCAAACGATCACCACGGGCGACAGGAAGCCATGCCCGCAACCAGCTACTTGATGTTTTGCAGAGATGCCCGCGCGACGAGCTGTTTCAGATCGGCGCCGATGATCTCTACACCCTGGTGCACGATATCGGAGACCTGCGGGACCGCCGGAGGGTCAGCTTGTTCACCCGCCCTGACGTATTCGGGCGCTTCTTGTCATGTCTGGTATTTGTTCCTCGAGAACGCTACAACACAGACGTTCGACTCGAGATTGTGGAGATCTTAACCCAGTTGTATCAGGGCACTTCGCACCGGTTCTCTACTGAGATCTCCGATTCCCCTATGGCCCGCGTGCACCTGATCATCCACACCAACCCTCAGGTCCAACAAGCAGTTCCAGATCGAGTAGTTGTTGAGGCTCGACTCAACCTGGTAATCAGAACCTGGGACGACTTCCTACGCAGCTCGCTAGTCGACACCCATGGTGAAGCGCGTGGGCTATCGCTATTCAACCGCTACCACGAAGCATTTGATAAGTCATACCGTAATGATATTTTGGCTGAATCAGCCGTAAACGACATCGACCGGCTCGAAGCTTTGGGGCCATTGGGACTCGACGTAGCTCTCCACCACCCCTTGGAGGCCGCTTCTGGCGATTTCCGATGCACCCTGTACCGCAAACACACTCCAATCACGTTGTCGGAGTTCATACCGGTACTTCATGACCTTGGCGCCACTGTTGTCGACGAACGGCCCTATGAGATAGCAGTGGATGGGGAGCCACGCCGTTTTGTGTATAACATCGGTCTCAGGCTCGAGTCCGAACTGGACCCAGAGGCACGTAGCCGGTTTCGTGATGCGGTAATTGCGGTGGCAAGGGGCGAGGTCGAGAGCGACTCGTTTGCCCGCCTGGTGCTTACGGCATGCCTGGACTGGCGACAAGTGGCCGTCTTGCGCTCCTACGCCCGTTACCTGCTCCAGGTAGGCATCTCGTTTAGTCCAACTTATGTACGCGAAACCATCAACGCGAACCCTTCAGTGGCGCGCCTGCTGCTCGACCTGTTTGCTGCTCGACTAAGCCCGACCGATGCTAACGAGGACGCCGCCAAGGCCATTTTGGCTCAGGTACGAAGCCAGATCGACAATGTGGCAGGGCTAGACACTGACCGGATCCTAAGTTCGTTTGTTGACGTGATCCAAGCAACGGTGCGAACCAACTATTGGCAGCGGGGCCAGAACGGGTTCTCTGCCGCTCTGGCGTTGAAACTGGAACCAACCCTGGTTCCCGGGATTCCCAAACCAGTTCCTAATGCTGAGATATTTGTGCATAGCCCACGGGTCGAAGGGGTCCACCTGCGAGCCGGCAAGGTAGCTCGTGGGGGTATCCGGTGGTCGGACCGGATGGAAGATTTCAGGACTGAAATCCTAGGACTGATGAAAGCCCAAACTATTAAGAACTCAGTGATTGTTCCGGTCGGAGCCAAAGGAGGCTTCATATCAAAGCAGCTTGCAGGCGACAGCCGCGAAACAACAATGAAAGAGGTGGTGTGGTGTTACCAGTCGTTCATTCAGGCTCTCCTTGATGTTACTGACAACCGGCAACAAGACGGACTTGTTTCACCCACCAACGTTTTGTGCCTAGATGACCACGACCCCTACCTGGTGGTCGCCGCAGACAAGGGAACGTCTACGTTTTCCGACATCGCAAACAAGATCGCCGAACAACGTGGCTTCTGGCTTGGAGACGCCTTTGCTTCGGGGGGCTCGGCTGGCTATGACCACAAGGCGCTTGGAATCACGGCTCGTGGCGGCTGGGTATCGGTAGCCCACCACTTCAGTCAACTAGGTCTCGACGTTTCCCAATCCGAGTTCAGTGTTGTTGGGATCGGTGACATGTCAGGCGATGTTTTCGGCAATGCCATGCTGCTTAGCGACAAGATACATCTAGTTGCCGCCTTTGATCATCGACACATCTTTGTCGACCCCAATCCAGATCCGACAGTGTCGATCGACGAACGCCGCCGACTATTCCAAACCCCCCGCTCCTCGTGGGCTGACTACGATCCTGACCTGATCTCACCCGGAGGCGGCGTATTTTCACGGTCGGCAAAAACCATTCCGGTTTCGGCCGAGATGGCATCCGCACTCGATATCGATGCTGGTGTGACAGCACTCACGCCAAGCGAGTTGATTGTCGCCGTGCTTAAGGCACCGGTCGACCTTTTTTGGAATGGGGGCATCGGCACCTACATCAAAGCATCTAGCGAAACCAATGAAGCGATCGGAGATCGAACGAATGACTCGGTTCGGATCAACGCTAACCAGCTACGATGCCGTGTGGTCGGCGAAGGCGGCAACCTGGGTGTTACCCAACTTGGACGCATCGAGTTCGCAAAAATGGGCGGCCTTATCAATAGCGACGCCATAGACAACTCGGCTGGAGTAGACACCTCTGATCATGAGGTGAACCTTAAAGTCCTGCTTTCAGTGGCTGAAGCCGAAGGCGACCTTACCCGCAAACAGCGAGACCATCTCCTCCAATCGCTGGCCGACCAGGTTTGCGACCAGGTGCTTTCCAACAACACCGCCCAGAACCTTGCTCTTACGGCTGCCGCCTCGGACAGCCCCGGAATGATCGATGTCTACCAGAGGCTTATCGGTTGGCTAGAGCAAGACGCGGGATTAGACCGCCAGCTAGAATCCCTACCGTCCAATGAGCAGCTGTTGGGGCGACAAGAATGTGGCGAAGGATTGCATCGCCCTGAGTTGGCGGTCCTGATGGCCTATACAAAGAACCACGCCACTGAGCTTCTCCTTCGCTCCAATTTGGCCGAGGATGACGACCTTGATGATCGGTTGCTTTCCTATTTTCCGCCCGCTGTGCGCAACCAGTTCGCCGACCTTGTTCCGCGCCACCCACTCAAACGGGATCTGTTATGCACCTTGGTATCAAATGATCTGATCAACCGGGGAGGCATCTCGATGGTCCATCGCTTGATGGGGGAAACCGCCGCCACCGTGGATGAGATCGCCCGGGCCCATCGTGCGTCTTGGACTATCTATGATCTCGAACACCTATTGGATCAAGTTACCTCGTTGGGAGCCGATGTTGATCCCAAAGCCCGGGTGAGCGCCTATCACCAGGTGATGCGCTTAGGTGAACGCGGAGCACGATGGCTACTGCGCAATGCCGCCCAACCTCTCGACATCTCCGATTCGGTGCTCACCTACCGACAGCCGGTGGCCGACCTGTTCGAGATTGTGGCTACCAATGAGGCCGCCAACGAGCACATGGTTGACCACGAACTGGACCGGGACTCTCTGATTGATGGTCGGATCCCTCCTGAACTTGCCGACAGGCTCGTTCTGCTCGATACAGCATTCGGCTTTCTCGACCTTTCGGCTGTCGCTGCAGTTACCGGTGTTCCACTAACCTTGGTGGCTGGCACTCACACTCGGCTAGACCATCACCTCAACCTTTCGTGGCTGCGGCTTCACATCATGGAGCTCCCCCGAAGCGACCATTGGATGACCTTGGCCCGCAGCGCGTTGCGTGATGAGTATTTTCGTGAACATGCTCATCTAACAAGCGTCGTTGTCGGCACTTCACCCGCAGGCGACAACCGCCTCGATTCCGATGCCGCCGCACAACGTTGGATCCAACAAAACCAGGTCTCAGTCAACCGATTCAGGAATACCTTCGCTGACATCGGGGCGCTGGGCGAACACGACCTCGCCCAGATGTCGGTGGCTGTAAGGGCCCTAACCCAGCTGAGCAGGGCGTCCTAGGCGATTTGGATTGTCGCTAGATCCTGCAAGCTAACCCCGTTCACGCTATGGGTCGGGTTTCAAGTTTGGCCGGGTCTGGTGTGTTCTGTATGGCAAGGCTGCAAGGCAACCAAGCATCAATCCACTCAGACTACTCAAGCAACTAGGCAGAGCCGGATCTTTCCACCTCGTTATCGTCGGGTTTTCACAAGTTCCAAACTCCATCGTGATCAAAACCGTCACCGGTCAAACGTTCATGTGCTCACACCATGAATCAGGCGTATGCCGGTATCCCCGTTAGCGAACCAAGACACATTAGCCAATTATCTGATCGCGGTAATTGGCAAACTCCTGACCGACTAGAACTGTTCGGTTCATCGCGCCCGGGTCTGTCAACCTGACAGCGGTCCGTGACCACAATTGCGGGTATCACAACGATCCCTGCTCGCTGCAAGCATGACAAGGGCTGTCTATATCCATGGCCAACTGATTTCTTGGGTCGCGATGCCCAATCGTCACTGTGGTGTTGTACGGTCGCTCTTGTCGCATCAAGAACAACTCTGGGGCAGAGAAAGAACCAATCACGCAATCATGCAAACTCGCTCACCTAATTCACACAAATCGGCGCCACCGAATAGGGGGGCGACCACCTCACCGTTACGGAGTCGTCGAGTGGCAAGAGCCGGAGCCCTGCTAGCGGGGGTTGCACTTCTGGCCGCGGCCTGTGAACAACCCCAAACCCTTGGCGACCCAAACTCGCTGCAACTGCAAGCCCCCCAAACCGAGCAGGCCGCTCCACCGGTGAGCGACCCTGGCATTCCTGCTGCCACCGACGCCGAAGTTCCCGGTGTCCCAGACGCTGGTCTACCTTCACCAGCCGCCCCGGTAGCACCGGCTGGACCATCAACCGATGACGCTCCAGCAGTTGAGAACACCCCCCAGGCTGCAACCGAGACAGTTGAAGTGGTGTCGACCGACACAGAAGGAGAGTTGACCTACGAGGGCCACGAGCATTCCGGTGCGGGCACTGTTGAGGAAACCGAGAAGGTCAGCGTGGCCGAAGCGGCCGCCGTTGACCCTGACGCACCCGATGATGGCGGGCACGACCATAAGGTCGGAGTGGAAGCTGGCATGAACAGCATCTCCCAGGCCATCGCTAACGCCCAGATTGATGAACGCTACCGGCCCCAGGTGGAAGCTGCGTTCCAGCAGATCAGTACCGCTGTGATCCAGGCCGTCAACCAAACCGGTGCACTGAACGACAATTACGTATCGTTCGACGAGATCCTCCAGATCAACCAATACCTCCAGACCAACTACCCTGAATGGGACGGTTGGCGACTAGCCATTCAAGAGCTGACACGCGACAAAAGAACAACCGCCCACGATGGCATGTCAGTTGGCAACGTGGCCACCATCGTTGCCAACCTAGGAAGTGACTACAGCGGCCAAACCTATAACGGCACGTTCCGGCCCAAAAACGGCGCAGACCGAACCAAAATAACCGAGACTGGATACACGTTGAACAAGCTGTTCGGGCCAGATGGCCCCCACAGCTTCGTCGCCCACGCTCTCGCCTTGCTGGGTACCGACATTCTGGCTCCCGGCCAGCAGCCAACCGGTGGATTTGAGCGAATCGACGACAACACCATCCGTGCCATGTCGCCTATTACCGGGCTGCGCCCAGTAATTGAGCAAGCCATAGACCAGGTCCTTCGCAAGAATAAGAACCTGTCTGGAGAAAAGTTGGAGTCGGCGGTCGCCAATCAGCTAACCCAATTAAACGACTGGAACCAACTAACTTCCAGAACACAGGACGCAGTCATGATGCTGTCTGGTATCGACTTTGACTCAATGTCCAAACAAGAACAAGAGTTGACAATCAACCACCTCCAGCACTCCCCTCTTCCGTTTGGAGACATGACCGAGGTTCTGAGCCCGAATGTCACCATTGACTACGGATACACCCACACCTTGGACAAGAACCGAACCCGGGTACAAGACCTAGGCAACGGTCAATTCCGAATCTTCATGATTTCGAATAATAATAATGGATCCCACACTGGCCATTCGCTTGGCGCCTTCGTTGTGCAAACTGAACCTGGCACCACAGCGAAAGAAGCTAAACAAATCGGCAATAATATGGTCCAGAATAAGAACAACAACAACCGTTTGTATCTAGCCGAGTCAGCCAAAGCGATCCTGTATGGCCAAACCCCACACCTGGACTTCAGCGGCATGACCGAGGCCGAGAAAGCCAGTTTGTACCAGGGCAACACCCTGTAGGCACCCTGGCTTCAAGCCAAACGACCGGCGGGAAACAATCTGGCCCCACTCATGATTCGACCCAGCCATCACCAATGCGCCCGACACCGATCACTCCAGGTGTCGGGCGTGTTCGCGTCTGCTGTCAGTGCACAACATGTTGCGTTACCAACCCGCTCGCCGGAGCAATAGCAATGTTGGATGGATAGACAAAGGGCCATAAGGTCAACTCGTGCCCCCTACCCCACAACAAAGTACCGGACGAGTCAAGACGTCCGAAGCCACCTCTGAGTAATGACTGCCAATCAAGAACGCTTCATCGCTCAACGAGTCTCAGCAATCACCGATAAGCTCATCGACGGCCGCGATCAGCAAGACGACCACAAGTTCCGGCACCTGGCGCAGATCGTTTCCGCCCTATTTCACTACGAGTTCCATGCCAAGGAACAGGCCGCAATCAAGGCGTGGGACCAGATAGGTAGCAGCCCACAAGCAGCAACGTTGGTGTCATCCGAACTCAGTTCCCTACTGGACTCGGCAAACTACACCAAGGTCACCCAAGACGAGTTGCATGAGGCCATGGAACGAGAGTCGCTCATTGCTCTGCGACTCGACGTCGACCTGGACGACTTTGATGAGGTTCTGATCTCCAGGCGAGCTAGCCACACCGAGACCATCACCGTTCCGAAATGGAAGGGCCTACGGTCCCGGGATCTTTGCATCCAGGTATACGAACGCGTAGTAATCCATACCAGAGTCAAGCCCCAATCATGGTTCGACGCGAAATCGGTAGACCCTGCCGACCTGAATCTGATTCCTGGTCATGCTTCGCTCAAACAGTTCCAAAATGTCCCTAGG
>Ga0316190_10003079_pt1 | contig 12113 bp, 15 predicted proteins | sample Eddworburrow2_MG_FD_204929 | JGI IMG/M metagenome (GOLD analysis project Ga0316190, IMG submission 204929) | Coastal sediment microbial communities from Maine, United States - Eddy worm burrow 2 | ecosystem: Environmental > Aquatic > Marine > Coastal > Sediment | place: USA: Maine | collected... | reverse complement strand
CTCGAATGTCCATCCTATCGCAGTTCTGGGCTTTCGAGAACCAATACCCCTTTTACCTGAAAAAATCAGCCGGATGCATATATCCAGCTGATTTTTCCAGGTTGATGGGGTTCTAATGTTATTATCAGAAATAAATGTAGTCACTATTGCGAACTAAACTGGTTATAAATGGTCAATTCTTCTGTTACTGAGATAAATGCTCGTCTTCATCCTGTAAGGTGTAAGGGATGAGTGAGCGTGAAATTGACCAGGAACTGGTTCTCCGGGTTCAGCGTGGCGATAAAAAGGCCTTTGATCTGTTGGTTCTGAAATACCAACAAAAGGTCATTAACCTTATCTCTCGTTATGTCCGGGATAGTAGTGAGGCACAAGATGTCGCTCAGGAAGCCTTTATAAAGGCCTACCGTGCGCTACCAAGATTTAGAGGTGATAGTGCTTTCTATACTTGGTTATATAGAATTGCCATTAATACAGCAAAGAACCATATCGTCTCTCAAAGCCGTAGACCGCCCAGTAATGGTATAGAGGCAGAAGTGGCGGAGCAACTGGATGCAGGGATACGATTGCAGGAGCATGCAACACCAGAGAACTTTCTACTGGAAGATGAGATTGCACAGACTGTACGCCAAGCAATTGATGATCTTCCAGATGATTTACGCATGGCGATAACCTTAAGAGAGCTGGAAGGGCTCAGTTATGAAGAGATTGCCAATACCATGTCGTGCCCTGTAGGTACGGTAAGGTCCAGGATATTCCGGGCACGCGAAGCGATTGACGCCAAGCTAAAACCCTTGCTTGAGCCTAGTTAAATATTGAGTTAATGATGACTAATAATATTCGTGAACAGATTTCAGCCTTACTGGATAACGAGCTATCCAAAGATGAGATAGGGCAAACCTTTGACCGACTGAGTGAACAGAAGCAGCTGCGAGACACCTGGGACCGTTACCACCTGATTAGTGATGTAATTCGGGGTGATATAGGAGAACGGGCTTCTCTTAGTCTTGCTGATCGGGTACGGGTACAGATAGATGCTGAACCTGCTATTTTGGCAGCACCAAAACCTGTCAAAACCGCCCCTGCATGGGTGCGTCCGCTTGCAGGCACTGCAGTTGCGGCTTCTGTAGCCATTCTTGCCGTCATGACGGCACCGCAGTTACTTAATCCTGAAGCAAAGGCTCCATCACAAATTGCAGCAACAAAGGTGACAACACCCATCTACGCTCAATCTGCCTCTTTACCTTCTGTTCAAAACTATCGACTAGTGAATAGTGCCCAATATCAGGTTCAGCCTGTAACAGCTGCCCGACCAGCAGCCAGATGGTCTACCCAATATGCCGGTACTCGCTGGAAGAATCTGGCCAGACCAGCCACAGAAAATAAGCTCAACAAATATCTTATGGATCACAGTGAGTATGCCACGCAAGGTGCGGTGAGTGGTGTGGTGCCCTACGCCACCTTTGTAGGATATGACGCAAGGCGTTAACCCTATGCTCAAGAGTTGTCGTGCTTGGGTTGGTTGCCTTCTGCTTGGTGTAATCCCTGCCGCTGTTGCTGGAGACGCCGAAAAAAGTGTCGATGCATGGCTAAAGCAGATGGTGGAGTCGGTGCGTACGCTAACGTATGAGGGCACCTTTATCTATCTCCATAATACACAACTGGAGACCATGCAGATTACCCACACTGCAAATAATGATCAGGAACAGGAGCGCATTTTCTCCCTAAATGGCGCTGCGCGTGAGGTGATTCGCAGTAAAGGAGCAGTCATCTGTATTCTGCCTGATGTTAAAGCAGTAACAGTAACAAAACACAATAAAGGCAACCGTAAATTTCCCTCTGTTTTGCCTATAAACCTTAGTCATCTCTCAGATTACTATGAATTTCATATATTGGATAAAGCGCGGATAGCTGATCGAGAAGCCATTGTTATTGGCATAATACCCCGCGATACCTCTCGCTATGGTTATCGCCTCTATCTTGATATCGATCATGCGCTACCTTTAAAAACCGACACCATCAACGAAAAAGGAGAGATGGTGTCACAGATCATGTTTACCATGCTTCGGATTGACCCCTCAATTCAGAGTGTATCCCCCTCCATGCATGGCAAAGGTGATTATTCATGGTTCCGATCTAAACCAGCTCAGAAGGTCTCTCCTTCAACACACACCAACTGGCAATTTAAACAGCTGCCACGAGGCTTTCAACTACAGGTTAAAACCAAACGTGCCGCCACTTCGGGTGGTCAAGAGATGGAACACTTTGTTTTTTCTGATGGATTAGCCACCATCTCTGTTTATGTTGAAAAAGCCGGGGATGAGAATGGTTTGCATGAAGCATCAACGATGGGGGCAGTCAATGCCTATGGCGCCCAAGTTTCAGGACATCAAATAACCGTTGTAGGTGAAGTGCCTGCACAAACGGTTCGCACAATCGCAAACTCTATGGAATATTCCACGACGGCTACACTCCAGTGATTGAAGAAACAGCGGTCATCCTCGAGTGTGACGGTGAATACGCGCAAGCCCAAACCGAGAGATCTTCAGCCTGCGGTTCATGTTCATCGAGATCAGCCTGTGAAACAGCTTCATTGAAAGAGGAGGCCGACAGGGTTTCTGATGCTGTGCTGCAGGTGTTAAATCCGATAGGTGCACAGCCAGGCGAGCGTATTGTGATCGGATTTGAAGAGAGTGCCTTAACCAAGGCGTCTATGGCTTTTTACGCCGTACCCCTGGTTAGTTTTATCCTGTTTGCACTCATAGGACAGTGGCTCACTTCATCAGAATCTATTGCCGCACTGGGTGGCATTTTTGGTCTGGTCATTGGGTTGCTGTGGCTCCATCATTTTTCAAACAAAGCCAGTCAAGATGAGCATTATCAGGCCGTTGTGCTACGGCGAGTTAATGAATCTAGAGTTAACCTTGAATGTTCCATAAATCCAGATATTTCATAAGTCTGTGAAGCTTTATTTTAGGAGTTGGTATATGTGTATGCCCCGGTTAAAAGACCATAAAGCCATGCTGGTAGCCACCTGTTTGCTGCTATTTGGCATGATGGATCTACAAGCTGGCTCGCTACCTGATTTCACTCAGATGGTGGAAGAGTACAGCCCAGCTGTCGTTAATATCAGCACCAAACAGAAACCTGTAAAATCAATGATGGATCGGCTTCCACCAAAATACCAGATCCCTGATCTGCCTAAAGATAGCCCATTAAATGATCTTTTTAAGCACTTCTTTGGCGCTCCGCCTCATGGCCCAGGCGGGCCAGGCGGTGACTCACCACATGGACATGGATTTGAGGGACAGTCTCTGGGGTCAGGATTCATCATCTCCAAAGATGGTTATCTGATTACCAACCATCATGTGGTTGATGGGGCAGATGAGATTACCGTACGCCTTAGTGACCACCGAGAATTTAAGGCGGAACTGATAGGCTCTGATCAGCGCAGTGATATTGCGCTATTGAAAATAGAAGCAGAGGATCTGCCCGTTGTTACTATCAACCAGACAAAGGAGCTTAAGGTTGGAGAATGGGTGCTGGCAATTGGATCCCCTTTTGGCTTTGACCATTCAGTTACTGCAGGCATTGTGAGCGCCAAAGGGCGAAGCCTGCCACGTGAGAACTATGTTCCTTTTATCCAGACCGATGTCGCTATCAATCCAGGCAACTCTGGTGGCCCCCTGTTTAACCTAAAGGGCGAGGTTGTTGGGGTTAACTCCCAAATCTATAGCCGCACAGGTGGCTTTATGGGATTATCATTTGCGATACCCATTGACATGGCAATGAATGTTGTCGACCAAATCAAAAACAAAGGCTTTGTAACCCGGGGCTGGCTGGGTGTATTGATTCAGGATGTTACCCGTGAACTGGCTGAATCTTTTGGTCTTTCTCGTCCTTATGGTGCTTTGGTCTCTCAAGTCCAACCTGGAAGCCCTTCTGAAAAGGCCGGCCTGCAAACGGGTGATGTCATTTTAAGCTTCAATGGTGATGAGGTAGCAAACTCAGCTGCACTGCCACCGATGGTTGGTGCCAGCCCGGTTGATCGCCCAGCAATAGTGGAGATCTTACGCCAGGGTAACCGCCAGACTGTTGAGGTGGTTATTGGCGCCTTGCCAGGAGACGCTAAACTCAGCATGAAGGGAGGCGCACCACACGTTGAGCAGGGCAACCGAATTGGTGTAAAGGTGCGAGAGCTGACATCAGAGGAACGAGACCAGTTGGAGCTTGAGACAGAAGGTGGAGTATTGGTTGATGAGGTAAAAGCCGGACCTGCGCAGGAAGCAGGTATTCGCAAAAATGATGTCATCCAGATGATCAATAACGCTCGATTGAAAGATGTTGCCGATTTCAAACAGCAAATAAAAGAGTTGCCCGCAGGGAGATCTGTGGCGGTCTTGGTTTATCGTCGCCATGGCCCTATCTTTCTTGCACTCAAGCTACCAAAAGATGAGTGATTCCGAGCCTGTTCTGAATCTCTATTATCGCCACAATTGCCACCTTTGTGAGGATATGTGGGAGCATCTACAAGAGATACGAAAAGAGCATGCATTTCAGGTCGTTACTATTGATATCACAGGCGATGCTGATTTGGAGGCACGACATGGCACACGTATTCCGGTCCTGGAGACTGAAAAAGGTAAGGAGCTATGCAATTACTATCTGAATGAAAAGGGCTTGCTTGATTACTTAAATACCTGAAAGCGTCCATTGGATGTTGGTATTTCTAGCAACCCGCTATCTAAGGTATAATGCGCGATACGATTTTGTTGCCCTGACGTGTAATGTGAACGGAGCTTTTCATAAAGAAAAGCTCCGTTTTCAATATGTTAAGGGCTTTTTTGCAACACTGAGTCTCTACTGACGTTGGCTGAATAGCCATCCAATCAACCGTAGATACCGACGGCGACTAAATATATAGATGACGGATCTACAACACATACGTAATTTTTCCATTATTGCCCATATCGATCATGGCAAATCCACCATCGCGGATCGTTTTATCCAAACCTGTGGTGGACTTGAAGAACGAGAGATGGAAGCTCAGGTACTGGATACAATGGACCTGGAACGCGAGCGCGGTATTACCATTAAAGCTCAGAGCGTAACCCTTGAGTATAAGGCGAACAATGGAGAGATCTATCAGCTGAATTTTATTGACACCCCGGGCCATGTGGATTTTTCTTACGAGGTTTCCCGTTCACTGGCGGCCTGTGAGGGGGCTTTGTTGGTAGTGGATGCCGCGCAGGGGGTAGAAGCGCAAAGTGTGGGCAACTGTTACACCGCAATTGAGCAAGGGCTTGAGGTACTGCCGGTATTAAACAAGATTGATCTACCGGCAGCAGAACCTGAGCGCGTAGTTACTGAGATTGAAGAGATTATTGGGCTGGATGCCAGTGACGCACTGCATGTCAGCGCCAAAACGGGTATAGGCATCCCTGATTTGCTGGAGATGCTGGTCGAACGCATCCCCCCTCCAGTAGGCGATATCGACAAACCTTTGCGGGCGTTGATTATCGACTCCTGGTTTGACAGCTATGTTGGCGTGATCTCACTGGTGCGGGTGATGGATGGTTGTATTCGCCCCAAGGATAAGATGTATGTCATGTCTACTGGTCGCACCCATCAGATTGAAAAGGTGGGACGTTTCACCCCAAAACGACAAGATCGGCCCATACTTGAACCAGGTGAGGTGGGTTATATCATTGCGGGCATCAAGGAGATTGACGGTGTACCTGTTGGCGATACAATCACCCATGCTGACAATAGGGCAGCAGGCCCACTGCCTGGTTTTGAGCAAATTCAACCACGCGTCTTTTCAGGTCTCTATCCGGTCAGCTCAGATGATTATGAAGCGTTCCGTGAGGCACTGCAAAAGCTACGCCTGAATGATGCTGCACTCCATTTTGAACCTGAAACGTCCCAGGCATTGGGCTTTGGTTTCCGCTGTGGTTTTCTCGGCATGCTGCACATGGAGATTGTGCAGGAGCGGCTGGAGCGCGAGTATGATCTGGATCTGATTACCACAGCACCAACCGTAATCTATGAGGTTCTAACCAGCAGCGGTGATATCATTAAGATTGATAATCCGGCTGATTTACCAGATCCTGGTAAGATTGAAGAGGTGCGAGAACCTATCATTGAGGCCAGCATTCTGGTACCACAAGGCCATCTGGGTGCGGTTATTACACTCTGTATTGAAAAGCGTGGCGTACAGAAGAATATGCAATACCTTGGCGGACAGGTTCAGTTAACCTATGAACTACCGATGAATGAGGTTGTACTGGACTTTTTTGACCGACTCAAGTCAGTCAGTCGAGGTTATGCCTCATTTGAGTATGAATTTAAACGCTTCCAGGCAGCCCCATTGATTAAACTGGATATTTTGATCAATGGTGATTGTGTGGATGCGCTCTCTGCCATCATACATCGAGATCACGTGCAAAGCCGAGGGCGTGAGCTAACGGTAAAGATGAAAGAGATCATTCCCCGGCAGATGTTCGAAGTTGCAATCCAGGCAGCCATTGGCTCACAAATCATTGCACGCACCACAGTCAAGGCACTACGCAAGAATGTAACCGCAAAATGCTATGGCGGCGATGTCAGCCGAAAACGCAAACTGCTTGAAAAACAAAAGGCTGGCAAGAAACGCATGAAGCAGATTGGCAAAGTAGAGATTCCTCAGGATGCCTTTCTTGCCGTACTGCGGGTTGGAAAAGAGTAAACCTAAATCCTGCAAAACTCGTGCTTGCAGCATTTAGATTAATAATTTAAATACCAATTTTTGAAGATAACTTATGGATCTTAATTTTCCAGCAATATTAGTGGCGGCAGTATTTATTACTGGCGGAATTTGGCTGATCGACACCTTAATGTTTGCACCACGCAGACGCACCATGGCGACCGATGAAACCGAAAAAGGCACTGACCCAGAAGAGGTTATGCGCCGAACACGGGAGCCCTTACTGGTAGAATATGCTCGTTCATTTTTTCCGGTAATCCTTGTAGTACTGTTGCTACGCTCTTTCCTGGTTGAACCATTCCGAATCCCATCAAGCTCCATGATGCCAACACTATTGATTGGTGACTTTATATTGGTCAATAAATTTGCTTATGGTGTTCGCCTGCCCGTACTGCATACCAAAATAATTGAGACGGACAGCCCAAAACGTGGTGACGTTGTCGTATTCCGCTACCCACGAAACACATCTGTGGACTATATTAAACGTATTGTTGGTGTTCCGGGTGATGAGATTTCATACCGTAACAAGGTATTATACGTGAATGGACATCCCGTTCCTCAAGTACCAATTGGACGTTATACCGGTATTGGTTCAGGCATAGGATCAACCGGATCATTGCACAGTGTAGAGACGATTAATAACGTAGAACACTCTGTCTTGATTCGTGTTGGCTCGCCTGATTTCCCTCCAGGCTGCCAGGTATTACTGCAAGGGCCGATTAGCATCCCAGAAGGTCACTATTTTGCTATGGGAGATAATCGCGACAATAGCAATGACAGCCGTTGCTGGGGGCTGGTAGCGGAAGAGAATCTAGTAGGTCAAGCCTTTGCAATCTGGATGAGCTGGGATTCTCAGCGCTCTGGCTTTCCAGTTGCATGGGGTCGTTTGGGTGAAGGTATAGAGTGATTTTGTACTATCCTAAATAGATCAGCTGAGGCAAATGTGCAACTAGCTGATCTTTTTAGGATAATGGTTGCCCAGTGGGGCATGGGGAGATATGAATATGTTTCAAGGGCCAAAAAAACAACGCGGGATGACCGGGCTTGGGTGGATGATGGTTATCTTTTTAATCTGTTTTTTTTCATTCGTGGGTATCAAGCTATTCCCAGTGTATATGGAGAACTACTCGGTAAAAAGCATTGTGAAAGATCTAAAGCAGGAGCCGAATTTTGCTAAAAAAAGCTCTGGCGAAGTTCGAAACATGATCAACAAACGCCTAATCATTAATAGTATACGTGATCTAAAAAAAGAGCATATTACGATCAAAAAATTTGCTGGTGTTTTATCCGTAAAAATAGAGTACGAAGTTCGCAAGCCCTTATTTGGCAATCTGGATGTGGTCATGTCATTTAAAGATGAATTCGAGTTGGCTGCCCGTTGAGACAACCAATAGAGCGTCTGGCAAAGACCATTGGTTATTCATTCAATGATCTAAGTTTGTTTGAAAATGCGCTCACCCATCGAAGCGCAGGCAGCGTCAATAACGAACGGCTTGAATTTCTGGGTGATGCCATACTGGGATTTGTAATTGCAGATGAATTATATCAGCAATTTAGCACCGCTAATGAAGGTCAGCTTAGTCGATTACGCGCAGAAATCGTTAAAGGTGAATCATTAGCTATATTAGCTCGTGAATTGGATCTTGGCGTCTATCTTGCCTTAGGTGCCGGCGAACTATCCAGCGGCGGTCAAAGCCGCGCCTCTATTCTGGCCGATGCCCTAGAGGCCGTATTAGCAGCCATCTATTTGGATGGCGGATATCAAGCTGCTCGGCAGGTTATTGTTAATCTTTTTCAAAAGAAGCTGAAAAGATTATCGCTCGACTCGCAAAAAAAAGACCCAAAAACCCGCCTGCAAGAGTATGTACAGGCGCACAAGCTTGCACTCCCCCTATACAGTGTTGTAGGTGTTGTTGGAGAGCAGCATGATCAACAGTTTTGTGTGAAATGTCATGTTCCTGACCTGCATCTAGAGTGTGAAGGTAATGGCAACAGCCGTCGCAAGGCCGAACAAAGTGCGGCAGATCAGATAATGACTCAAATACTTCAAAGAGAAAATGTATAGAGATGTCAGATAATAGTAACAACCGCAGTGGGTATGTCTCTATCATTGGTCGCCCCAATGCGGGTAAATCAACGCTTTTAAATTGCCTGATTGGTCAAAAACTGGCCATCACATCTCGTAAACCGCAGACAACGCGACACACTATTCTTGGTGTCAAAACAGATGATAACGGGCAGATCATCTATGTTGATACCCCAGGAATTCATCAACGCGGTGAGCAGGCTATGAACCGATATCTCAATCGTACAGCAAAAACAATGCTGAATGATGTCGATCTTATACTGTTTGTTGTCGATGCTATGAAATGGACCGTAGAGGATGCAGCAGTTCTTGAGCTGGTGGGCACTGTTAAGGTGCCAACAGTACTTGTCATTAATAAACTGGATCAGATTGATGATAAGGAGAAGCTGCTTCCCTTTATCAAAGATCTTTCGATAAAACATGCTTTTCGCGAAATCATCCCCCTATCGGCAAAAACAGGAAAAAATGTATCTCAATTGGAAAAACTGGTTCTGGAGTTGATGCCGGAAGGAGAGAATGTTTTTCCTGAAGATCAATTAACAGATCGTTCAGAACGCTTTTTTGCAGCAGAATTGGTTAGAGAACAGCTAACCCGTCGTTATGCCAAAGAGATCCCTTATGCAATCACTGTTGAAATCGAACAGTTTGAGGACGTGGGAAACATGTACCGCATTGGCGCCCTTATATGGGTAGAGCGCGAAGGCCAGAAAAACATCATCATCGGCAATAAAGGCGAAGCAATAAAGGCAGCGGCAACTCAGGCACGAATAGAGATGGAGAAGCTATTTGATAAGAAAGTGCATCTTAGTGTTTGGGTAAAAGTGAAAAAGAGTTGGTCAAGTGATGAAGGCGCATTGGCCAGACTTGGTTATAGTGAATAATAGCTAACATCAATTGTTACGCTATAAAACCGCAACCCCCTCTTAACCACAGGGTAAATGAAAAGTTGTAGTCTACATTCTGCATTTATTCTGCATCGCAGACCATACTCCAATACCAGCCTATTGCTAGAATGCTTTACCGCATCTCTTGGCCGTTTTCCTGTTATTGCTAAAGGAATAACAGGCAGGCGTTCAGGGCTAAACGGCCTGCTACAACCCTTCTCACCACTTTTGATTGACTGGCGTGGAAAAGGAGAGGTTAAAACACTGGTTACAAGCGAAGCAAAAGAGCCAACTATTAGGCTAAATAAAAAAGCACTGTTCTGTGGGTTCTATATTAATGAACTAACAATACGCCTACTTGAACGTCAGGATCCCCATGCCCGGCTATTTGAATACTACAAAAATGCACTCAAAAGATTAGCGGGCGCCATTGAGGTAGATCAGGTGCTACGTCAATATGAAAGATTATTATTGGCAGAATTGGGGTATGGATTGGTTCTTGACCAGGAGGCAGAGACAGGTGACGCTATCGATCCAGAAAAACACTATCGCTATGATATTGAGCATGGCCCCGTATTAATAAATACCACCTCAGACCTATCAATATCCGGAACTACACTTTTGGCGCTAGAGCATGATCAGATGCTGGATAAAAATGAAAGAAGAGAAGCTAGAACACTAATGCGAAGAGTGCTTGCGCATTATCTTGGTGACAAGCCAATAAAGAGCCGTGAACTATTTCAGGTATTATAGATATTAATATTTATCCGCTCGCCACAAAAATACAGCAATAACAAATAGATACTGTAGGAACATATAATGACAATGAATAGAGATATCCTCCTTGGTGTAAACATTGACCATGTGGCCACACTACGCCAGGCACGTGGAACAACTTACCCTGAACCTGTGCAAGCAGCCTTGATTGCTGAACAGGCGGGTGCCGATGCGATTACTGTACATTTACGGGAAGACAGGCGCCACATTCAGGATAGGGATATTGAATTACTATCCGAAATCATACAAACGCGTATGAATCTTGAGATGGCAGCAACACCAGAGATGCTGTCGATTGCCAGCAGAATTAAACCAGCAGATTGCTGCCTAGTCCCAGAGAGCCGAGAAGAGCTAACGACTGAAGGTGGGCTTAATGTTGCAGATAACATGCCCTACCTTAAAGATTATTGTGCACAACTCAAAGATGTGGGTATCCGGGTTTCATTATTTATTGATGCAGATGCACGGCAACTGGAGTCTGCTGTAGAGGTTGGTGCACCCGTTGTTGAGATTCATACTGGCCACTATGCTGATGCCAATAGTGAAAATGGCCGTGTGTCTGAACTGGCAAAGGTATGCAAAGCGGTCACATATGGCCAGGAGCTTGGTTTACAAATGAATGCAGGCCATGGTCTGCACTATCACAATGTACAGGATATAGCTAGAATAGCGGGGATAAGAGAGCTAAATATTGGACATGCCATAATTGCGCGTGCGCTCTTTTCTGGATTAGCTGATGCTGTCTCTGAAATGAAAGATTTAATGCGGCAAATAGGATAAGTGGTGTCTCTTTTATCAGGATATTAAGCATGCAATAAGAAATAATTGTCCAATATTGTATCGGACAATTATTTCTTACCGTATACCTTAACTGTGTAGCACACGGTCAATCTCATAAGCGACCTGCTCCAGCTGGTAACATTTTTCCGCCAATGTCCCTGAGCTAATTGCCTGCTCCAGCTTTGCCACCGCTTGATTAAGCGCTGGCACACCGCAAACTGCAGTGGATCCATGCATTCGATGGGCCATATGCCACAGTTCACCCCAGTTACTTTCGGCAGCTTGTTGTTGCATTGAATCAAGTTGTTGCGGCAACTCTTTTTGAAGTGCAACAAACATTTTATCCACCAATGCCCTAGACCCTCCAGCCACACTTAAAGCATGCTCAAGATCACGTATGGATAAAGCAGATTTATCCTGGAGCTGCAGCTCTCCATCATGATTTTTTATTGAAGCGTTAGAAGTAGGCGTCGTATTTTTCATCTTGAAAGATGCTTCTATTGTTTAACTATTTTGCTAGTTGTCTTTGCTGCATCAAATAAGTGTTATTTAAGTAGACAATCTATTGCTAACCAAACTTGGTTAACATCTCCCTAATCCTGTAGACATCCAGTTGTTAGTTGATTCTACCCCCAAAATAGAAATTCCTATAATACCTGAATCAACGCCCTTAATGGTCACTGTACGAGCCATAGCGACCTCACCTGACAAATGAACTAAGCTGCAGCCAGTAACCTTTATGATTTCATGATGTTAAGCTCGCTTCTATGCACCCAACTGCAGATTCGAGAATTAATTATCCAATATTTGCAGCTCAATGTGACTTTGTCACAGACCCTTCGAT
>Ga0316190_10003078_pt1 | contig 12113 bp, 8 predicted proteins | sample Eddworburrow2_MG_FD_204929 | JGI IMG/M metagenome (GOLD analysis project Ga0316190, IMG submission 204929) | Coastal sediment microbial communities from Maine, United States - Eddy worm burrow 2 | ecosystem: Environmental > Aquatic > Marine > Coastal > Sediment | place: USA: Maine | collected... | reverse complement strand
TCAACAGCACGCCGATAAAAGCCACCACCAGGCCCAGCATGGCCGCACTATCTTCAAATAAAACCACGAAAATCGACGGATCCTTGGCGCGTTGAATAGCCTCAAAATAACCCCAACGGCCCTTGACCCGGCTGAATTCACGGAAAGCGAAAAACCAGGCGGCTCCTTCGAATAGCAGAGCCAGTGCCAGCACAACATAGATGACCATGACGTTGCTGATCGGTTCGGGATGTTGCAGATGCCGGATTCCTTCGTAGATCGAAAATCCACCGCCCAACGCGAAAATCAATATGGCCACAACGAAGCTCCAGAAGTAAATCTCCTTGCCGTAGCCAAAAGGAAAGTCCTCGTCTGCAGGTTTGGCGGCTCGTTTCAGCCCATACAGCAAGAGCACCTGGTTGCCGGTGTCGACCAGTGAGTGAATTCCCTCCGACAACATGGCGGAACTCCCCGTCATCGCAGCGGCAACGAACTTGGTAATCGAAATCAACAGATTTCCGATCAATGCCGCAACAATGACCATTTTCGAGCCTGATGCCATCTCATTTCTCCCACTGGGTTGCAGGTGACTATAGGCCATCGTAGCCGACGCGCAAAGCCGCTCGAATTCAACAAACTTAGGCATTGCCGACAGGACGGCTGTCTACTAGACTCCGCCCACCTCCAATCGGCCCCTGCAAGGGCCTCGCACGGGCTAGAGACCTTATGTGGAAAAACCTCGGCGCCTGCTGGGCGATACTGCTCGGCATCGGTTTCATGATGCTCGCCAACGGCCTGCAGGGAACCCTGCTGGGTGTGCGTGCAGGTATCGAGGGTTTTTCCACCTTCACCACCGGCATCCTGATGTCGGGCTATTTTGTCGGCATGTTTATTGGTTCACTGCTCACACCGGTACTGGTCAATCGCGTTGGGCATATTCGAGTGTTTTCAGCACTGGCTTCCCTGGCATCGATTTCCATTTTGTTTCACGGTGTCTACATCGAACCCTGGATCTGGATGGCGATGCGCATCGTCACCGGCATCAGCTTTGCCGGTTTTTACGTCGTAACCGAAAGCTGGTTGAACGATCGCGCCGACAACGAAACTCGCGGCAAGGTACTTTCGGTATACATGGTCATCGTCACCGGCGGTATGGGTGCGGGACAGTTTCTGCTAAACCTCGCCGAGCCGAACACCATCGATCTGTTTATCCTGATTTCGGTGATTATATCCTTCGGCCTGATTCCCATCCTGCTGACCGTAAAGCCGGCACCCAATTTCGCCACCTCGTCGAAGATGTCGGTGATCGATCTCTATCGCGCATCACCGCTGGCACTGATCGGTAATTGCCTCACCGGTATGGCACAGGGCACCCTCATCGGCCTCGGAGCCATCTACGCCAGCCAGGTGCTGGTCGGCTTCAAGGCTGTCTCCTGGTTCATGGCCTGTATCATGATTGGCAGCCTGATCCTGCAATGGCCCGTGGGTTATATCTCGGATCGCATCGGTCGTCGCGGCGTCATGGCGGCACTATCCATAGTCGCGATAGCCTGTTGCCTGCTGGCACCCACAGTGCCAAAGGACAGTATCTGGTTCTATGTCGTCGTTATTGTGCTTGGCGGAGCGGCGATGCCGATGTACTCGATCTGCATCGCCTATGCGAACGATCGTCTCGAACCTCACCAGATTATCGGCGCCAGTGGCAGCCTGGTGATGGTGGCAGGCATCGGCGCAATGGTTGGGCCCATCATCATTGCCTTTTTTATGGACTTCGTGAACATATCCTTTTACTTCTGGGGTATCGCGATCGTCTTTGCGACCATCCTGGTGTTCACCCTGATTCGCATCGGTGCGCGTGCCGGTGTCGCGTTGGAAGACCAGTCAGACCTGGTCGCCGGGCCGCTGGGGACACCGATTGCCGAGTACCTGGCACCTGATTCTGTCGCCTACGCGGAAGCTGTTGCCAATCACGAATTTGACGAGCTGGACGAACGCGAAGATACGACAGAGCGTCAGCTTTAAGTCGCGTCTTCAGACAGCAGCCGAAGCCAGGCGGGGCTGAACTTCGGATCGACATCGCCGGGGATACTGGCTCCTCGTTGCAGATGGAAACCGGCAGTCGTATCGAACAGATGACTGATTTCGATATTGCGCCCGGGTAACACAGCTTCAAGCACAGATCAGGAAACTGCCGAAGCCGCCGGGCTAAAACCAGAAAGACGCGTAAATTCGTGTAACCCACGCATCGAAAGTGTAAAGGGGCTCATCACCGACTTCGCCCGACTTGGTCAGATCGCGAAAGTCGTCGTAATCGAATCGAATCCAGTCCAGCTCAATGTTCAAACTGCCACGATCAATCGCCGTCCATGCGCGCCCGAATTCATAGCTGCCGCTAGCTCCGATGCTGGTGCTGGTAAAGTTGCTCAGCTCCTTGTCGCGGGCGAGATAATTCTGTGCGTCCTGGAACGGGAACAGGTCGTCGTAAAAATCGGCACTGCCCTGATCGTGCAGACGCAGTCGAGCTTCAAAAATCCAGTCCTCCTCATAAGGCACCGTATAGCCGAACTCGAAGGTGGTCGCATCGATACCCCAGTTATCTTCGAAGATTCGAAAACCGGCATACACCGCCGCACGCTGTGCGAGAAAATAGTTGCCGCGCACGGCGAAGGCATTGCTGGTTCTGCTTTTTGGATAGACCTCGGGCTGAAAGCTATAGCCATCGACACTCGAAGAATCTCGATAACGCACCGAGCGGTAGGGATTATTCAGATAACCTTCGTCGGTGATGGTTTCCAGGGTGAACGCCATCACCAGATTGCGGGTAAAAATCTGCGTAAGGTCCAGACGATAGCTACGTACCGTTGCATCTTCTTTGAAATCATCATTGCCGTTCTGGGTGATAGTGTTATCGCCATAGGCAAATCCCAGGCTTACGGTCGTCAGGTCGCCAAACATATCCTGGGAAACGCCCACGCTCACCGTATTGGCTTCGAAATCACTTTCATCGCTATTGGTGTAACCGATGCTCATGGTTGATTTTTGCCGCAGATAATCGATGCTGATGCTATTTTCCGTACGCTTTTCCGTGTACTTGCTGGCGGTAACCACGACATCGATAGACGCGCTGCTGACATTGTCAACATAATGATTAACACCCACAGAAACGCTGCTACCCAGGTTTTTGCGCACCAGCACAGAGGGCCCGTCGATCACCACGTCGCCTCCATCATAGCGGTGGTACAGCAAGTCGGCTCGCTCTTCCGGCAATACCGCAGCGAAAACATCGCCACCTAGTATGAGTAGCAACAGCGCTGTTAATCGCAGGCTTTGCGGATGCGTTGCCACGGACACAGTCAGTTGCAGCCGCAGCCGCCACCTGTCGCAATTCCGGCACCTCGTGCACCCTCGCGCGAATCATAGACGTGATGCAGGTAACTCGCCGAAATCGGATTCCGATTGAAACTCATAATGGGATCGGCCAGGTTGGCGCGTTCGTAAGGTTTGACCCAGGGCTCGGTGGCGCAACCGGCGAGCAGCAACAGGCAGCATAGTGTCGACAACAGGGGAACGGATCTCATCACCCTACTCACGCACCAGCTCTTTGACCATCTGCCGGTATTTGGCCTCGTCGCCTGACTTGTAGCCCTGGTGCAGAAAACGCATATTCCCGTCGCGATCGACGACTACTGTAGTCGGCATGGCAATGACCTTGTATTGTTCGCTAACCCGGTTGTCACTATCAAGCAGCACCGGAAAGTCGACCGGAAAATTTGTCAGGAATCCTTTTGCTCCCTTCACATCTTGTTCCACGTTAACGCCAAGCACTTTGAACCCAAGTGGTTCATACTTTTTGTGCAACGAATTCAACAGCGGCATTTCTTCACGGCAGGGGCCACACCAGGAGGCCCAGAAATTGATTAACACAACGCTGCCGGTCATTTCACTGAGCTTGAGATTCTGACCACCCAGAGATTTCAGTGTAAAATCGGGCGCCGGCTTCCCTACCTCTGCGGCAATCGCAGCAAAGGGCGTCGACAAAACCATAAACGCGGCTAGCAAAAGCCCCGGCAGCAGGCGCGAACACCTATGGATCATACTCAGACTCATACTCATACTCCTCACAAAAACAGGTTTAACGACAGGGTGAGCTCAAGATTGTGCGTGGTGTCATCACTGCCAAAAATATCCATGTCAAAAATAAGATCCCGCATCTCGACATCCACGCTGAAACCATCTGCGAACAAGGTACGGTAACCAACTGCCAGGGCGATGGTATAGCGATCATCGCCGGCAAAATCAGTGTTGCCTATCCCGCCGGAAACATATGACACAGTGTTAAATGTAGTCGAATCAGTGAAGAAAGCCTCGCCGTGAAACAGGTTGAACCCCAGGCTAACCAGGTAATATTCCACATCGCGTTCGTCATCAGACAACAGGGGTGCACCACCGCCCAGTTTTTCAAAACTGGTTTCACCGACTTCACTCCTGGCATAGGAGCCCTGTACGAAGAGATCCTCGGAAATGTGGTAACCGATTTTCAATCCGATCACGGGATTGGTATCGAAATTCTCAATTGCCAGGTAACCGGCATAGATCGCCATTTCGAAATCATAGGAATCGATAAGCGATTCGTCGAAATCGACGCGTTCGATCTGCGGTTCGATGAGCGTGGAGGAGTTATCCTCTTCACTTTGTGCCGCAAGCTCGCTTAACGGCAGAAACGCCAGACCGATTATCGTTACTAGTAAAAAACTGCGAAACCGAATTTCCATTCGCTTACATCCTCGTTGTCGTCGCTGGTGCTGCTGGTTGAAAAGATGACGTATTCGTTCAGTTCGAATCGAAGCAGAAAATTACGACTGACGAAGCGTTGAATTCCGATGCCGACCTGGGCGAAGGTATTTTCTTCGTCGTTAGAAGCTATCAGCGTGCTGCTGGGGCTCACTTCGACCCTACCGATTCCAAGCGTCATATAAGGTGAATACTTCAGGTCGGCCAGCGGTTGCATCACCAGGTTCGCCTTGATAAATCTGCTGCTTGATGAGCTACCTACCGATTGCCCCAGGTGCACCTCCGCGGCCAGGTTTTCGGTAAACGAGTATCCGGAAAAAATCGTGAACACAGGTGCCGATTCCAACTCGCCTCCGGTAACACCCATTACCCATTTACGCCTGGCAAAATCAGCTTCATTGAGTTCGACCAGCTTGAAGGGTGCGCCCGAAGGCTGCAGCGTCTGGCGTATCTGGTCGCGGCTTACCCAACCTGTCTTGCCATCACTGGTTTCGACTTTAAACCAGTTGGTTTTGCGCCGCAGTATGCTGATCTCGTCACCTCGATCTACGACGTGAAAAATCGGGTAGCCCGCACTCGGGCCCGTATGCATTTCGACAAACGGCTCTGCAATGGTAACCCGGTAGGAGGAGCTGTCGGTGTCGGGCGTCTCTAACGCAGGCGACTCGTCCTCCGTCGCCGATTGTGCCTGGGATAGTGGACTAACGATCGCCAGCAATAAAAACAGACCGGTCAATAAACATACCTTTAATCTGTGCAAGCTAGTGGATCCCTTATTGATACAGTGACTGTCAGTTTTGTGGCGCGGCCGGGTCAAACGGATTATTGAAATTTTGCGCGCCGAGATCCAGCCACTCGCTGATCAGCTTCAATTCGGCCCCGGTGAGCATATTACTGTGGTCGACCAGACTGGTAATGCTGCGGCTATTGTCGTCCAGTTCGGTACCTGTCATTTTCTCGATAAAGTAACTGGCGCGCGCACCATTTGCGCTCATAGCAGGCCTGACTTGCGAGGCGGGAACCATATCAACCAGATCCGTACCGTTAAAGGTCTGAGCGGCATCCGTGAAGAACAATTCCAGGTAGGAGCGCAAACGCTCGTTGGCATTCTGGTTGGGGTCGGTGGTCAAATCCAGCTGACCGTAAGGCAGGCGCGTGCCGCCGACCGTGGTATGACACTCGACGCAGGTATCATCACCGACTCCGTTCGGAGTCGGAGGCATGGTCAACACCAGAGGCGTATTCGTCGGGTCATTATTTGGCGGATTAGCGGGTGCCTCCGGCGTCTCCAGGTCTTCACCACGATCTACCTGCCAGATCGCGTGGATGTGTTGTGGATAATTGATAATACTGCGGCAATTGAAAACCCAGGATGGCGCACAGAAGCCATTGTCCGGTGACGGTATTGAACTATCCAGCGCAGAATAACGGTAGGCGTAGGGTGCATCGGGCAGGCGTTTGCTGGGGTCCGTCCAGTAATCTTCGTAAACCAGGTCCAGGCTAAGCTCCGGTTCCCTGCCCGGCGGATCCATCAGCCCGACCCTGCCAAAACGAACTTCAGCCATGGTTTCACCAAAATTGCCCCAGTAGGCAACGGCAGTCCCGGGAATCAGTGTGTTGACGAACTGCAGCGTGCTTGGTAATCCTGTATTGATCGATGGCGCCATTGCATCGCTGCGCCCGTGAACTTCGGGCATTGCGCCGGCGGTGTCGTGGGTATGGCAACCATTGCAGGTCAACGAGTCTCCGGCGCGCACCTGCAGCCAGTTGGAATGCAGGGGACCGATACGCCGTCCTTCACCATCGAGCATCTCAAGCGACAGCGGCAAATTGGCGGGAACCCTGGTTTTGACTGAGCCATCCGGCTCAACCGCCGCGTAACCGACGATCTCGCGCATTCCTCGGCTACGTTGCAATCCAAAGGCAGCGTTGGCGGGATTTGGAGGATCATCCAGTAATGGATCCTGCGGGTCGGGAAATGTCACCGGCTTGGTAAAGCGTATGAAGCGCACCGGGCGCTGGGCTGCCGTTGCATTTAGCGGATCAGCAAAATCCTGTACCGAATTGATGCCGACGGCACTAGTACAACGGTTGAAGAAACAGCCGTCGAAATCACCGTCGCCAAGGTCATAAACGCTCTTGATATTAATCACTCCAACATTATCGTCCTCCCATTCGCTGTTGATCTCACCGGGCCTGCTGTCAAAAATAACCGATGGCGACACCCGCAGCTGCAACGTGATCGCCTCGGTAATGATCGTGTTCCTTTCCGCCAGCACAATCGGCTTTTCGACATCCTCATTCATATCGTAAAGCCAGATCGAGTAGGCCGGCGCAGCTTCAACAGCTTCCGGGTCACTGAGATAGGGTTCGGCACAGGGACGCAACTGCTCGTTTAGCGTAAGTTGACAGGTCGACTTACTGACCAGGATACGATTGCTGCCGTCCCACAGCGGATAGGCCGAAGCGTAGCGGCCTGCGCGCGATATCGAACCGTCGTTGACCACCTCATTAATCGTGGCCGGTGTTTGCGCAGGACCCTGAAGCCCCGCTTTGGACCAGACTGCCCTGTCGTTATCGACAAAACTTTCGGTATCGACAATAACAATATCACCGCCGTCGAAGGTACCTTCGTAAGGTCGGGTGATCACCATCAAATCACCGTTCTCCATTTCCCGGGTATGACCAAACTGAATTTCCGCACCATTGCTACCGGTGTTATGACTGTTCAGGCCGTACAGCATCTGAAGATCGCTGCCATCAGGATTCACAGTGTAAAAATGCATTCCCCTGTCGCCTGCTGCATTGTCCCAACGGCTGAATATGATCTTGCCATCTTCCCGCTGCGATAGCACCTGGGGGTAAAGGTCGTGACTCAAGTTAAAGGAAATCTGCTTTATACCCGTGCCGTCTGCATTCATCACGTGCAGCACCATGGCAAGGCTGTTGCCATCTTCGGCCAATGCCTGGTAACGGGGCCTGCCCTGGTTGATCAGGTTTTCACCTGCCTGCTTCTGGCGAGTCGAAGTAAACACAATCCTGCCATCGGGAAGGTAACCTGGATAAAGGTCATCGCCCTGTTGCGCGATCAGGTCGTCTTTGATGATGCGGCTCAGGCCCTTGGTGACCAGATCGAATTCATAAATATCCCAGCTCGGCACCACGTCGTCGAGCGGATTCGAATCGAACGGGCGCAGCGAAAATATCAACTTAAGGCCGTCATAGGAGGAATTGAGCCCCCTGACATCGCCCTGCCCGAGGGTAACCGAGCTGGTGATATTGGTTTTCGAAGCGTTCACCGCGGTACTTGATTGCAGATATACATCGCCGCCTGCGCTGAACAGGGGTGGCCTGCGCAAATCGGCCTGCAGCTCGACACCCATGTCATCAACAGCAACGGGGCGCTTGATATAGGCGATCGGAACCTGAACCAGACCCGGATCGATACCATTCTCCTCACCGGAAGATCCCGCCCCACAGGCACTTAACGCAAGCACCAAAGCACAAATGATCGCTATGCCCATAAGCGTCGTGTGACTAGCAGTCGGCTTCTGCTGAAAACCGCAGACCGGCATCGGTTTGAGTACTATCGAATTCATTGATCCTGACTAAAGTTTTAGGCGTATGTCATCTGGCAACAGGCGGTGCCACGAGTTTGCGAGCTTTTCTGCGACCTGTATCAAGTTTATCTGCGTCCCTGCCCAGCTAGCTCTCGCTTTCTGATAGGGGGCCTGTTTTTGCTTACCAACGGTATACTTATGCACTCTGCACTCTCGTAAAATTAACCTTCAGGATGGAGTGCAGGTAATCCACACGCCAAACCAGTTAAAAGCTTAGCTGTAATCCAGAAATGCTCAGTATTATTTTTCTTTCTGCGACCAATTACCGGATTTATAGTCAGCCTGCTGCTAGCGCCCTGTGCTACGTTTACTACAGCAGTTTTTAGAAATTACTGGATTATGCAGTGATATTGAGGCCCTGGAATCTGTCCGGCCCTGGATTCTGCAAGGAGAGAGTTGGGAAGACTCATGGGAATGATGAAAACAATTATGTTGTCGCTGGGTGCAGTTGCGCTGGTCATTAGCCAGTCAGCAGTGGCCGGTGACGAGGAACGTAATCAGGCCAAGCGCATCCACGACCGCCTGACCGGTGTCAACGCCACCAATGCGGTTCTCGATGACATGGAGAGCCTGTTAAACGATGACGCCAGCGGCAAAAGCGCAGCGCGATACGCCATTGATCGGGCCAACAACCCAAACGCCCGTTACTTTTATAACGTCACCCTGAAAAATTTTGCGGCTCCCTGGACCAACGAAGAACAAACCGTCTTCACCCCGTTGAACGATTACTCGGCCACCGTCGTCGGCGCGATACGTGACGCCATTGATTTCAGACGCATACTCTACGATGACCTCGTCTATGTAGGCAATGCGAGCGGGATCAGTCCTTATCGAAACAACAATAACAACCACTACGAGGATCTGGAGGCGCTGGGTCCAATCGACGGTGACCTGTCTGACCCCACTATCCTGGTCGACGATACTCAGAGCAGTGTCAGCCGACTGGATACCAACGCCACGGCGGGCGTGATGACCAGTCGCGCAGGTGCGATGGCCTTCTTTTCCGACGGCACCAATCGCGCCATGTTCCGCTTCACCCTGATGAACCACCTGTGCACCGATCTCGAGCCACTCAAGGACGTGTCGCGTCCATCAGATCGCGTGCGCCGGGACGTGTCGCGCAGCCCGGGCGGCGATAGCCGCATATTTCTGAACGGCTGCGTGGGTTGCCACGCCGGTATGGATGGTATGGCCGGAGCCTTCGCCTACTACGAGTGGGAATACGCTAACGACAAGTCCGGCGGCCGGTTGGCCTATGCGGAAACCCCGGGCCTGGTGTCGCTAAAGCACAATATTAACGAGAACAACTTCGAATATGGCTATATCACCACCGACGACAGCTGGATCAACTACTGGCGAAACGGCCCTAATTCGAAGCTCGGTAATCGGCCCACCGATACCGGTATCGGCTGGGGACATAGCGCGGAAGTACTGGACAGCAAGAAAAACGCCATCGGCCAGGGTGCCAAATCGCTCGGCATGGAGCTGGCTAACAGCAAGGCCTTTGCCCAGTGCCAGGTGGACAAGACTTTCAAGGCAATCTGCCTGCGCGACCCGAACGTCTTTGCAGACGATCGCATTGCGCGTGACGGCATTGTCAGCAACTTCAAAGCTGGTGGTTACAACATGCGCGAGGTTTTCACCGACGTTGCAGCTCACTGCAAGGGAGAATGGCCATGAGTCGTATCCGCGCGCTCGCCAACCCCTTGTTGCTGTTGATTTTCGGCGCTGCTCTGGCAGCCTGCGACAACAGTGTCAGCACTACCAGCAACCCCGATCTTCAGGCGAACGATGGCAGCTATACCGGGCCACCGGCCAAAACGGCCGACATCCGTTCATTTCAGCTCAACTTCTGGCAGTTCCTGAAAGAGGAAAATCGCTGTGGTCAATGTCACGGCGAAGGACAGACGCCCCTGTTCGTCAATCCCAATGATGTCAACAAGGCCTATTCGAATGCCGTCAGGTACGTCAACCTGCAGGATCCGGTCGAGTCCGAATTCGTCGATAGAGTCGGCAAGGGACACCAGTGCTGGCTCGAGTCGCTGAGCGCCTGCGCCACCACCCTGGAACAGATGATCAGTAACTGGGCGAACGATTCGGACGTCGCTTCGGCACGCCTGATCCAGCTAAAACCACCCGAGCTGCGCGAGCCGGGCAAATCAAAATCGTTTCCGCTCGCTGCCGATACAGCAGGTACCAATGGTCGCAGTTTTCAAGACACCGTATACCCGCTACTGATCGGCACGACTCCACCCATCGCCGATAACAACTGTCAGCAGTGCCACGAGGAAATCGGACCCCAGCTACCGCAGGCGCCATTTTTCGCAAGTCCAGACGTGGACAGTGCATTTGCCGCGGCCAAATCGAAAATAAACCTCGATTCACCGGAGAAATCACGTTTCGTCGAGCGCCTGGCACAATTGCACAATTGCTGGAGCAACTGCCCCGCTGACGTCAAAACCATGACCGACATCATCAAACTGTACGCGGACGGCATCGAACCGATTGATGTCGACGAAACCCTGCGCACCAGCATGGCCCTGAGGCTGACCGACGGCATCGTTGCGGCGGGCGGCAATCGCCATGAGAGTAACCTGTTCGCCCTGTGGGAATTCAAAACTCGCAGTGGAAACACGGCCTATGATACCAGCGGTATCGACCCGGCGATTAACCTGACGCTGATCAGTAATCCCACTACCGTCTCCTGGCTCGGCAGCTATGGTCTTAATTTCAATGGCGGCCGTGCCCAGGCACTGACCTTTGACAGCGAGAAAATTCACAGTTTTATCCAGGCGACCGGCGAGTACGCAATCGAAGCCTGGGTGGTTCCAGCAAACGTAACCCAGACAGGCGCGAATATCATCAGCTACTCGGCTACTGATAACGCGCGTAACTTCACCCTTGGACAGGATATGTACAGCTACGATTTTTATAACCGAATCGTGGCGGATCCGGCGCAGCCTAACGGAGAACCTTTCCTGTCGACCGGTGCCAATGACGAAGAAATCGCCCAGGCCACCCTGCAGCACGTAGTGGTCAACTATGATCCCCTTGCTGGTCGCAGCATATACGTAAACGGCATGCTGGTGGACGTCGACGATCCGGTAGCCGGATCAAGTACCATCAGCAACGTCTGGGATGATGGCTTCACCCTGGTTCTCGGTAACGAAACCTCCGGCCTTCGCCCCTGGCGCGGGCAGCTGCGCATGCTGGCCATGCACAACCGTACCCTGAACCAGGCGCAGGTTCAGCAAAATTTTGACGTCGGCGTCGGCGAGAAGTACTTATTACTTTTTTACATCGGTCACCGAATCGGCATCGACGACAGCTACATCATGTTCGAAGTGTCGCGTTTCGACGAATACAGCTATTTGTTCAACAAGCCGACCTTTATCAACCTCGATCCGAACTGGACGCCGGTCGCGGTTGACATCGTCGGCATGCGCATCGCCGTCAATGGCAGGGAGGTCAGTGCCGGGCAGGCTTATGTAAGCCTCAATACCAGCGTCGATAGCAGCTACGACCCTCAGTTCGGCCAGGTACTCTCGCCACTTGGCACCACCATACCGCTTGAAAAAGGCCCCGACAGCGACGAGTTTTTCCTCACTTTCGAAAAGATCGGCCCATTGAGCAGAACCTATGAGGAGGCCGCGGTAACGGTCGCGGCTGATCCAAATGACCCTGACGAGCCGGTTTCCGCCGATATTGGCGTGCGCACATTCG
>Ga0316190_10003075_pt1 | contig 12117 bp, 9 predicted proteins | sample Eddworburrow2_MG_FD_204929 | JGI IMG/M metagenome (GOLD analysis project Ga0316190, IMG submission 204929) | Coastal sediment microbial communities from Maine, United States - Eddy worm burrow 2 | ecosystem: Environmental > Aquatic > Marine > Coastal > Sediment | place: USA: Maine | collected... | reverse complement strand
TCTATCCCCCGGTAAAAACTGATCCACAAACCAGTTGATCAGAAAAACGCCCGACCTCAGGCAGGTTTCCAGGATATATCCCTCTCCGGTTGGGGAGATTTCCGTTCTCCAGGCCTTACTGTTCAAGAATTGCGGCAGCCAAACGCCGGAGACCACGGCCGTGCCCAAATTGATATAGGCCTGGTTTGACGTGATGCAGTTGGTGCCCAAGGCGGCGCACTGCCCGTCTCCGCCGCCGGCAAAAATTGGGGTGTCGGGCAGCAGCCCCGTCTTGCGGGCAGCTTCGGCCGTGATACTGCCTATTCTAGTACCGGGTGCAAAAGGTTCCGGAAAACGGGAGGGCGTCAGTCCGAGATAATTCAACAGCATTGGTGACCATACTTTTTTACGAATATCGAAATATCCCATGGGGTCTGCGCTGAACCACCCGGTTTTTAGTTTTCCGCTTAATTTGTGGACCAGGTAAGCTTGAACATCCGCAAAAACGCTTGTTTTTTTGAAAGCCGCCGGTTCATTTTCCTTAAGCCAGGCCAGTCTGTAGAGCGCGGGTGTGAGGTTCGGAAGCCGTCCGGTGATGTCGTGAATCACATCCGCCCCGATTTGGGTGGATAATTCGTCAACCTGCTTACCCGATCGCTCGTCTATCCAGATCATCGCCGGCCGGACCTCATGGCCGTCATCGTCTAAAAACGCCACCGTTTCTCTCTGGTTGGAGATGGAGATCCCGGCAATTCTGTCTGCATTTACCTGATCCAGCAGCTGCTGCAGTGCAAGTTGGCACGAATCCCACCAATCTTGGCTGTTTTGTTCATACCAAGACAAAGCGGGATTGTGAAGCTCAAGCGGACTTCTCCCCTCGGCCACCCATTCTCCTGTTTTGGCCCAGGCGATGGCTTTCGTCGATTGAGTACTACTGTCAATGCCGATCACCAGATCTTTCATCTTAGCCCCTGTGCGCTTGTGAGGGTTAATAACCTTAGTGGTTACTCGTTCAGACCGCGTCATTCAGCTTGGAAAAATGGCTGTGATACCCTGACTATCGAATGACGAATGCCGATTTACGATTGACGAATTGTGGATGTCGCTCTCCGAGGCGTAGGTGCTACAACCCCTACGAGCCGGAGGCTTCGCTCTGCTATTTTAAAAAAATAAAATAGAAAGAAATCCTTAATTCGTCACTCGTCATTCGTCATTCGATTATTCATAGTAAATTACGAAGTCCGTCGCTTACCCTTTCAGCATCTTGTCCACCTGTTTTGCAATATTATCCATGGTCTCTTTCGGTGTTTTATACTCCCCCGCAAAAAAGCGGCCCAATTCCACCGGAATGATATTGTTGGATATTTCAGCCCACTCGGGCAAATCAGGTTCGGATCCCATATAGTTTTCAATGGTTTCCTTTTGAACCGGGAAATGTCTGGTGGTTCCCGCCCCGACTTTGGCCGCGGCTAGTACATCCGGGTGCTTGAAGGTGCTGTGGCGCATCGGACTCGAACCGCCGCCCAGAACGGAGATTCTGGCCTGGGTGTCCGGGCACGTCGCCCACTGCATAAATATCCAGGCGGGGTCCTGGACGCTGGAGTATTTGGACAGGCCGAGGGCACTGCCGCCCTGGTGGCCGACATTGGGAATCTCGCCATAACCGGTTTCCTTGACCGTGCGAAGCTTATTGGCCTTGGGCGGCACCGCTACGCCCAGCAGACCCGAAACTTTCGAGCTTTTGGGATCGTCGCAGCTCGGCAGAAACTCTCCCCAACTCAGTACCTGCCCGGCGATGCCTTGGGCAACAGACTGAAATTCGCCGTCCCAGGTCCAGGTGTCCACGCCGGCAGGCATATTTTCTTTGAGCTTGACCCAGTAATCCATGGCTTCGAGACCCTCGGCGTCATTGCCGGAAAAGGTGCCGTCCGGGCGGAAGACCGATCCGCCGTGTCCCCACAGCCATGCCGTCCAGTCGCAATTCAGGCTGTAATGGCCGGATTTCATTTGGCCGGTCGTTCCGTAAATTCCCTGGCTCTTTTTCTTCTCGTTGATGACGCGGGCGTTGTTCAAATACTCATCCATGGTGGTGGCGACTTTGAGGTTCAGTTCATCATAGACATCCATTCGATACATCTGGATAAAGATGGGGATGTCATAGGGCACGCCCACCATTTTGCCCTTGTACATGCTGATCCCATCGACGAGGGGCTTTAAAAAATCCTCGAAGTCGTAAGCGGGAAAGGCCAGCTCCTTTTTGGATTCGTAAATCTCTCTCGGATCGATGGTATCCCTGCTGAAACTGGCCATCCAGCTTTGATCCATATAGTAAAGGTCATATGTACTTGTCCCGGAGGCGACATCCAGGGTCAGCTTCTGCAAGACCTGCTCGAGTGGCAGTACCTCGATTTCGACGTTGATGCCGGTGGCCGGTGTAAACTCGGATTTGACCAGCTCGGCAATGCCTTTGCTGGGCGGCGTGGATTCCGTCGCCATCCGAACAGTTTTGCCCTTGAAGGGTTTGCCGACATCCTTAATCCAGGCCATCACATCGGTTGAAGGTTGCGTCGCGGCGAGCGCATTTTTTTGAATTATCCCTCGACGCCCCCTGAACGGCAGGTGGCCCAGAGCGCCCAATGCAGACATGCTCAAACCCAATTTGGCAGCCTTGCGTAAAAAATCACGTCGTCCGATTTTACCCTTGGCCAACTTGTCGGCCAGATTCGCGAGATAGTGTTTTTGATCCTTTTCTTTCATGATGTTTCCTCCTTGAATTTAGAAAATTAAGAGCGAAAAAACTCCCTTGCCTCCTTTGGAAACGGGATTACTGCTTGAGTGATCCCATTGTCAAACCGCGAACTAGATTTTTCTGGACAAGCAAAATAAAAATAAACGCCGGAATCAAAGCAGCCACCCCCAGTGCCGCCAAACTTCCCCATTGGGTACCGGTGGAAGTTACAAAGGCGGACGTTGCCACCGGTACGGTTTTCAGACCGGTGGCGGTCAACATCAGCACGAAAAGAAACTCGGTCCAGCTGAATATAAAACAAAGCACCGCCGTTGCCGCTATTCCCGTGCGCATCGTCGGCAGAATGATCCGGCGGAAAATTTCCCAGTAGGTTGCACCGTCGATAATTGCGGCCTCATCAATCTCCAAGGGAACGTCGTCAAAAAAACTCTTGAGAAGCAGGACGGCCAGCGGAATATTCATCACGGTGTGGGCCAGAATGACCCCCAAATGCGTATCATACAGCCCCACAGTTTTGTAGGTCAGGAAAAGAGGGATTGCCACCGCCACCGGAGGCAGCATCCGGGTTGATAATATGAGGTAGACAAAGTGGTGTTGCGCCCGAAAGTGAATGCGAGACAATGCAAATGCCGCTAAAGTTGCAATGGTCACAACCAGGATCGTCGAACCGACGGCAATGATGATACTGTCCACCAGTCGCGGGACCATATAGGTGATGCCGCCCCCGGAAAATCCCAGTGCGCCTCTCGATTCGATGGACTGCTCTACCGGGGAAATATCCAGCAGGACGGCTTTAAAATAATCTGCTGTGGGCTCGAAACGAAACAGCTTCGGAGGTAATACGAAGACGTCCTTGTCCCGTTTGATAGAAACCGTAATCCAGAAATAAATCGGCAGCACCATCGTCAAGGTGACCACCCAGGCCAGGACAATCCGAAGAATTCTTGTTTTTAATGAATACACAGTGTTACCACTTGATTTTAGCCAATTTGATCAGCACGGTTGCTGCAACATTAATGATGATGAGTGCCAATAAACTTAAGGTCGCGCCGTAACCCCATTTCAGCGAAGTTGCAAACTGCTTCCAGGTATAAAAACTCAAGGTATAGGTTTGAATTCCCGGCCCCCCCGACGTCATCACATAGATGTAATCAAAGGTGCGGAAAAGGTCGATTCCGCGTATCAGCACTGCCACCGCAATCACCTTGCTCAACATCGGTATCGTAAATCGGGTGGTTATTTTCCATTGGGAAGCCCCATCAATTACCGCGCTTTCGAAAGGCTCTTTCGGCAGGCCCCGCATGCCGGCCAAAAAGATAAGTGTTATAAATGGCGTCCATTGCCAAATATCGGCAATCATGACACCTGCTAAGGCCAGCTCAGAAGTCGCCAGGATCGGTACCTCTCGTGACAAAATATGGAGCTTCTCCAAAGCCCAGGCAATCATGCCGAACTGGGGATCTTCCATCATCTTGAACATCATGCCGGTTACCGCAGGCGGAATCACCAACGCAAGTGAAAAAAGCGCCCTCATCACCCCAAAGCCCTTCTCATCGGTGTCCAGCAGCAGGGCGATCAGAAATCCCAGCACGAGTTGGACGGTGAGACAGACGACCGTGTAGGTGATGTTGATAACCAGGGCATTATACAGGCGCGTGTCACTGAAAAGTTTCAACCAGTTTTCCCAGCCCACAAACACCAGCGAACGCTTAGCAATGGCGAATTCATGAAAGCTCAGATAAATATTGTAAGCCAGTGGAAATACGGCAAATACCAATAGCATCGCAATCAGGGGAAAGAGCCAGGGAAACGGATGCTCAGAAATCATGAAACGCGGCATGGATAAACGCATAACAGCCTGCTTTGAATAATTTTTTTTGGGTGGTATGCTATCTGTAGATTGAATATATACCTGGATTTTGCACTAATTTTCATGCAATATTCAGGAAATAAGTACTACCGGCCAACCCCAGAAAGGCCATATATGTTTCAGCACCATATGTCAACTCAAGATTGTCCAAATCTGCGCGTGGCACTGTATTACCGGCAACGCCGGGCTCTCCAAGCCGTCTTATCTCCCGGTTGATTTTCTTGACGCGGTTGCTGAATTGATTCTGTCTGCTGATGCGGCGTTTATCATACAAGCCCTGGAAACGGATCCGGTAAGTGGCATGCCTCTTTTCGATCTGAATTTTCCATTGACATCGGCCGGGGTAAGTGCCAAAAGCCCCCATGGCCGATTCTACGTCAAAGACCTATTGGAAAATTCTGATTGCCCTTAGCCTGGTGCACTTCAGCGGTGATTTCTACAGCTCTTTCGTCAGTCCCCTGTTTCCCGTCTTTATGGACAAAATGGGGCTGAGCCTGGCCAAGATAGGTATCCTGGCGGGTATCTCCCGCTTTTTGATGTTTATCATACAGCCCCTGTCAGGTTATTGGGCCGATCGCCATCCCTCGCGCAGTTTTATTTTGATCGGGTTGCTCATGCCCATTCTTTGCATTCCTTTGGCAGGGCTGACCACCAGTTTTTATGGATTACTTTTATGCATTGTGATCGGCTCTGCGGGATCTTCCCTGTTTCATCCGCCGGTTACGGGAATGGTGCCCATATATGCAGGCCGCAACCATGGGCTGGCCATGTCCGTCTATAACACCGCCGGCACCCTGGCCTTCGGGGTGGGGCCGATCTTCATCACCTGGTTCGTGACTTGGTTCGGCCTCAGGGCAATGCCGGTGACCATGACCATCGGTCTTTCAATCTGGATCTATTTCTATTGGGTCATTCCCAAACCCACAGGGGACGGCATGGCCCAATACGGGTTTATAGAAACACTGCGGCAAACCCTGGGCAGTGTCTGGCAGCCGATCCTGTTGATCTGGATTGTAATGGTGTTGCGAGCCCTGGTGGGGCAGTCATTGATGACCTTTATGCCGGTGCTGTGGGTGCAGAAAGGACATACCATCGTCTCCGCCGGCATCCTCTTTTCCATCTTTACCCTCTCAGGGACGGTTGCCGGCATTCTCTGCGGTTATATTTCGGATCGGATGGGTTACAAACGCCTCCTATGGATTACCCATGGTCTCATGGCACCCTTCCTGCTCATGTTTTTGTTGGTGCCCGGCAAATGGATCTATCCGGCGACAATATTGGCCGGCGGCTTTAACATGGCTTCCCTGCCCCTCGGAGTGGTGATGGCCCAGAAAATCGCTCCCAAAGGCCGCTCCATGGTGGCCAGCTTGATGATGGGACTGGCCTTCGGCACCGGTGGAATCTTTTCCCCAATCATTGGTAAACTGGGCGATATCTTCACCATCCAGAGCGTGCTTATGATACTGGTATGCATACCGGTACTCTCCCTGATTCCGATTTACTTTATACCGGAAGTCGGCGATCACATTGATGCGCAAAAATGAACAAAAATCGAATTTCCGACTTTTTACGAGGTTGTCAGTCCTAGCTTTCCGATAAAAAATCCTCATAACAACGGGACAAAAACCGGGCAGCTGTTTCCACCATCTCGCTGCCCGCCTGAGGGGTTGCAACCGAGGGATCGGAGTCGATCCGGCCATCGGCAAATCGGCGGCGGAAATCTTGGGAGTTATAAAAAACATGTCCATGGTCCGGAGCAAATTGAGGATGCAGCTCGGCCTGCTTGATATTTTCCCTGTGGGCGAATTGAGATATTGAAACTTCCGCGGCCGAGGCATGGCCGGTTGCAGTATGTCCAAACAATTTAAGGCTAAGCTCCTCGCAAGGTTGATTCTCAAACCATTTAAGAGTCTTACAACGGATATCTGGCTGATCGGTCATGTAATGGCTACGGATTTCCCCATATATCTCTGAAAACGCCGCGTTTAGCGAGGCGGTGTTGCCGCCATGGCCATTGATGATGAAAAAGCGCCTGAACCCATGATGGACTAACGAAAGGATGCAGTCGCGAACCACGGCGATATAGGTTGAGGGGCGCAGGGTCATGCTGCCTGCAAAAGTCATGTGGTGTTCGGACATGCCAACATTCAGACAGGGCCCGACCATGGCAGAGATCAATTCCCCGACCCGCCAGGCTATGGCTTGGGCGCAAAAGGTGTCCACGCCCAAAACCCCCATGGGGCCGTGTTGCTCGGTGGATCCGGTGGGCAAAATGATGCCCGGGGAATTTTCTAGATATTTTTTCACTTCCATCCAAGTGGATTGCTGTAGGCGCATTTCTCCCTCAATTCAGTATTTGGGTTTTGTCTTGGTTGGCCCCAACCTGGCGACCGCTATGCGATTAGTACATTCGGGCTTTGTTGAGCACATTTTTCATCTCATCTATTTTTTCATCCAGATAGCAGCGCAGGTTATGGCAGAAAATGTCGGTTATTTTGGCATTTTCACTTGCCACCGTACTGGCTGAATGGGGGCTGACCAACACATTCGGTATGTCCCATATGGGGTTATTTCCGGGCAGGGGCTCGGTGGCGAAAACATCCAGTACGGCGGACCCGATTTTCCCCGATTCCAGCGCTTTAATCAGATAGGGTTCATCCACGGTTTGTCCCCGGGAAACATTCACAAACACCACGCCGTCTTTCATGGCTTCAAAAGCGGCTTGGCCGATCATGTTTTCAGTCTCGGGAGTATGCGGCACACACATTACAACCACATCGGCCTGGGGCAGCATTTCAAGCAATTCACCCGGAGCGTACATGCGCTCAAAGCCCAGCTGCGAGCCTTTGGCTGCATCCATATGGGCACCCATGCCAAGCAGGCGCATGCCCATGAAACGGGCTACCTGGGCGATACGCTGTCCCACCTGGCCCACACCGATCACGGCCAGGGTTTTGCCGTCCAGCTCTTCGCCGCAATAGCGCTCCCAGTGGTGGGTATTTTGCTCGTCCTTCAAAAAAGCCAGGCGTTTGAAATGCATCAACACCCCCAGCAAAAAAAATTCGGACAACGGCCCCGCGTGCACGCCTCTGGCCGTGGTGACCAAAAGATCGCTGTCTTGCAAGCCTAGTTTTACGATTAGCATGCCCACTCCAGAGCTGGTGGTTTGCACCCATTTGACATTGGGTATGACTTCCAGTCCGGCCCGCCCATAGACCAGGCGGTTCGGGAAGTCCCATAAAATGTCAGCCTGCTTGAGGTATGCGAGCCATTTTTTATCCTGCTCCTCGGTACGGCGGAAGCCTTCAACGCCTCTGTGATCAGCGGCATAGCGCAGGGGAGGAAAAAAATCAGGTTCGTAAATCAAGTTAATTCGGCTGGAATCAACTGTCCGGATTCGCTCAGCGTGTTCGGCTTCCAGAGGGGTGGAGATGAAGATGGTGAGCGGCTGGTTGTTATTGGGCATGGTTAATTGTCCTCCTGCTTTATTAATTCAAATCATGGCGCACCGAGCGGCCGTCGAATCTGCTAAGAGGCTTTCACTCCCTGCAAGGACAGCTCTTGGGCGAAATGACAACTCACAAAGTGTTTGTTCCCCAGATCCCTAAGCTCCGGCTCCGCGACGCTGCAATGATCTTTAGCATAGCGGCATCGCGGATGAAAATAACAGCCTGAAGGCGGGCTGACCGGACTAGGCACGTCACCCTTCAAAGCAATGCGTTGTTGTACAAATTCGGGATTCGGCACTGGCACGGCTGACATCAGGGCTTCAGTGTAGGGGTGTTTTGGTTGATTGAAAAGTTCTGAGGTCTCAGCAAGCTCAACTATTTTGCCAAGGTACATCACTGCTACCCTGCTGCTGATGTGCTTCACCACGGAAAGGTCGTGGGCGATAAACAAATAGGTAAGACCGAACTGCTCTTGCAAATCCTGAAGAAGGTTGATGACCTGAGCCTGGATGGAAACATCAAGCGCCGAGACCGCCTCATCAGCCACGATAAAACCCGGATTCAAGGCCAAGGCGCGGGCGATGCCGATGCGTTGGCGCTGGCCGCCGGAAAATTCATGCGGATAGCGTTTAAGGTGGCCTGAATCGAGTCCCACCGCCTTTAAAAGGTCCACTACTCGTGCTTGCCGATCAGCGCCTTTGGCCACCTTCTGCACTTTGAGCGGCTCGCCCACGATCTCACTGATGGTCATCCTGGAGTCCAGGGAGGAATATGGGTCTTGAAAAATGATCTGCATATCGCGGCGCAGCATCTTTAATTGAGCAGGCCCGGTAGCGGCGATATCGATCACCTCTTCCTCTCCATTTTGAGACAGGCGTTTGCTGCGAAAATGGATCGAACCGCTGGTCGGTTTTTGTAAGCGTATTATGGATCGACCCAAGGTGGTTTTGCCACAACCGCTTTCACCCACCAGCCCAAGGGTTTCCCCACCGGATATGAACAGGTTGACTCCGTCCACCGCCTTGACCTGGGCCACCACTTTCTGCAAAAACCCCTTGCGGACGGGAAAGTAGGTGCGCAAGTCCTTTACCTTCAAAAGGATGTTGTCGTTGGATGTCATCACGTCCCCTCGGCAGTGGCATGGTGCAGGAAACAGGCGCTTCGATGCCCGGGCGTAACCTCGAGGCAGGCGGGAGCCTTTTGGCGGCATATCTCCATTACCTTGGGACATCGCGGTGCAAAGGCGCAGCCCGCGATCGGAGAAAATGTGGTTGGCACCACGCCTTCAATGGTATCAAGGCGCTGGCGTCCGCTGTCGGTCAAGGATGGAATGGAGCGCATCAGACCTATGGTGTAGGGGTGTAACGGGGTTTTGAAAATCTCCAGCACGGGCCCGCTTTCCACAATTTTGCCGCAGTACATGACGATTATGTCGTCGGCCATACCCGCAATGACCCCTAAATCGTGTGTGATGAACATAATCGCCCCGTTAAACTGCTGGCGCAGACCGTGCATCAGCTCCAATACTTGCGCCTGTATGGTCACGTCCAGAGCCGTGGTGGGCTCATCCGCTATCAGCAAAGACGGGTTGCAGGATAGGGCCATGGCGATCATGGCCCGTTGCCGCATGCCGCCGGATAGCTGGTGGGGATATTCATTGAAACGTTGGCGAGGCAGGGGAATCCCCACCTCCTCCAAGATCTGGATCGCCAGTTTTTGAGCTTGCCTTTTCCCGGCATCGCCATGCAAGAGGATAGCCTCGACGATCTGGTCTCCAATCGTGAAGACGGGGTTCAATGAGGTCATGGGCTCCTGAAAGATCATGGCGATCTCGGCGCCGCGGATGGAACGTATCTGACGCCCCTTTGGTTTTAGCTTGACCAGGTCAATTACTTCGTTTTGACGATGGTATAAGATCCGGCCGGATTCCACCCGGCCCGGCGCATCCACCAGTCCCATGATGGCGCGGGCGGTAACCGATTTTCCGCAGCCGCTTTCGCCAACCACACCCAGGGTTTTGCCGGACTCAATGTCGAAATCAACTCCGTCCACGGCCCGGGCCACACCGTCTTCCGTATGAAAATAGACCTTAAGTCCCTTGATTTCGATCAGCGGCATGTGATGCCATCTCCTATAGCAGCGTAGCCCAGCATTAAGCCGGAAATCAGCGACCACCATCAGGGCTTGGGGTATGAGGATGGCCCCTCGAAGCGGCCGGGGCCACCTCCGCAGGTGACCGCTGATTTATTTGCGTTTGTTCAGCTTGGGGTTGAGGGTTTCCTGCAATGCATCGCCAACAAGGTTAGCCGACAGCACGAACAAGAAGAGCGCCAGGGAAGGCCCTATTAATAAATGCGGTGCGGTCATCATGAATTCCTTGGCCTCGTTTAACATCTGACCCCACTCCGGCACCGGAGGCTGGACCCCTAATCCAAGGTAGCTGAGCGCCGAAGCGTTCAAAACAAAAACCGGGAGAGTAAGGGTTGCCTGCACGATGATCGGGGTCGAGATATTGGGCCAAATATGGCGCAAAATGATATGCAGCCATCCAGAGCCGGCAGCTATGGCCGCTTCCACATATAGTTCTTCCTTGATGGAAAGAGTGACCCCCCTTGCGATCCGAATGAATTGGGGTGATTGCGAAAGGCCAAGGGCGATGATCACCCCGTTTTCCGATGGACCGGCCACAACCACAACCACAATGGCTAACATCATCATCGGAAAGATCAGAAGCATATCAGTGATGCGCATCACCGTCGCTTCGAGCCTGCCACCAATGTACCCCACAAACATGCCCACCGGCACTCCGGTAAGCACTGCAAAAAGAATGGCTGCACCGGTTATTTTGGCGGTAACCTGGGTGGCGAGGATTACCCGGGACAAAATATCGCGTCCAAATTGATCGGTTCCGAACCAGTTGGTCCAACTGGGGGGTTCAAAGCCCCGGCGCAGGTTGTTGGCAAAAGGATCTTCCGGTGTAATCCACTGTGCGGTGAGCCCCACCAAATATAACGATAGCAATATCAAGCCAAAAAACAATCCTGTTTTGTCTTTGCAATAACGCCTTAAAAACTCCATGGATCATTCTCCACCCTACCCGGGGCTGGTTTGTATGGTTCCAGGTGATAACAGATGAAACACAGCCTTTCAGTCATATTTGATCCTCGGGTCAACCCATGAATACAGGATATCCACCAGCAGGTTCACCATGATGAAGATAAAGGCAAAGAAAAATAGGGCCCCCTGGGTAATGGGAAGGTCACGGGTAAGGATGGAATCAACCATCAAGCGGCCCAGACCGGGCCAGTTATAGATGGTTTCGGTGACCACCGAGCCCCCCAAGGTGTGGCCCACTCCCAGGCCAAACAAGGTGACGATGGGCAACAACGCATTGCGCAGACCATGCTTGAACACCACTATATATTCGGCCACTCCTTTTGCGCGCGCTGTGGTAATGTAGTCTTTACCCAGCGCGTCCACCATGCAGGAACGGACCATACGGGTGAGCATTGCGGCTTGATAGGTGCCAAGGGTGAGTACGGGCAATAAAAAATGTTTCCATGATCTCATTCCCCCGATCGGCAGCCAGTCCAGGTATACCGAAAAGAAATATATCCCCGCCAGGCCGGTAACAAACACGGGCGTGCAGATTCCTACCAGGGAACAAATCGTTACAATTTTGTCTTGGGGACGATTCCAGAACATGGCTGAGACACAACCGAAGACCAGGCTCATAACCATGGCGAAGAGCATGGAAAGCAAGGCCAGTTTGGCGGTGTTTAGCATGCGTGGAATTACGGTATCCATCACAGGATCCCGGGAGTAGTTTGACACGCCGAAATCCCCTTGAAGGACTTTGGCCATATAGTTGGTGTATTGCACGTGGAGGGGTTGATCAAAACCATATTCTTTGCGGATGCTGTCTACCACCTCCTGTGGCGCGTTGTCTCCCGCGAGCAAAAGGGCGGGATCCCCCGGTATGATATGAAAAAGCCCAAACAGGAAGGTGAGCAATAATAGCCCGGCCGGAATCATGAAGAGTATTCGGGTGACGATCAATCGCAGCATGC
>Ga0316190_10003072_pt1 | contig 12123 bp, 12 predicted proteins | sample Eddworburrow2_MG_FD_204929 | JGI IMG/M metagenome (GOLD analysis project Ga0316190, IMG submission 204929) | Coastal sediment microbial communities from Maine, United States - Eddy worm burrow 2 | ecosystem: Environmental > Aquatic > Marine > Coastal > Sediment | place: USA: Maine | collected... | reverse complement strand
GTTGCCCGGTGCGGATCTCCCTGATCTCGTGGCGGACGACCGGCAGGACGTTGTGGTACTCGAGCAGGGACGCCACGATCAGCACGAGCATGTTGATGCCGAGCAACCATCCGACCATCCTCGTCGAGTCGTCGAACGTGGAGGCGACCGCTGGTGGCACGACGACGAACGCCAACACCACGAGTGCGGTCACGGGTCGCGGCAACCGCCAGCGCCGCCGGGGCCGGCGCCGGCGCACGAGGACCAGCAACAGCAGCATCCCGGCGCTAGCGAGCCCGAACACGACGAGGAGGGCTGGTCCGCGGTAGCGATCGCCGAGCGCCAGCGTGATCGACTCTGCGGCCAGCACCAGCACGAACACGGGGATGATCCGGTTGAGGAGGTCGAAGAGCGTCACGTCGTCGGTTTGTGCGCCGGGAAGGCCTCGGCGCTGGAACCAGCGCTCCGTCTCGTCGATCAAACCCTCTCGGGTCGCATCACCAGCGATCATGATGCGGAACGGCGTTCATGCTGAGCGGTGCGCACACCTCAGCGCATACGGCGACGCACGCGGCGGCGGCCCCGGCGGCGGCTCCGGCGCCTGACGCCGGCGACCGACATCGGCGACAAGGGTCGGCCGAGGCGATCGATGAAGAGGCTGACAGGGCCGCTCGTCGCCACCAGATCGCCATCGGTCACGTCGACCGAGTAGCTGAGATCGCCGTTGCTCAACACCGGGTCGCGGAGTACGACGACAACATCGCTGACGTGCTCGTCCTCGAACAACGACAGCACTGCGTTCGGTGGGTCCGCGGCGAAGCTGTCGTCTCCCTCGCCCCACTGCGCCACGAAGTCCTCGGTGGTGATGTGGCCCGTCACTCGGTCGGGGCGGTCGGAGAAGAACAGCGTGGTTGGTGACACGCTGTTCAGCGAGATGCGCCCGCCGTCCTCGATCGTGATGCCGCTCGCAGAGTGCGCGAACAGATACTCGATCTCGTGGGGCTGAGCGTCACCGGTCGCACCGTCGAAGTCCTCGTCGGGTTCCGCCTTGGTCTGGTCCTTGGTCATCACTGTCTCCTCATCGCAGTCCGCCGATGGCCGACCTGACCGCACCGTATGCCTGGCTGCCGCCGACGGCTATCCGCAATCGGCGCGCAACCGAGAAGTGCTTCGCGCCGATTGCGGATAGCGACCGACGACCTGACCGGCGCACCCTTGAACACGGGCACCGAGGGACACCCGGATCCGTCGTCTCGCAGCCGCACAATCGAAGAGAGAGAGCCATGCCCCGCCCCTTCACTGGCCAGATCGCCATCGACGTGCGCAACTCGACTCAGGACTGGGATGTCTACACGCAGGTGTCGCCGCCCGAAGGATCACCGAACGTCATCTACCTGTTGTGGGACGACGTCGGCATTGCCACATGGGACCTGTTCGGCGAGCATTACTTCGACCTCGAGCACGAGGCGATGGCAGCCATGAAGAGAGACTGATGCTGCGGTGTTGTTCCTGATCACGGCCCTGACCCTGGCAACCGCATTGACCGTCGGGCTGATCGCGAATCGCTGGGTCCGGCCGTTCGCCAAGACCGAGGTGCAGGGCGTCAAACTCGAGCTCCTGGTGTCACCGCTGCTGACGCTGACGGTGCTGTTGCTCTCGTTCGTGCTCGTTCAAGCGTTCAGCTCGTACAACCGGGTCCGGGTCGCCGAGGGGCGCGAAGCGAGTCGCTTGGCGTTCGAGTACGAGGTCGCCGGCTACTACCCGGACGATGTCGCCTTGCCGATGCAAGAGGCCTTGATCTGCTACGGCCGCTCGGTGGTGAACGTCGAGTGGCCGACCTTGGCGGGAGGGACGTCACTCCATCCGCTCCCGACGGCGTGGGCCGAGCAGGTCGACGCGTCGCTCGCCGAGATCAACGCAAGCGGCGAGACCGGTCAGCCCTACGGGGTACTGATCACCGCCGACCGCGACCGCGGTGAGGGACGTCGGTTGCGGCTCACCGAGGTCGAGCCGTCGGTGCCGACTGCGGTGAGCATCCTGATGATCATCGTCACGGCAGCCGCGCTCGCGGCGATCGCGACCTTCACACTGCCGTATGTGTCGCGGCGGGTGCAGATCGGCGCGCTCGTCGTCATGTTGTTCGTGTTCACGGCGATGCACTGGACGATCTGGGAGATCGATCACAAGTTCGAAGGGGTGGTCCAGGTCGAGCCGACCGACCTGACGTTGCTCACCGGCGCGATGTCCGACCAATTCGCCGAACGCCACCCCGAGGTCACGCTCCCGTGCAACGAGCGAGGCGAGCCGACGTGACGACGACTCAGTCGTCCTCGTGCGCGCCCTCCTTGTGGGAGGTGTCGTCGTCGGACAACGCTGGGGCGGGCTGCTCGATCACCGTCGCGTCAGGAATGGCGAGCGCCATATCGGCATCTCTCAGGGCGGTCATTGTCGCTCGAATGACTCCGTCGGTCACCGAGGAGCCGGTTTGGAGCGTCGAGCGATACCAGTAGCTGATTGCGAGCGTGATCGCATCATCGGTGACCGCTGCGGCCTGCACAGCGGGCGCCGGATCGGCAACCACGTTGTCGACCGAGATGATGGCATCCGCCAGCACTGACGTGACGTCGTCGAGGTCTGCCCGTGCGGGGACTTTGACGTCGAAGCTCCCTTTGCGGCTGTCCGATGCGGTGTAGACCGTGATCGGATTGCCGAGCACTTGGTTGTTGGAGACGAACACGACCACGCCGTCGTCGCGGCGCAACCGGGTCGTCCTGCTGCTGATCTCCTCGACGATTCCCCTGAACTCAGTCGTGCGGATCTGGTCACCGATCGAGAACTCCGGACGCGAGAGCAGCAGGATCCCCGACGCCGAGTTCTCGATCATCGGCTTCACTGCGAGCGCGCCCAGGATCAGAGTGAACGCAAAGAGCACGGAGAGGAATCCGATGTTGACTCCGACGATGCTCAAGGCGATCGCGACACCGATGAGGTACACGAGCCACTTGGCCACTCGGCCGACGTCGGCCGCGGCGTCGTTCGACACCATGCCCGCGCGATCGAAGGCCCGCCTGATCGCGGCTGCGACCAACCGAGCGACCGGAATGCTGACGACGATGACGAGCAACGCGGCGGCGAGATCCCACCCGGTGATGCTTCCAGCGTTGAGCGAGTCGGCGAGGTTCTGCGCCGCGTCCGACGCAGTGCTCTCCACGTACAGCGACATGCAGCGCATCGTAGGGCCGAGGTCGCGGGCGGGCTATCCACTCCCGGCCCGTTCGACCGGCGCCGAATCCGGCTATCACCCAGGCGGATGTGACGGTACTGTCGACGGCCCAACCCACGATGACCGGAGATTCGACGACGTGACCTTCGCACCCGCATACCATGTCCTCGCAAAGCCGACGGGGCCGATCTGCAATCTCGATTGTGAGTACTGCTTCTTTCTCTCCAAGGAGATGTTGTATCCCGGCGACCGGTTCCGGATGGCCGACGAGCTGCTCGAGACGTACCTGCGTCAACTCCTCGAATCGCACCTCACCCCGGAGGTGACGGTCGCGTGGCAAGGTGGCGAGCCGACGATGATGGGGCTGGACTTCTTCCGCCGCTCGGTGGAACTGGTCGACGAGCTCAAGCAACCGCACCAGCGGATCAGCTACACGATGCAGACCAACGGCGTTCTGGTCGACGAACAGTGGGCAGCGTTCTTCAAGGCCAACAACGTGTTGGTCGGTCTGTCGGTGGACGGCCCGAAGGAGCTCCACGACCGGTACCGGGTCGACAAGCGCGGCCTCGGATCGTTCGACCGGGTGATGGCCGGTTACGAGCACCTGCGGGCGGCGGACGTCGACGTCAACGTGCTGTGCACGGTCCACGCCGGGAACCAGGACAGCGCCCTCGACGTGTACCGGTTCTTCCGCGACGACATGGGAGTGAAGTTCCTCCAGTTCATACCGATCGTGGAGCGCACGACCGAGACGATGCTGCCGATCGCGAACATCGGGTGGAAGACCGGCGACAAACCCGGCAAGGAGAAGCGACCCCTGTACGTACTCGAGGGCAACTGTGTCACCGACCGCACGGTCGACCCCGAGGCGTTCGGGCGGTTCCTGACGACGATTTTCGACGAGTGGGCAAAGGGCGATGTCGGCGACGTCTACGTCCAGCACTTCGACACCGCGCTCGCCAACTGGTACGGCGAGCCGGCGGGCGTGTGCGTGTTCTCCGAGACGTGCGGTGCAGCGGTGGCGCTGGAGCACAACGGCGACGTCTACTCATGTGACCACTTCGTCGAGCCCGACTACCTGCTCGGCAACATCAACGAGACGCCGCTCGGCGACCTCGTGCGGTCGGAGCGCCAGGTGCAGTTCGGCCGCGACAAGCGCGACACGCTGCCGGAATTCTGCCGGAGCTGCGAAGTGCGATTCGCCTGCCACGGCGGCTGTCCGAAGAACCGGTTCACGAACACTCCCGATGGCGAACCGGGGCTGAACTACCTGTGTGCCGGATACAAGCACTTCTTCAATCACATCGACGAATCGATGAAGATCATGTGTGAACTGCTGCGTGAGGGCCTTGCTCCGGCCGAGCTGCCCCGTGTGTTGGCCGATCGGGAGGCAGCGCGGTTCGCCGACGTGGGCCGCAACGACCCCTGCCCGTGCGGCAGTGGGGCCAAGTACAAGAAGTGCCACGGCGCCGCCGACACACGTGCGGCCGCGGACTGAGGCAAGCGACCCGCACATCACCACCACAGGAGGACAACGCATGCTTTGCACCATGGACCGCAGCACGGACGCCGTGCTCTGCTACAAGATCTCTGGCGACGTCACCAAGGCCGACTTCCGGACGCTGAACCCGGCCGTGGAGGCGGCGATCACGGCAAACGGCTCGATTTCGCTGCTCTTCAACCTGACCGAGCTCCATTTCGAGAAGGCCAGTGCGTGGGGGTCGAATCTGGAGTTTGGCCAGCAATTCAGCAAGAGCGTCAACAAGATGGCGATCGTCGGCGACAAGGGGTGGGAGAAGCATCTGGCCAAGCTCGCTCAGCCGTACTACGCGAAGGACGCGAAGTACTTCGACACCGATGACGACGCCTGGTCCTGGCTCACGAGCTGATCCAGACTCTCCACTAGGTCCATCGCTCACTCAGGCAGTCGGGCGGGCCGTGCTCCGGGCTCGTGCGAGATGCGGTCGACGATGCGTCAGCTGCTGTCGGATGCGGCGTCGGGCTCGTCGAAGAAGCCCGACTTCTTCAGCTCTCGGCGGGCGTCCATGGCGATCGCAAGCAGTGGGGCCGCGAGCACGAGGCCGATCATGCCCGCCACCATGCCACCGAGGGTGGTCGCCAGCAGAATCGGCAGCGGAGCGACGTTCAAGCTGTCGCCGAGCAGCACCGGCTGGAGCAGATTCTCGAGGATCAGGTTCACGCCGATCGCCACCGCCAGCATCACCAGGGCCAGGCCGAGGCCGCCCTCGCCGAGGGCCATCAGCACGGCGAACGCGCCTCCGAAAATCGCGCCGAGGTAAGGAACGTAGGCCCCGAAGAAGTTGACGATGCCGATCGCGGCCGCGGCGGGCACGCCGAACAGCGCAGCCGCGACGCCCACCACCAGGCCGTTCATCAACGCGATCCCGGTCTGGCCCCGGAAGTAACCGCGCAGGTCCTTCACCGCATCGTCCGCGATCCGCTGCCGCGTCGTCTGCGCGTCGGTCGTCGGGCCCGAGCGCTTGACGGCGCGAGTCGGGCCGTCCTTCAGCATGTAGTACAACACGATCATCGCGAGCACCGTGCCGGTGACGATCCCGGTGATCGAGTTGATCACCGACACCGCCCCGGTGGCGAGACCGCCCGCCAGGGCCGGACCGGAGTCGGCCGTGGTGTCAGCGGCCTGGTCGGCGAGGTCGGCGCTGATCGGGGTACTGGCGAGCCAACCCTTGATGTCGTCGACGGCCTTGCCGAGGTTCTCGCTCAGCGCTTCCGATTGATCGACGAGCGCCGCACTGGTGATCCAGACGACCAGGACGACGGTCGCGACGAGACCGAGCAGCACCGCAACGGCCGCCAGGCTGCGGCTGAGACCATGATCGGCCAGCCAGGTCACAGCCGGCGCGAAGACAACGGCCAGGCACGCAGCAAGAACCACCGGCACCGTGATCGCGCTGAGGATCGCGGACAGCACCGCCAGCACGCCCACAGCAAGCACGAAACCGATGAACAGCCAACTGAACAGGCCGACGCGCGCGACCCAAGAGGGGAGAGCGGCACCGGCGTGCTTCGATGCAACGCTCTCCGCACTCATGGATGGCTAACTGACCCCGACGCCGATCAGGCAAGCAGCTTGGTCTTCTGCGCCTGGTACTCGGCGTCGGTGATGGTTCCGTCATCACGCAGTTGGCCGAGTTTGGTCAACTCGTCCGCAACGCTCGCGCCGCCGCCGGCGACCGAGCGGATGTAGTCGGCGCTGGCCTGCTGCTGGGCCCTGGCGTCGTCGATTCGGCGCTGCTGCATCTTGTCGCCGCGTGCGATGACGTAGACCAAAACGCCGATCACGGGGATGACGAGGACGAACAGAAACCAACCGGCCTTGCCCCAGCCGCTGAGGTCGGAACTGCGGAAGATGTCGATGAACACCGTGATCACCAGCCAGATCCAGGCGAAGAACAGGAAGAACCAGAACATCGAGAGCAGCAGATCGAGTAGCGGCATGACAATCACTCCATGGGTTGAGGGGGCCATGCTCGGAGCGCAAGCCCGTTGAAGCCTGAGCGTACGCCCGGGCGATGACGAGCACTATCCGATTCCGGCTGCTTCGCTGCACCGACCGGTGGGCCATGACGGTGCCGAATCCGGATAGCCGCCGAACCGCTCGATCAATACTTTCGTCGGTGATCGACACCGACCCGAGGAGTGCAAGATGTGTGATGAGACCACCCGCTGTTGGGGCCTGTTGCCATGACGGACAGCACGACTCCTGCAGGCTGGTACGCCGACCCGACCGGGCAGGGTGACGCCCGATATTGGAACGGTGCCGCCTGGACGCAATCGGTGGATCGGGGCGGAGTGACCGTCAACGTTCCGATCGACCCGTCTCAGGCGCAGGTCCCTCCGCTGCCCGGGACCCAGGTCGCCCCGCCGTCGCCGCCCGCATCGTCCCCACCGCAGACGGTGAACGTGTCGTCCTCGAACCGTTCGCCGCTCGGCGCGATTCTCGGCGTGTTGGCAGTGCTCGTGGTCATCGTTCTGATCTTCGTGCTCGTCAGCGACGACGACTCTTCCGACGACACTCCAACACCCGGCACGGACGCGCCTGCAGAGCAGCCGGCCGACGAACCGGCACCGGCACCCACCGAGGGCGGCTGACGTCGCACCGACCGCGGTCCGTGCGCGCTCGCCAAGGCCGGCGGACGCCGATATCGGATAGCCGGTGATTCGGCTACCGATCACACTGGCAAGAAGAACGCAAGATTCCAGAGAGAGAGAGAGACATGGCTGATCAGATTGTTGAGTACCCGCTGGGTGGCGAGTTCCCCGGCACGATCGGCAAGACGATCGACGACTCCGCGGAAGCGTGGCCGGTCCCGAAGCGAGCGGCGAAGGACACGCCGAACGTGTTGTTCTACGTGCTCGACGACACCGGGTTCGGCCAGCTCAGCCCGTACGGCGGGTTGATCGACGTCCCGAACCTCGAGCGGGTCGCCAAGCGGGGTGTCATCTACAGCAACATGCACACGACCGGGTTGTGCTCGCCGACGCGGGCATGCATTCTGACCGGGCGCAACCACCACAAGAACGCAATGGGCTCGATCAGCGAGTGGTCGACGGGGTATCCCGGCTACAACGCCCGTGCCCCGTTCGAGAGTGGGTTCCTCTCCGAAATTCTCAAGAGCGAGGGGTTCAACACCTACTGCGTCGGCAAGTGGCACCTCGCGGTGTCGGCCGAGGCGTCGGCAGCCGGCCCCTACGACACGTGGCCGCTCGGCCGTGGGTTCGAGCGCTTCTACGGCTTTCTGCCCGGCGAGACCGATCAGTGGTACCCCGACCTCACCTACGACAACCACTCGGTCAAGGCGCCGGACACACCGGAGAACGGCTACCACCTGTCGAAGGACATTGCGGACAAGGCGATCGAGTTCATCGGTGACGCCAAGGTCAACGCGCCGGACAAGCCGTTCTTCCTGTACTACGCGCCCGGGTGCGGGCACGCCCCACACCACATCTTCCAGGAGGAAGCCGACGCCTACAAGGGCACGTTCGACATGGGGTGGGACGAGTACCGCGAGACGGTCTTCGCCAACCAGAAGAAACTCGGCTTCTTCCCCGACGACGCCGAGATGTCCGACTTCGATCCCGACGTCGAGCACTGGGACTCGCTGTCAGACGACGAGAAGAAGCTCTACACCCGGATGATGGAGGTGTACGCCGGGTTCCACACCTACACCGACCGCCACTTCGGGCGGCTGCTCGACTTCCTCGAGCTGATCGGTGAGCTCGACAACACGATCATCATGATGATCTCCGACAACGGCGCCAGCCCGGAGGGCGGCGACGTCGGCAGCCTCAACGAGTACGACTTCTTCAACTTCCTCGGTGAGGACCTGGAGAACAACCTGGCCAGCCTCGACAAGCTCGGGAGCCCCGAGTCGTACAACCACTACGCCTACGGCTGGGCCCATGCCGGCAACACACCGTTCCGGCGGTGGAAGAAGGAGACGTTCCGGGGCGGCACGACCGACCCGTTCATGATCTCCTGGCCGGCCAAGTACCCGGGCAACGGCGAGATCCGCCACCAGTACGGTCACGCCATCGACATGGTGCCCACGGTGCTCGACATGCTCGGCATCGACCCCCCGAAGACGATCAAGGGTGTCGAGCAGTTCGACATGGACGGCGTCAGCCTGGCCCACACGATCGCGGACCCCGATGGCTCCGACGACCACACGACCCAGTACTTCGAGATGTTCGGCTGTCGGTCGATGTACCACGACGGCTGGCGGGCCGAGTGCGGCTGGCCCGGCCCGAACTGGACCGAAGGCGCCAAGTACGGCAAGAAGCAGCAGGACCCGATCCACCAGGACGACCTCGACGCACTCGAGCAACGCTGGCAGCTGTTCGACCTCCGCACCGATCCCGCCGAACGCCACGACGTGGCCGCAGAGCACCCCGACAAGCTCAAAGAGCTGGTCGGCCTGTGGTGGAGCGAGGCCGAGAAGAACGACGTGCTGCCGATCCAGGGCACGATGGGCCAACGGCTCCAGTTCCCCAAGCCGTCGGTCGCCGCGCCACGCGACCGGTACGTCTACTTCCCCGGCGCTCCGGTGCCGATGCTCGTGCAGCCGCAGTGCTACAACAAGTCGCACACGATCACGGCCGAGCTCCACATCCCCGACAAGGGGGCGGAGGGCGTCATCTACGCGTCGGGCGCCCACACCGGCGGGTACAGCCTGTTCGTCAAGGACGGAAAGCTGCACTTCGCGTACAACTACCTGGCGCGCAAGATGTTCCGCATCGACGACTCGAACGACCTCCCGACCGGCGACGTGACGGTGGTCTACGAGTTCGAGGTCACCGGCAAACCCGAGCTGCGGTCCGGCAAGGGCACCCCGGGCACCGGGAAGCTCTTCGTCAATGGCAGCCAGGTCGGGTCGGTCGACATGGACGTCACCGTGCCGTTCATGTTCTCCGCCGAGGGGCTGAGCATCGGGTCCGACTACGGCGACAGCGTCGATCACGACAACTACCGCACGACGTTCGACTTCACCGGCGACATCAAGCAGGTCACCTTCGACCTCTCCGACGACGCGCTCGACGACGCCGACAAGGCCTTGCGCAACGAGGCGACCACCCGCCACGACCTGTCCAAGCAGTGAGCAGGGAATCGCAATGGACGATGATCTGGTCGGTCCGATCGACTGCGTGCTGCTCGACTTCGACGCCGAGCAGCCGTTGGGCGAGGTCGCCGATGCCCTGAGCGGGCTGATCGATGCCGGCGTGATCCGGCTCTACGACATCCTGGCCGTCCGTAAGGACGCGGACGACTCGGTTGCCGGCGTCGAGGTGGCCGACCTTGGTGAGGTCGGCTTGACGGCACTCGCCGGCGCCCGGTCAGGATTGCTCGATGCCGACGACGTCGCGGTGGCCGGGGCGGCGATGGAACCCGGAACGGCGGCCCTGCTGCTGTTGTACGAAAACGCCTGGGCGGTCCCGGTCGTTGCGGCGACCCGGCGGGCCGGCGGCGTCGCATTCGCGATATCACACGTGACCGGCCAGCAAGTCAACGACGCGCTGGACGCACTGGAGGCTGGCTGAGATGGGACTGCTGGGGACGATGGCTGCGACCGCAGCGATAGCGGGCACCGCGCAGGCCGTACGCGGGCGCGTTGCGCGCCGCCAAGCGGAGAACTTCGCCGACCGCGACGCCAACATCGCCTACAACCAACAAGCGGCGTACGCCCAGCAGGCCCAGGCTGCACCGGTCCCCGCGGCAGCGGCCCCAGCCGCACCGGCCACGACGGACACCCTGAGCCAGCTCAAGCAGTTGGGCGAACTGCGCGACAACGGCGTCCTCACCGAAGACGAGTTCGCCGCCCAGAAGGCGAAAGTCTTGGCCGCCGGGTGAGCCGGCGCAGATGACCGCCGACGACGACCCTCACGAAACGGCCGGCCACAGAATCGAGGTGTTCTCGGCACCCTCTGATGCACCGCGCGTGCGCTGGGTGACGGATCTGATCTCGGCCGGCTTCTTCGTCGCGCTGCTGTTGCTGCTGATCCTCGTTGCGGGCAACGGCTCGACGTTCGACTCGAACACGCTGGACTACGTCGTCACGCTGCCGGGCTGGTTGCTCTGGCTGTGTCAGGCCGCCTATGTCGTCGGCGTCGTCTACGCGATCGGTCTCCTGGTCGGGGTCGGGTTGTTCGCCCGGGGCCGCAAGGAATTGCTCGGCGACATGCTGCTGGCCGCCGTCCTGGCGGTTGGGACCGTGTTGGCGCTGACGTGGCTCATCGACGAGCGCTGGCCCGAGTTCGCGTTCTTCGATCTGGATCAGACGCGGGAGACGTTCCCGGCGTTCTTCGTCACGACGGCTGCGGCGATCCAGGCCGCCTCGTCGCCGTGGCTCAGCGCTCCGATGCGCAAGATCGGCTGGACACTCATCCTGACCGCCGTCGGGGCTTCGGTGATCGGCGGTGTCACGACCGTGAGCGACGCGCTCGGCGGCCTCCTCGTCGGCCTGATCGCGGCCGCGATCGTGCGCTACGTGCTCGGTACGTCTGCCGGCCTGCCGTCGACGGGCCGGATTCGTGCCGATCTCACACAGCTGGGCGTCTCGGTCGACGCGCTGCACTACTTCGACGAGCAACCGAAGGTGGGGGCCGTGCTCGAGGGCACGTCGAGCGATGGTCGGCCGTTGTTCACGAGCGTGTTGGGTCGCGACTCGTGGAGTACCCGTCGCTGGACCAGGTGGTGGAGGGAAGCCTGGTACCAGGATCAGGGAAGCCAGTACGGGTCCAACCCGCGCCAGCAGATCGAGCACGAATCGCTTGCATTGCTGGTGGCCAAGGACCGGGGCGCACCCGTGCCGGACCTGGTGGCAACGGGCGTGTCGGCCCACGGCGACGCAATGCTCGTCACCGACCTCTTCGACCACACGCTGGCCGATGTGTCCGTCGACGACATCGACGACGCGATGCTCGACGCGTTGTGGGGTGCGCTCGATGCCCTCCACACAGCAGGAGTCAGTCACGGAGCCCTCGATGGCATCCATGTGTGGTTCGACTCGTCCGGAGAACCGATGCTGATGGGGTTCACCGAATCGGCGATCCACCCGTCCGACGAACAGATGAACGACGACGTGGCGGCGATGCTCGTGATGACCACGTTGGCGGTCGGTGCCGACCGCGCCATCGACGCCGCACGCCGAGCCAAGAGTGACGACGAGCTGACGGCGATGCTCCCGCTGCTCCAGACCCATGCCCTCAACGCTCGACTCCGCCACCACGTCAAGCAGCAGAAGTTGAAGATGAAAGACCTGCGCAGCCAGGTCGCGACTGCGATCGATGTGGACGAGCCGCCGCTGGAACAACTGACGCGCGTCACCTGGAAGAGCCTGCTGAAAACGGCGTTTGCGCTCTTCCTCGGCTACGGCATCATC
>Ga0316190_10003070_pt1 | contig 12129 bp, 9 predicted proteins | sample Eddworburrow2_MG_FD_204929 | JGI IMG/M metagenome (GOLD analysis project Ga0316190, IMG submission 204929) | Coastal sediment microbial communities from Maine, United States - Eddy worm burrow 2 | ecosystem: Environmental > Aquatic > Marine > Coastal > Sediment | place: USA: Maine | collected... | reverse complement strand
AAGGTAATTGCCGTTCCGGAATACTGTGCCATTTGCAAATACAAATTGATCGGCACCGAGTTCATGTGTCCAAAGTGTGGACATTGTGTGGTTTGCAAATGATCTCCGAGGTCACTTCGTGAACTTGAACCACCTGCCGGCCGAATGCCGGTGAGGTACTAAAATGGATGATATCTCGATACACAGATCGTTTTATCGTGTATGTCCGAGTTTGTAACCGTTCACAGGTTTGCAAAGTTCCGATGTGCTTCAAAGCACCTAATTGTAAGCGTTTACAGGGTGCCGCAGATACAAGGCGTCGGGCGCGCAGACGTACTTTTGTACTTCAAGTGCCCGACAACAAAGCAGATGCGGTGCCCTGTGAACGCTTACGCGAGTTTCAATAATATGGTAACCTAATGATGACTTACGAAGAAAAAGTGAGGCTTTTTAAAGCAAAACGGTATTTGATGCCTCTGCCCCCTTTTGGAACAAAGAACTGGACCATGCGAGATTATATCAGATTCATTGACCAGCACGGCAGGTGGTGCCCAAGGGGCAGGGATACATGTGAACTCCACGATGAAAACAACCATAGGATAAAAGAGGGGAGACGCCATGCTACCGGAACTTTCCGACCTGTGGGAGAAAATCGAAACGCGGTATCAAAAGATGTTCGATCTCATCGACGGATTGATGCCGGATCAACTCCTGTTTAAACCGGAGCCCGACTGTTGGTCCATTTTGCAGGTACTGCAGCACGTGGTCTCAGGCGCTCAGGGCATGCGCCGCTCCGAGGCCGAACTGCGAGACAATCCCTTGCGGGAAATTCTCAAGCCGGGGGCGATGGTTAAGGTGGTCATGGATGTCCTGGTAAATGACGTGCCCGTGGATGTTCCCGATCCGTCCATGGAGCCGGATGGAAAGGTGACCGTCGAAGAACTGTGCGCCATTTGGGAAAAAGAGCGGCGGGCCGTTGCCGTCCTGCTGGAGACGGTGACTGCGGAAAACCAAGAGCAGGTGATGTTTAGCCACGCGGCCGCCGGTCCGCTGACGGCCCTTCAGATGCTCGAAATAGCCGAGGCCCACCTTGAGACTCATCGCCGTCAAATAGACCGCATCCGTGCTGAGCTCCCTGCAAAATGATCAATGGTCCTGCAGACAATATACCTGCACTATGCTTTTATATGCTTATAGAGTCTCTTCTTCATCTTGGGACTGATTTTGATTGTCTTCTGATTTTAGCGCGTTTTTATCCAGTTTGAGTTGCCTCTTTTCCTCTTTCTTTTTCTTCCTCGCTAATTCTTTTTGACGTTTTTTAAACTGATAATTTGATCTTGCCAATTTGTCACCTCCTTGGCTGCTTTTTATGATAACGACAACTAAAAAAATCTGTGAACGGATTTATTTAGGATTAGAGTCTGACGATAACGAATTGTGCGGTCTAAGGGCCCCGGAAAAAAATAATTCCACCTCCTGCTTGTCTTATGGCCCGTGTACTGCGTTACATTATCCCACACGTATCCCGATTTGCGCAGGTGGAGGTGCCTTGTAGACAAACCATAATCCGGCGCAATCGTGTGGCATTATTTCTTACCGTGACCCTAAGTTAAAACCAAACAAAGGGGCATCCCCTCAATTTTAGAAGGAATGCCCCTTTTTACTTCAGAACATATTGTTAAATCACAGTGACATTGGACGCGGCAGGACCTTTTTGTCCTTGCTCAATATCAAAGGAAACCCGGTCGCCTTCACTGAGGGATTTAAAGCCGCTTGCATTTATTGCTGAATGATGAACAAACACATCCGCTCCGTCTTCCTGCTCAATGAACCCAAACCCTTTTTGGTCGTTAAACCACTTAACAGTTCCATTGGTCATGATAACATCCTCCTTTCTCAAAAATTTCAACGTCGCAGACTGGAGGGTGCCACTATGAGAAATGGACTATTCCTTCAGAAAGAAACCGTCCCGCAGATTGAACGGGGCTTGATTGATTAGACGGATAATAATTCCGATTTGCGAAGAAAGCAAGCTAATTATTTGTAATTTTTAAAAATAATGGGAAATACGCATTTAAACGTGCAATAACGAAATGTTACCCGCTCAATGTCAGAGGAAACTCGGCGCGGCAAGGTTTGTTCATCGATTCGTTCTCCAAGCCGGAAAAAAAAGACCTTTTTGTCGGCGCTCGTCTACAGAGAATTGATCTGCCTTCCGCCCTTCGCTCTTCCTTTGAGCATTCACCTTTGCCTGCCCCGTTGAATTCGAAAGACCATTCAACTGGGGAGCCTTGAGCTCTTTATCCCTTTCCCCTTCAGCCTCAGGCCGGCCCGAACCGCCACTGCAACCGCTGTCTTGCGAATATTGATTTTATTGACAATTCGGCCTAACAACGATAATTTGATTCGGTCATTTTGAGCAGGTTTTTCCGAGATCGTGTCGTAAATGAGTCAGAGATCTTATATGAAGCAGCCTGACGATATATAGACATCCAATCTCATCATTTAATTTCTAAACAATTATGGCCCTTCGGATCGCCACGGTACATGAAAATGATGCACCGGAGTCCGGATGAGCGGTTGAGAACAGCGGCTGACTGTTTGAGTACCGAAACTTAAAATTTTCCTCTTCGATCAAACTGGATGCTTGCAGCCAGAGGCAGTGCTGAACCCTGAACCCCGAACCCTTCAACCCTGAACGTTTAATCCCGCCTGGACGGGAAACCGCTCAACCTAATTGATAGGAAATCACGGGATGTGGAGCAGGTTGTTGCAGCTAATGAAAATGGAGGCGGCACCCGGAATCAAACCAGGGGATCACGGCTTTGCGGGCCGCTGCCTTATCACTTGGCTATGCCGCCTTGTCGGGAAGGCTTTGAATTAGGTATCGTCAATACGACCATACTAAATCGAGATCGTTCTGCAAACGTTTTTTCTTTATTTTCGATTCACTGTTTATCAGATCTTTGAGTTTAGGGGCAACAATTTGGATTGTTTCAGCTCCTTTTGGTCCCTCACGATGTGCCACATACAACGAACAACTAACCTTGCAAAGCAGCCACTGACCAACGCCCCCCTTGAGTCTTTGGCCTTTAGCCTTTTGCTTAATTATGAACCTTTTAAAAGCCGACCAAGACATCAAAATTCAAAGCCGCAGCATCGAGATCGCCTCCTACGAATGTGACGATGAGCACATCATTGTCTGCGGAGAGCTGCGCGACCGCCGGCTGGTTCAAACTTTCACCCTGGAGGGAACGCCGCGGCAACCGGCTGCCGTGCACCACATGCGCATCTGCATGAAGGTGGCCGTCCGCACCCTCACCATAGAGGAGATCGAGGCCGAACTGCCCCGGGTTCCCCACGACGAGTGTGCTGAAATGCACCGGACTTTGGAGGAGATCAAGGGCTTTACCCTTTCGCGCGGGTTTTCCTCCAGGGTCCGCAAGACGATTGGCGGCCGCAGCGGCTGCATCCACCTGACGACCCTGCTGTTGGCCATGGCGCCGGCCGCTCTGCAGGGGTATTGGGTTCACAACGACCGCAAACCGGAACGCCGCAAAATCTCGGGCGAGCACTTGGAGCATTACCTGATCGACACCTGCCGGGCCTGGCGCCGGGAAGGGCCACTGGTCGAAAAGATCGCCGCGGCCGCCGGCATCCGCGTGGAGGGAAAAAACCAGGAATCGTGAGGAAACGATAGGGCAAGAAAAGTCAGCGGGCCGAAAGCTTAAAGACACAGGACGAGTTTTTAAATCATGGAGACGAAAAAAAACTTTGGAAAGCTTATATCTGATTAAGTTAAAGCCGGTTTGAGGCAAATGCGATCATTGAAATTCAACAACGATAGTCTTTATACAAAATTTCTGAAAATACGGACACCAGAGCAATGAAACTCGATGAGGCCATAAAGATACTGCAATAAAACCAGGATGTTCTGCAAAAACAATTCGTTAAGGACCTTTATATTTTTGGGTCTCTTATTCGCGATAAGGCTCGGGAAACTGGCGATATAGACATACTCGTGGACTATGAACCAGATGCCCATATTGGTATTTTTGATTTCATCCGTTTAAAAAGGGAATTGAGCGAATTGCTTCATTGCGAAGTTGACCTTGCGACGCGGGACTCACTTCATAAAGCCTTGAGAAAAGATATTTTGGATGAGGCTATTCATGCCGCTTAGAAACTGGGAATTTCGCATTGCAGACATCGTCGAATCGATAGAAAAAGTTTGATTTATCAATCATTAGACGATGAAGAAATCGATAAAAATTGAAGTAGGCGACGCCGCATCGACCGCCAAAGGGTTCATCGACGCCTGGCACAGGGCGGAGATAGGCGAGGGGGGTAAGACCGAACATCTGCTGATGTTCGAAAATCTGGAAACTCTGTTGAAGACCCTTACGCCCGGCAGGTGGGTCTGGCGAGCATACGGTCTTTGGCCAAATGGTTGGGTAGGGATTATAAGAATGTCTATCAGGACGTGAAGCGTTTGGGGGGAATCGGGCTGGTTGAATGAGCTGGTGATAAAATAACGGTTCCGTGGGATATCGTCGAGGCCCGACTCAATCTGGCAGCATAATAAAGCTGATTGGGCCGCCAACAATTCATGAAGACTATAATTTTGGATGTCGCTTTCTATAGGGCCCGATTTCCACCCCTCAAATACGTGCATCTATAAATAGTATCTAAATGCCAACCCTCAACTTGCAACACCAAACACTAAATACCAAACACTCTCTCGTAAATCCAAACTCACAACTTGAATTGATAGACAATTCAAAGAGATAACGATACTTGATTTTATCAATACTTATGCAATTGGATTGAATGGAAACTGTATGAGTGCAATTACATTTATGCTGAAAAATAGTCCTTCCCCATTCCACCCCTGTTGTGGCATCACTGATCCTCTGAATTCACTGTTTTTATTTTATAAAAAAAGTCAGATTAATTCTGACAGCCTGAAATCCAAGTACTTGTATCCATGAGGTATTTAGTATACTAAGCTCGTTTCACAGGGGTCGTCGGACAGACTCTTCGCCCCAATTTGGGCCGTTAAAACGGCGAACAGTGCGCGGCATTCTTTCTTGCTGTACGCCGCATTTTGGGCTATTTCAACCTCTGACGAACTGGTTCGCCGCCGGGCAGGACAACCAGGTGCCACCGTTCGGTCCACGACCATACCGAATCCATGCTGAAGGAAAGTACCGGATGAGAGCGTCGGTCCTCATTTTCATAAATATGCTGGTGATGGCCTGGATATCGGTCCTGCCTCCGATTTGTGGGATCAGCGTTGCGGCGGATGATCAAGTCCAGAGCGAAACACCTGATTTTACCAAGTTTTCATTAGAAGAGCTGAAAAACGTCGAAATCATATCGGCTTCAAAGAGACCCGGAATCGTTTGGGACGCTGCTTCGGCTGTATATGTGATAACCAAGGAACAGATTCGGCGTTCAGGGGCGACCAGCATCCCCGAAGTGCTGCGGTTGTCCCCGGGTGTCCATGTGGCCCGTATCAGCGCCACGGAGTGGGCCGTCAACATCCGGGGGCTCAACAACCAGTTCGCCGAAAACCTGCTTGTTCTCATGGACGGCCGCAGCGTTTACACACATGTCTTTTCCGGTGTGTTCTGGGATGTGCAGGACACGGTCATGGAGGACATTGAGCGGATCGAGGTGGTCCGGGGGCCGGGGGCCGCACTTTGGGGGAGCAACGCCGTTAACGGTGTCATCAATATCATCACCAAAAACGCACACGAGACCCAGGGCGGAGAGGCCGTGGCATTGGTCGGCAACGAAGAACAGATTGCCAGCCTCCGCTATGGCGGTACGCTGGGCCGACAGACGTCTTACCGGGCCTATGGCAAGTTTTTCAACCGGGGGGATTTGAACAGTGTCGCTGGAGGCTTAGAGGATGCCACCGGCAATCCGCAGTCGAGCGATAACTGGCGTTCCGGTCGGGCAGGGTTCCGCCTCGACACAGCGCCCGTCAATGATGTACCGGTCGCCGGAGCCAACACCTTCAACTTGCAGGGGGAAGCTTACAGAAACAGGTACAACAAGGAGTTCGAGCGGCGCTCGATACTCTTTCCCACCGCCCCCACGGGTCAAGGCCTGCAAAAAGACGACTCCGAGGCCAGTGGGTTCTACTTGCTGGGACGATGGCAGCACACCCTCTCACCGGCTTCGCAAACAGCGCTACAGTTCTATTTCGACCACGGCGAAAAGGATTACGATCCGGCCAGCGGTAAAGTGAATACGGCCGATCTGGATTTTCAGCACGACCTGACCGTCGCGAAAAACCACGACATCGTGTGGGGCCTGCAGTATCGATTCATCTCCGATGAATTCCGGAACAGCCCCAACTTCAGCATGGACCCGCAGGATTTGAATCAAAACCTGTGGAGCGCCTTCATCCAGGACCAGATCCACCTGGCGCCCGATCTGCTTACATTGACCTTGGGGTCGAAATTTGAACACAACGAGTTCACCGGGCTGGAAATCCAACCGAGCCTCCGGCTAATGTATACACCGTACCGGCAACTGGCCCTTTGGACGGCCGTCTCAAGGGCCGTTCGCGTTCCTTCACGGCTCGAATTGCACGGCCGGATCAGCGACCAGTTTCTCCTGCCTGTTGTCGATCCCAATGTTCCGGTGGTGGTCAACGTTCAGGGCAACGCAGATCTCGATAGCGAAAAACTCACGGCCTACGAATTCGGTCTGCGCCTGATGCCGACACAATCCCTGTGGTTCGATACCGCCCTGTTTTACAATGACTACGATGACTTGATCGGCCTCGAGCAGATCTCCGGCACCCCGCCGACCGGGCCTTACGAACTGGCCTACGCCAACAACGCCACCGGACGAGCCTATGGCGTGGAGATTGCCGCCGATTGGCAGGTCATGCCCAACTGGCGATTGGCGGGCACCTATACCTACCTGAACACGCAAATCGACAAAAACCTGGTCGCTGACCCGAACATCGCCGAACTCGTCTCCCGGGGGGTCAATCCGCGCAATGTCGTCTCCATCCGGTCGTACTTGAACGTAACACCACAGATCGATTTCGATGCGGCGCTCCGCTTTGTGGGCAGCCTGCCGGAAAGGAACATCGACAGCTACACGAACATGGATGTCCGGCTGGCCTGGCGCCCTTTCCCGAAACTGGAACTGTCTCTGGTGGGGCAGAATCTCCTGGAGGAGGGGCATGCGGAGTTCTCGACGCTGGAGGTCCAACGCAGCGTCTACGGTAAAATCGACTGGCATTTCTAAGGGCCCGCCCGATGGCAGCATTATCCGGAAAATGGCACACGAGAAAAATCGGCGTCGCGCGGGTCGCCGTGTCTCTCCTGTTCTGCCTGTTGATCTTCCGACCGGCGGCGGTTTGGGGCGGTCCCCTCACCGGTACCGAATATGACGTCAAAACCGGCTTCATTTACAATTTCGCGAATTTCGTATCGTGGCCCCCGGCCGCTTTCAAGGACAAGGGTGACGACCTGGTCCTGTGCCTTGCGTCCGATACGCCTGCCGCAGACGCCCTGTTCAAATTAAACGATCAGACCATCAGGGGAAGAAAAATCAAGGTCATCCCTTACTCACAGGAGAGTTGCCTCGACGCCAGCCATATCCTCTATATCGCCACCCAAGACAAAAACCTGGTTCAGAAGCTTCTCGGCATTGCGCGGAAACGCAACATATTGACCATCGGAGAAATCGAGGGCTTCACCCAGATGGGCGGCGTCATCAATTTCTTCGAAGAACAAAATCGCCTGCGCTTCAAAGTCAATATCGATGCCGCCAAGAGGGCCGGATTGACGATGAGTTCGCAATTGCTCGGCTCTGCACAGATTTACAGAGAGGAGCATAAGTAAGATGGGCGCCTTACGGGACATCTCGATTCGATGGAAGCTTAAATTGATCATAATGCTCACCAGCGGCATCGCCCTGCTGTTTGCTTCCGCGGCCCTGATGTTCAAGGACATCACCGAGACACGCCAGAACCTGCGCAACGATCTCGCCAGCCTGGCTCAGGTGATCGGGGCCAACAGCATCGGGGCTATCGTATTCAACGATCGCGTCACAGCGGAAACCAACCTGGCGGCCCTCAGCGCCAAACCATATGTCGTTCTGGCCTGCATCTACGATCGCGACGGACAACCGTTCGCCGTGTTCGTACACCAGGACGAAAAGGACCGTCTTTCCATCCCCAACCTGCGGGAGCCCGGCCAATACTTTGACGGCGACTACCTGTTCGTGTTCAACCCCATCCTACAGGAAGAAAAAGTCATCGGCACGATTTGCATTCAATACGATTTGAGCGGCACCGAAAGGGAGATATACGCCTCGGTGGCCATATTCGGGATCATCGTTTCGGCCGCGTTCCTGATCGCCTGGCTGTTGTCCGCCTCGCTCCAGAAGGTGGTCTCCCAGCCGATTCTGAGCCTGACCGAGGTGGTCGGGTCTGTGTCCGAACAAAAGGATTTTTCGGTCCGGGTCCAAAAACACTCCCAGGATGAAATTGGCGTTTTGATCGATGCCTTCAACGGGATGCTTGCCGCACTCCAGTCCCGCGATCAAAAACTCCAGGAATACCGCGAACACCTGGAAGAACAGGTGACCGCCCGTACGATGGCGTTGAGCGACACCAACAAAATGCTCCAAGCCGCCAAGGAGGCGGCCGAATCGGCCAGCCGGGCCAAAAGCGAATTCCTTGCCAATATCTCTCATGATATCCGCACGCCGATGAACGCCGTAATCGGTTTCTCCGAGCTTCTCACACCGCTGATCACCGATCCCAAACAGAAAAACTACCTGGCATCCATCAGTTCCAGCGGCAAAAACCTTTTGAGCCTGATCAACGGCATCCTGGATTTGTCCAAAATCGAAGCGGGCAAGATGGAGCTCGAGTACGAACCGGTCAGGCCGCGCGCCTTATTCGACGAGGTTCACAGGATGTTCACTGTGCAAGCCGCTGTGAAGAACATCGAAATGGTAATCGACTTTTCCGGGGAAATCCCCGACTGTTTGATCCTCGATGAGGTGCGTCTGAAGCAAATCCTCTTCAACCTCATCGGCAACGCCGTCAAATTCACCGAAAAGGGATTCGTGCGCATCGAGGTTCAAAAGCGGGACTCCGTGGGCGGCGACGGCATCGACCTGTCGATCACGGTCGAAGATACGGGCATCGGCATACCGGCACAGTATCACGCCGACATCTTCGAGGCCTTCAAGCAGAAGGACGGCCAAAGCACAAAGCGCTTCGGCGGCACCGGCCTGGGCCTTTCAATCACCAAGCGGCTGGTGGAGATGATGGACGGCACCATCACCGTTCAAAGCGAAGAAAACAAAGGCAGCCGATTCCAGATCGTCATCCCACACGTGGCGGTGGTGCCGGCGGCGGCCGAGCCCGAGGCCTTGCCCAGCACGGTGTCTGACGATATTGTCTTCGACCCGGCCTGCATCCTCGTCGTGGATGACCTGACCCTTAACCGTTTGTTGATCAAGGAGTATTTGGCCAAGACGCCGTTGACCATCATAGAAGCCGAAAACGGCGAAGATGCCGTGCGCTTGGCCAAGCAGCACCAACCGGACCTGATTCTGATGGACATCCGCATGCCGGTCCTGGACGGTATCGAGGCGACGAAACAGATCGGCCGCGACGAGGCGACCCGTGACATTGCAGTGGTGGCCCTCACCGCTTCGGTCATGGAAGAAGAAAGAGATTCCTTGATGGCCATGGGGTTTGCCGGTTTTCTGGACAAGCCGGTCACCGAAGACGCTCTCTACCGGGAGCTGAAGCGCTTCATCGGCCATGCCGCTCGGCGGCACGAACCCCAAGAGGCGCCGGCCTCGGACCTGACCCCCGCCCGCTTCGATCTTTTTCCGCAGATTCTGGAACTCCTCGAAAACGAGTGCATGCAGCGCTGGACGGCCACTCGGCAAAACCTGTTTTTCGACGAGATCGACGACTTCGCCCGCCGGGTGAGCGCCCTGGGCGACGCCCATTCCCTGGCGATCCTGAGCCGGTACGGAATGGATCTGAGTGCCCACGTCAAGGCCTTCGACGTGGAACAGGTGAACAGCGCGTTGAGCCTCTATCCGCAGATCGTCGCCAAGTTGAAGTCCTTTTACCTGAAGAGAGAAAGGGAATCGATCGATGGACCTGAATCGAAATAACCGTTTCAAAATACTCATCGTTGACGACGTGCCCAAAAACATCCAGGTCGCCGCCAGCATCCTGCAGAGCGACAGTTATCATATCGCGTTTGCCCAGGATGGCCCGACGGCTTTGAGCCAAGTCGAGAGCAACCGCTTTGACCTGATCCTGCTGGATATCATGATGCCCCAGATGGATGGGTTCGAGGTCTGCCGCCGCATTCGAAACCGGCCGGACAACCGGGATACACCAATTATTTTCCTGACGGCCAAGAACGATAACGACAGCATCGTCAAAGGGTTCGCCTTGGGAGCCATGGATTATTTGAGCAAGCCGTTCAACGGCGCTGAATTGCAGGCCAGGGTCAAAACCCACCTGGAGCTCTACCGGTCCAGGAAAGCGCTCGAGGAGGTCAACCAGCGTCTGCACCTGGAAATGGCTGTGCGCATCAAAGCCGAGGAAGAACTCAAACGGCGCGAGGAAAACTACCGTTATTTATCCCTGCACGATAATTTGACCGGCCTGTACAATACGCGCCATCTTTATCGCTCCTTGGAAAAACTGGTCGAAGAGGGCCGCCGCCAGCGCACTACCTTTTCCCTGATCTTTTTCGATATCGACAACTTCAAACGCGTGGTCGACACCCACGGCCATCTCAACGGCAGCAAGGCACTGGCGGAAGTGGCCGCGGTGCTGGACAGCTGCCTCGCCGAACCCTCTTATGGCGTGGCATACGGCGGCGACGAATTTGTGGCCGTCCTTCCCGGCCATGACAAGACCCAGGCCCTGCAAAAAGCCCAAGAGATCCGCGCCAGGCTGCTGCAAACGATGTTCCTGCCCAACGTCGAAAACGGCGTCCGGCTGCAGGCCAGCTTCGGCGTATCGACCTATCCCGACGACGCCGGAGACATCACCGCCATTCTTGCCCGCGCGGACCAGGCCATGTTCAACGTGAAAAGCAAGTGCAAAAACGCCGTGGGCGATGTGGACGGCGCCATTCTTTTGCACGCTCTGGATGAGGATGCCGGCGAGCCGGTGCGGCCGCCTTTGACCCGGCATTCCTTGAACGGCGAGGAGGCGTGACCGGCGCCGGCTCGGCCGCGGCCGGCTGTATATCAAAGAGAAAAAAGCACCATACGGCTAACGTAAAAATAGGGGAAAAAGCCGAGAATTAGCCGTCGGCAAGCCGGGGAAAAGGTCGAACTGTCGGCACCAGTCTGCGGTTAGTTGATCTGCTAACCGCGATAATTGAACGTGAAGACGACGGATTTGTCGCCCTTTGTCCCGAATTGGATGTCGCAAGTCAGGGAAAAACGGTCGTCGAAGCCAGAAAAAACTTGCAAGAGGCGCTGGAGCTTTTTTTCGAAACGGCCTCACCTGAAGAAATAAAGGGCAGACTGCACAATGAGGTTTATATAACTCAAGTGGAGGTTGCAGTTGAGTAAATTGCGCATTCAGCTCGTTAATCCGCTATTTCGACCTTATCCAGAAACTGCGCCGGCGTGAGAATGGAAATCTCCCTATAAGTTTTGAGTGACAGCAGGTGGCGGTCGCCGGTAATGACAAATTTTGCTTCGGCAGCCTCGGCACACCTGAGGAAAATGTCGTCCTGAGGATCATCTTCCACGACAACCGGTCCAATTATCGGCGTCGTTACCTCGAAATAAGGCAGGACTTCGCCGTAAAGAAGGAAGTCGATTTCATCAGCGGTCAGCTCAAACTTCGGATAGGCCAGAACGCGGACCAACTCATCGACCATGGCTCTGGAAATATATGGTTGAATTTGCCTGTTTTTCCACAACTCGACAAATTTACCAGGTCTACCGCCGAAGAGCAGGCCCGAAACCAGAACGTTGGTGTCGATTACGACTGGGATGGTTTTGAACGCGCCCATTTTACCGCTTCGCCGACACTGTTCGGAGTGAGGCCGAGTTTTTTGATTTTTGAGCGAATCTTTGACAGGTTGGTTTCGTAGGTTTTCAGTGGTTTCA
>Ga0316190_10003069_pt1 | contig 12130 bp, 16 predicted proteins | sample Eddworburrow2_MG_FD_204929 | JGI IMG/M metagenome (GOLD analysis project Ga0316190, IMG submission 204929) | Coastal sediment microbial communities from Maine, United States - Eddy worm burrow 2 | ecosystem: Environmental > Aquatic > Marine > Coastal > Sediment | place: USA: Maine | collected... | reverse complement strand
CTCGCTACACTCCTTAGTCGAACCCGAGGTTCTCATCCCAGTCCTCCTAAACAAAACCCGCCATACGGCGGGTTTGGTTTTGGCTGGCGGACTAGGATTCGAACCTAGATTAGTGGAGTCAGAGTCCACTGTCCTGCCGTTAGACGATCCGCCAAATAGCGGCTTAACGTTTGGAGAACTGCGGTGCGCGACGCGCCTTGTGCAGGCCGACCTTTTTACGCTCCACCTGACGGGCATCGCGGGTCACGAAACCCGCACGTCTCAGGGTTGGTCGCAGTTCGCTGTCGTACTTCATTAATGCGCGGGTGATACCATGGCGAATTGCACCGGCCTGGCCACTCATGCCACCGCCCTTTACCGTGACCATAATATCGAAGTCACCCAGCATGTTCGATGTCTCCAGGGGCTGACGCACAATCATGCGAGCGGTTTCACGACCAAAGTAGGTATCAAGAGGACGTTTGTTAACCACGATGTCGCCTTTACCCTTGCGCAGAAATACCCGTGCAGTGGAAGTTTTACGGCGTCCGGTACTGTAATAGGTGTCGCTCATACTGTAATTCCTGTTGCTGACGCAAATTCAGTCGCCAGCTGATTCGTTAAATAACTTTGCCTGATTAAATATGCCTTATTAAATATCCAGGGTTTTTGGCTGCTGCGCGGCATGCTGGTGGTCTGGCCCACCGTACACTTTCAATTTACGAAACATGGCGCGACCCAGCGGATTCTTGGGCAACATACCCTTGACGGCAAGCTCAATGACCCGGCCCGGTGCCTTTTCCTGCATCTTTTCAAAACTGGCAGACTTCAGGCTGCCAATATAGCCGGTGTGATGATAGTACATCTTGTCTGTGGCCTTGCGACCAGTGACATGTACCTTGTCGGCATTCACCACAATGATGTAATCACCGGTATCAACATGGGGCGTATATATAGGTTTGTGTTTTCCGCGCAGGCGTCGTGCGATTTCAGAGGCCAGCCTGCCTAATGTTTTACCTGCGGCATCAACGACATACCAGTCGCGATTCACTTCATGAGCTTTTGCGGAAAATGTTTTCATCTATGTTAACTCTGGATCATGCCAAATCAAAGAGCGGGGATGTTACAAAAGTAGCCGGTAACTTACAAGGTTTCTATCGCGACAGGCATCATCTTTAAACCTTAAACCTTGCACGTCGCCCCTGCAGGCAAAAAAAAAGCGCGGTCCAATGTGGCCGCGCTTTAAAAACCTCCTTGGGGGGAGGTGGAGGAGCACTGATCGGCCAAATAGGGGGGCAGGCCAATCAGTGTGTTAGTATCTTCTAATATAATGTCCTTCTTGTCAAGCTAAAAGTGGGGCTTCAATTGGAAATAATTGCAGAATCAGCTAAGTGACTGATATGATTAGTCAATCAGGATATTTCAAACATTACTATTAGATATCAAACAGTTACAGGAACTCTAACTTATAATCTAGATCCTCAGCCGCTCCACGACCCGCCCGTTTTTCAGATGTTCCTCGATAATCTCGTCGACATCCTCCCGGTCAACATAGCTGTACCAGACCGCCTCCGGGTAAACGACCATCACGGGCCCTTCTGCGCAGCGATTCAGACATCCTGCGGTATTGATCCTTACGCCCCCCTCCCTCACAAGCCCCAGCTCCTTGCAGCGTTGCTTGGCATAGTCACGGATGCCCAACGCACCAAATCGTTGACAGCACTCACTGCCGTCTTCGCGGAGATTGGTGCAGAAAAAGACATGATAGGTGTAATAAGACATAATCCGGCATTACCTACTGGGACGTTGTGACAGGATCATGCTATCTTAAAACCATGACAGAACGTAAACAGACTTTTATTGACCGGCTGATTTCCCATACCGACCAGGCTCTGCGGACTGTATTTGGCGAGCCCGTTGGCTCGGGCCGGGAGAATCCGGCAGAACCGGTTGCAGAAAAGGAGCTCTCGGCTACCGACAAGGCCCGCAGTATCCGCCTGATGCGGGTCAACCATGCCGGTGAAGTGTGTGCCCAGGCACTCTACCAGGGACAGGCACTGACTGCGCGTCACCACCAAACACGCCAGCAAATGAAGCAGGCCGCTATTGAAGAGAATGACCACCTGGCCTGGTGCCGGCAACGTATCGACGAACTGGGCGGCCATACCAGTCTGCTCAACCCGCTCTGGTATACCGGCTCGCTCGCAATGGGTGCAGCCTCGGGCCTGATAGGAGACAAGTGGAGCCTGGGGTTTCTTGCCGAGACCGAGCACCAGGTTGTAAAACATCTTGAAGGCCACCTGCGGCAACTACCTGCAGGTGATGAAAAATCTCATAACATCCTCGAACAAATGAAGACCGATGAAGCACGGCATAAAGTCAGCGCACTGAATGCAGGCGGCTCTGCCCTGCCTGATCCGGTTAAAAAGATGATGACGCTCACATCAAGAGTAATGACGTCGACGACTTCCTGGGTCTGAGTCCGAAGGCTCCTCGCCGCTATTTCGACCGTAAAACATCTCCAGCATCTCCTTTCTGACCTGTGTACGTATCTTGCGCTGCTCGGCGGCAGACAATGCCTCTTTGCCAACGCCAAATAGATGGTCATCCAGGTCTATTTCCTTCAACATCATCCGGGTGTGAAAAATATTTTCCTGATACACATTGACGTCAATCATCTGGTATTGCTCTCGTGTATCACGAGACAGGAAATTCTGTATCGAGTCTATCCTGTGGTCGATGAAATGTTTCTTGCCGTGCACATCGCGAGTGAAGCCGCGTACACGGTAGTCAAGGATGACAATATCCGATTCAAAACTGTGGATCAGGTAGTTTAATGCCTTCAAGGGTGATACCCGGCCACAGGTTGAGACATCAATATCGACACGAAAGGTGCTGATGCCATGGTCCGGATGGCTTTCAGGGTAGGTATGCACGGTAATGTGGCTCTTGTCCAGATGCGACACCACTGCTTCCGGTAACGGGCCCGGCGCTTCGGTATTTGACAGCCGCTCCGATGCCACGTGCTCCTCTGAAATCAACATGGTGACACTGGCGCCCTGCGGGTCATAGCCCTGGCGCGCCGTATTCAGAATATTCGCACCAATAATATTAGCGACATCATTCAGGATATCCGTCAGACGATCGGCATTGTACGCCTCGTCTATGTAACCGATATAGTCACTGCGGTGTGCGGCTGTCTGCGCATAAGCAATATCGTAAATATTAAAACTGAGAGTTTTGGTAAGGTTATTGAACCCCTGTAGCTTGAGTTTTCGCACTGGCAGCAACCCTGTTCCGGGATTACATCACCCGGTAATGGGCGGGTGGTAGATAAACTGGACCACGGTAGCTTCCGGGTCTGCACAGTAAAAACTCCGCGCTCCATCCCGGTGAGTCCGTGGAACGGCCTTGATAACGACGTCACCCGCCTTCAGGTACTCGTACCAGTCATCGACTTGTGCCTCACTGGCAAGAAAGAAACCCAGATGATCCAGCCGTTGGCCTGTTTCAGCGGGGCTGTTATCCGCAACCCGGTGCAACGCCAGATTATCATTACCGGATGTTAAATAAACATTGTCTGCATCCGGCCGCCACTCAACTGTCATTCCAAGCAATCCGACATAGAACTGCTCACAGGCCTCCAGGTTACTTACATTCAGGGCAATATGTCGCATGCCCAGCGTTTTTGCAGGTCGCTGCATTACCCGACCTCACTGGCTGCAGCCACAATCTCATAGTCATGCTTAATCACAGCCGTTTTGCCAAGCATAATTGATGCGGAACAGTATTTCTCCGCAGATAGCTCAACGGCACGGGCAACCTGTTTGTCAGCCAGGCCATGACCGGTTACCACAAAATGTACATGGATTTGAGTAAATACCTTCGGTTCTGTATCAGCACGTGCCGCCTCTATTTCGACCACACAGTCGCTGACCGGCTGCCGCGCCTTCTTGAGTATCATCACCACATCAAATGCCGTACAGCCGCCCAGTCCAAGCAACAGCATTTCCATGGGGCGCACACCCAGATCGCGTCCACCACTCCCGGGGGCGCCATCCATTACCACTGAATGACCGCTGCCCGATTCACCGACAAACGTCATTTCCTCGACCCATTTAATGCGTGCTTTCATGCTAGTACTCCTTCAAGGTGTACGAGTCCCGATTCTTGAAAAACATGAATCCTATCACAGCTCTATACATCGTCATGCGCAGATCTAGTGTGGTGTAACGAATAACGTGCAGATCTCACGGGATTGACAAGCCCTCGCCATCCCGGGATAAACACAGGCTAAAGCTATTGCCGGATTACCCGATAAGGAAATATGCAAGCACTTCCACTGACCTTTGAAGCAGATAGCACGCCAAGACCAGGAACTAAAAATCCTTGTATTGAGCGATTCCTTGGACAATGCCACCGCCGTAAATATCCGAACAAGAGCGTCATTATATACGCGGGCGATCAGCCGGATGTTCTGTACTACATCATCAGCGGTTCAGTCAGCGTACTGATCGAGGATGAAGACGGCCATGAAATCGTACTCGCTTATATCAATGCTGGCGGTTTCTTTGGTGAAATGGGACTGTTTGGCGAAAGCCCCAACCGCAGCGCATGGATACGTACCCGTATCGAATGCGAGGTAGCCGAAATCAGCTATTCACGCTTCCGCACACTCGCAAAGGAAGATCCGGACATCCTGCTGGAATTGACCGCACAGTTGGCAACCCGCCTGCGCAAGACCAGCCGCAAAGTCAGCAACCTTGCTTTCCTCGACGTTACCGGACGCATCGCACATACCCTGCTTGAACTCTGCAAGGAACCGGATGCAATGACCCATCCCGACGGCATGCAAATCAGGATAACCCGCCAGGAAATCGGTCGTATTGTGGGTTGCTCGCGCGAGATGGCGGGCCGGGTACTCAAGTCACTGGGCGAACAGGGTCATGTCTCGGTGAAGGGCAAAACGATTGTTGTCTTCGGGGCACGATAAGCGGGTCCGGAGTCTAGGCAAACAGTTGCGCAAGTTTCTCACCCGGTTCGGGCGCCTTCATGAACGCCTCACCCACCAGAAACGCGTTTACACCATGTGAGCGCATCACGGCAACATCCTCGACCGTGTGGATACCACTCTCTGTCACCACCAGGCGATCTTCGGGGATCTGCTCCAGAAAACCCAGCGTCACATCCAGACTTGTCTCAAAAGAACGCAGATCGCGGTTATTAATCCCCAGCAGTAGCGCAGGAATCGCCAGCGCACGCTCAAGCTCCTCTGCCTCATGCACTTCAACCAGTGCATCCATACCAAGGTGGCTGGTCAACTGCAATAACTCCAGTAACATCGAATCACTCAATGCCGCCACAATAAGCAATACACAATCAGCACCCAGCACACGTGCCTCATACACCTGGTAGGGGTCAACTATAAAATCCTTCCGTAAAACCGGGAGACTGCAAGCAACTCGCGCCTGTAGCAGGTAGGCATCCGATCCCTTGAAAAAATCAACATCCGTCAGGACAGACAGGCAGGCGGCGCCACCCTTCTCATAACTCATGGCTATCTGAGCAGGATTAAAATCCTCGCGCAACACGCCCCGGCTTGGCGAAGCCTTTTTTATCTCGGCAATAACTGCTGCTTGCCCTGCCTGTAATTTTTCTTGCAGGCGATTAACAAAGCCACGGGGCGCATCTGCCTCTGCCACACGTTGACCCAGTTCTTCCATACTTGTCTTGCGAATACGCTCGTCTACCTCCTCGATTTTTCGCACAAGGATCCGTTTCAGAATATCCGGTGTATCACTCATAGCTGTCAAACCGCATTGGATGTTTCAATCAAAGACGCAAGGGTCTGCTTCGCCCCGCCGCTGGCGATTACTTCACTGGCCCGTTCAACGCCTTGCTGCAGCGAGGCCGTCAGTCCGGCGGCATAAATCGCCGCACCGCCATTCAGACAAACGATGTCACGCGCAGCTCCCGGCTGGTCGTCGAAAACCGTGCCAATCATGGCCAGGCTCTGTGCCGCATTCTCAACAGCAATGGTATCGAGGCTGGCACGCTTCATACCGAACTCTTCCGGTGTAACGGTATATGTGGATATTCTTCCATCTCTGAGCTCCGCAACCCGGGTGGGTGCCGCAATACTGATCTCATCCAGGCCGTCTTCAGCATGCACTACAAGCACATGCTGGCTACCCAGCTGTTTGAGCACCTGCGCCAACGGCTCAACCCAGTCTGCGCTGAATACACCTAGTACCTGGTTCGGTGCAGCAGCGGGGTTGGTTAACGGACCCAGCAGGTTGAACAGGGTACGCACCCGCATTTCCTTGCGTGGGCCAATGGCGTATTTCATGGCACTGTGGTGCTGCGGTGCAAACAGGAACCCGACGCCCACCCGGTCTATGCAGGCAGCCACCTGTGCCGGATTAAGGTCCAGTTTCACACCGGCAGCCTCCAATACATCGGCACTACCGGAACTGCTGGAAACAGAGCGATTGCCATGCTTCGCCACTCGACCACCGGCAGCCGCAGTTACAATGGCGCTGGCAGTCGAGATATTAAACGTACTGGCGCCGTCACCGCCGGTACCACAGGTATCCACCAGGTGTGGCCCGGAGACCTCAACTGCAGTTGCCAGTTCACGCATCACCCTGGCAGCCGCCACGATTTCATCGACCGTTTCACCCTTCATCCGCAAACCGACCAGGAAGCCTCCGATCTGGGCGGCTGTCGCCTGTCCGGTCATGATCAGGCGCATGACAGCTTCCATATCGGCCTCATCAAGATCACGCCCTTCAATAACGGTGGCGATTGCTGTCGCTATGTCCATAGATTCATTCCTGTTGCTGCAGTGCACATTACTGGTTCAGAAAATTCCGCAACAAATCATGCCCGCACTGGGTGAGGATCGATTCCGGATGAAATTGCACGCCCTCGACGGCAAGGGTCTTGTGTCGTACACCCATAATTTCTTCCCTGTCGCCGTTAGCATCGGTCGTCCAGGCAGTCACCTCAAGGCACTCGGGCAATGACGCCTGTTCAATAACCAGCGAATGATAGCGCGTGGCCTCAAAGGGGTTTGGCAAGCCCTTAAACACACCGGAATCGTTATGAGACACCAGGGACGTCTTGCCATGCATAATCGCTTGCGCATGACCAATGCGACCGCCAAATGCCTGCCCGATGCTCTGGTGACCAAGGCACACACCCAGAATCGGCACCCGACCGGCAAATTGTTTTATGGTGTCGATGGAAACACCGGCTTCATTCGGCGTACAGGGACCGGGAGAAATCACAATCTTCGCCGGGTCCATGTCCTCGATTTCCTGCAGGGTAATCCGGTCATTGCGAAACACGCGCACATCCGCGCCCAGTTCACCGAGGTACTGGACAAGGTTATAGGTGAACGAGTCGTAATTATCGATCATCAGAAGCATGTTCAGCGCCTCCCTTCCAGTCCGCGACAGGCCATGGCAACGGCACGAAAAATTGCGCGGCCCTTGTTCATGGTCTCGTCCCATTCATTGGCAGGCACCGAATCCGCAACAATTCCCGCGCCGGCCTGAATATGCAAGGTTCCGTCCTTGATCACAGCGGTACGAATCGCAATCGCCGTATCCATGTTGCCGGACCATGACAAATACCCCACTGCACCGGCATAGACACCCCGCTTGACCGGTTCCAGTTCATCGATTATTTCCATGGCACGAATTTTCGGCGCACCACTGACGGTGCCCGCCGGGAAGGTCGCCCGCAGCACATCAATCGCACTCATGCCGGGCTGAATCCGGCCAATGACATTGGAGACAATGTGCATGACATGCGAGTAACGTTCAATGAGCATTTTTTCTGTCAGCTCAACACTGCCCACCTCGCTGACCCGCCCGACATCGTTACGACCAAGGTCGATCAACATCAAGTGCTCGGCCAGTTCTTTCGGATCGGCCAGTAAATCAAGTTCCAGCGCCAGGTCTTCTGCCTCATCCTTGCCACGCGGCCGGGTGCCGGCAATCGGCCTTACCGTCACCACTTCATCCTCCATGTGCACCAGTATCTCGGGCGAAGACCCGACGACCTGGAAGTCGCCAAGATTCAGGTAGTACATATAGGGAGATGGATTCAGGTTACGCAAGGCACGGTATAAATCCAGCGGTGGCGCTGTATACAGCACTGACATACGCTGCGACAACACCACCTGCATGGCATCGCCTTCCACGATATAGTCCTTGATCCGGTCAACTGCCGCTTCGAAGCCTGCGCGCGTGAAACCGGAGATGAAATCGGTTTCCTCAACCGTTTCGCTGCCGCCGATATGTGTTTCATAACCGGGTGCGGCTACCCGTAACCGGGTTTCCAGTTCATTCAGCCGGGCCTGACCCTGCGCCCAGGCATCACCTTCTTCCGGGTTAATGTGCACAATCAATTGCAGGGTGCCAGCCAGATTATCGAAGACCAGCAACTCATCCGAGACCATCAGCAGGATATCCGGACAGTTGAGCAGGTCCGGCTTGTTGAACGTGGCCAGTCGCGGCTCTATATAGCGCACGGTATCATAACCGAAGTAACCGACCAGCCCCCCGGTAAACCGTGGCAAATCCGGCAACTCGGGAGCACGATAGCGTGACTGGAAGGTCTCTACCCAGGCAAGTGGATCATCACAACGGGCCGACTCTATGACTTCATCATTCTGCAACAGCGTGATGTCATGACCATTAATGCGCAATACCGTTGAACACGGCAGTCCGATAATGGAATAACGGCCCCATTTTTCGCCACCATGGACAGACTCAAACAGGTAGGAATAAGGCCCGTCAGCCAGCTTTATAAAGGTACTGACGGGAGTATCGAGGTCAGCGAGCACCTCGCGAGTAACAGGAATGCGGTTGTATCCCTGGCTGGCCAGGGTCTTGAATTGTTCAGGTGTCATCACACTCACTTTTGAGAAAACCGGGTTGCACAAAGCAGCAGTTCGAACAGCAGATACTCTGCCGCCATCGACTGCTGACAGGGTGCTGTGCCAGGTTTATCTCTCCAGTGAATTGCATATGCTTCAAGCTACCTGTTCCAGTAATGGACTAATCTCTGTCAGGGTGTCGATCACGGCATCAGGTGCTGACTCGCGTATATCAACACCGTGATTATATCCATAACTCATGCATACAATCTGAAACCCGGCAGCACGTGCTGCCGCCACATCACTGACAGAATCACCGATCATCAGGGCGTTTTCGGGCTCGACGCCGAAGAACGCAGCGCCATGCAGTAATGGCGCAGGATCCGGTTTCTTCTTTGTTAATGTATCACCACTGATGACAATGGAAAAATCATCATATATACCAAGATCCTTCAGCAGCGGCTCCGTAAACCGTGCGGCCTTGTTGGTGACACAGCCAAGGCGGTAGTTCCCGGCCTTAAGCAAATCCAGACCTTCGCGGACCCCCGGATACAGGCAGGAACGTTTTGAGGTGTTTTCCGCATACAATGTCAGGAACAGCGGATAGGCACGTTCGAAATCAGCCGCATCCGGCTCACCCTGCAGCGCCCCGACCAACGCCCGTTTTACCAGCCGCTCGACACCGTTACCCACCCAGTCACGAACCCGCATTTCACCACAGGGCTCACGTCCGAGCTCTGCCATCATCGCATCGACGCAGTAGGCAAGATCCGGTACGCTGTCGACCAGCGTACCGTCCACATCAATCAGTATCATCCCGGGCTTGTGCATCATTCAGACTCAGGCAACAGCCTTGGCAATTTCATCGCGCATGGCAGCAATGGTTGCCTTGTAGTCATCCGCCCCGAAGATCGCAGAACCGGCGACGAAGGTATCGGCACCGGCGGCAGCGATTTCACCAATGTTGTCCACCTTGACACCACCGTCAATCTCCAGGCGAATATCACAGCCACTGTCATCAATAATCCTGCGCGCCTCACGCAATTTAACCAGAGCCTCGGGAATAAAACTTTGTCCACCAAACCCGGGGTTGACTGACATCAGCAGGATCATGTCGACCTTGTCAATGACATGCGTCAGATAATCCAGTGGTGTTGCAGGATTAAATACCAGGCCGGATTTACAGCCGCTTTCACGGATCAGCATCAGCGAGCGGTCGATGTGCTCACTGGCCTCCGGGTGAAAGGTAATGTACGTCGCACCGGCCTTGGCAAAATCAGGAATAATCCGGTCTACCGGCTTCACCATCAAGTGCACGTCAATATCAGCAGTGACACCGTGTTTGCGCAATGCTTCGCACACGAGCGGGCCGATAGTCAGGTTGGGCACGTAATGGTTGTCCATGACGTCGAAATGCACAATGTCTGCACCGTCATCCAGCACCTGTGTGACTTCGTCTCCCAGACGGGCAAAATCTGCTGACAGTATGGATGGTGCAATCTTGTAATCGGCCATGTTGTTGTCCTCAATCGGAATTTCAAAGGGGTATGCGTAAAAAAATCGAACGCGCACTTTAACCTAACAGGGCCGACTTTTCAGCATATCGGGGTCAGAAAATAGCTAATTTATGCTAATCGATTATTGCCATTCACACCTGGCTGCAGATCTGGCACATCCAGCCCGGCATTCTTCTTTCTTTTTAAATGCAAACAGTTATACGGCATTCTCATAACCCGTCTTAGAATATCTGTACCACAAGCGCAACATTGCAGCAGACATGAGTGCAGTTGATGTCATTCGACAGACTGCAACGTCCAGTATAGCCAGCACCCATTATCGAAAATAAGCTAATACTGAACTGCTTGCCAAGCATCAATGCAAGTCTTATAAATGGTGTCAGAATATTCAAGCATCACGGTATCACTACCCGGCTTTTTTCGACCGCGGTAGCAAACTGACAATATGGAGATATTGAAAATGGCAAACACTTACCAACCACGTCTCGGTGACTGGTATAAATCGATCAACGGTGACCAGTTCGAGATTGTGGCGCTCGACGATGATGCCGCCATCATGGAAATCCAGCACTTTGATGGTGCCATCGAGGAAGTCGACTTTGATAGCTGGAATGAAATGGAGATAGTGCCGATTGAAGCTCCGGAAGACTGGTCAGGATCAATGGATATCGGAAAAGAGGATTATGGCGTTGACCTTGAACTGACTGCTCCGAATGATCATATCAACCCGCTGGACGAGATTGACTAGTACTCCGACAAGGTTATATTAATGGGTTCAGCGTTACTGTAGTGTAACGAATAACGTGCACATATCAGAGGCCCACCCGCCGTATTAGATAGACCTTAATCGCCTGTACCTGCTGCCGATAGCCTTGTTAAGGCAACCGCGGGAGTGGCATCATGGCAGCAATCTATGAATTGGAAAGCGGCACGATTGTGTCGGAAAATAGCGGCATAACAACTATAAAGAACCATGACCAACTGCCGGAATATGGTATTGCGTTACAGCCGGTTCAAACCACAACAGTAACCATGAAGCCCGGGCCCTGTGACGAGTACATGAGTATTCTCAAGGAACTGCTGAAAGATCTTTAGCCTCTTCTATCTACCACTCCCGACTATAAGCTTGCAACATCAATAGCCAGCCGCAGGAAAGTCGCCAGTCAGGATTACAGCAAGACCTCAGTTCACACGGACAACACGAAAACCGAGGTTGTCGAGGCGTGTGTCCTGGTCATACTGACTGCGCTTGGCACTACGCAGCGAATCAAGTGGACTGGTATAGCCCCCGCCACGAACAACACGCATGGTACATTCCGGAAACACCCAGACACTGCCATCCAGCGGGGCATCACGATAACTGCCGTGATAGCAATCCGCCGTCCATTCCTGAACATTGCCGGCCACATCATGCAAACCGAAATCATTGGCTTCAAAACTGCCCACAGTTGCTGTGCGCATACTATCCCACTCGCTGCCACAGTCAAAACAATTCGCATGCGGCTTGTCACTGTCATTCTGCCACCAGAAACTGGCCGTACTGCCAGCACGGGCGGCATACTCCCATTCAGCTTCCGAGGGCAAGCGGTAGTTCTTGCCGGTCTGTCTAGAAAGCCAACGGGTATACGCACTGGCATCGCTCCATGAAACGTTGATAACCGGATGATCACCACGCCCCCATGACTCATCGTACGGCCGGCGACGTCCGGTCGCACGTGCATACCTGTCATATTCCGTGAATGTC